>Ga0114971_10003394_pt1 | contig 10806 bp, 6 predicted proteins | sample M_140625_MF_Meta_FD_87320 | JGI IMG/M metagenome (GOLD analysis project Ga0114971, IMG submission 87320) | Freshwater microbial communities from Lake Montjoie, Canada to study carbon cycling - M_140625_MF_MetaG | ecosystem: Environmental > Aquatic > Freshwater > Lake | place: Lake Montjoie... | reverse complement strand
TGAGCAAGTCCGGATTTGCCATCAATAATTCGAAGGCTATTGAGTGCGGATAAACTTGTGTATTATCTAAAACACTTGTCATGACCGTTGAAGTAACATACGGGCTAATACTCAACAGTTGTGAACGTGTCGCCCACAATTGATTGCCCCATGTACTCTCGACATATTGTTGCAGGGCCGTTGTATTTCCTCCATCTAGAAGCAGTAAATAAATATACAAGTATTGGTCTGCATCTGCTTTGGAAATAAGGCCCGAACTTACGAGCCCATTAATAACCCCAGGGGTATTGGGTACAGCAATCGGCAAGGTGTATTTGGCTGGGCAAGAATGACTAACATCTATGGCCTGATAGGTGAGCCCAAATGCGTCTGTAGGTGCCTGATTGGCGGTTCCGCTTTGATTTAAATACCAATATTCTACAGCAACACCTTCATTTCTAAAATGAATGTAGGTATCTTGGTTTACATCTAAATCTGAACTGAGAATATTTCCTGTCGGCCAAATCTCGTTAAGGCCCTGATTTAGATTTGTTCCTCCAGGATCTTGTTGAATCATTCCAATGGTTGCAGAGCTTATTGTACCCACAAAATCGGTATTGGTAAAGTCTTGCAAATTGTTGCTATTCACATTGCATATATAGCGCAAACCACTTGTACCTGAACCACCCGCATTATCTGCATTTGCAAGGTTGGCATAATTCAACTTGCTCAATGTGTTTTTTCTCACTACCATGTCCTCTGTGTTGGTAGATCGAATGCGAATACCCACTCTCGGATAATTTGTATTAACCCCATCGTGATTATCTCCGTCATTATCGAGTTCATCAGCTTCCCAAACACCCTCAAAAGTATTTTCAGCAATTTCCATTAGGTCTGTGTTTCGAACCACCAAGCCTTCGTAGCTCGTAGTCATATTTACACCCAAATTACTGCTGTTTCCTGGGAATGTTCCATACTCTTCATCTTCGTCTAGCGCAAGAACATTGGTTTCACGACCAATGACAAATTTGTTCTTAAATACCCTATGCGACAAACCTCCAACAAAATAAGCTCCAATGTGGTTTTGCAAAAAGTTGTGATAAGACAGTGTTACTCTTCCTGTTTTAGATAATTGCATTAAACCAACATTGAATCCTTGGGTAGTACCTTGTATGGGATTCTGATTGGTATTTGAAACAAAATGTGTAACTGTCAAATTTGATCCTGATGAATAAATTGCGGTGCCTCGATTTGTCCAATTCTCAATGTCTTCAGACATAGAATTCATCCAAGAACATCCATAGTAATTGTAGCCGCTACTTCTATTATGATTGCATTGAGTGGCCATCTGATTGTAGCCTGGCAACTGATTAACATCCGGAAAATGCTGTATTATATCGTCGTTTACACTGAATTGACAAAGTTTAAAATAACTACTTTTATAAGAGGCGTTTTTTGCATTGAAAGCTTGCCTGCAATTCACAAAGCGTGTTCGCCCGCAGAATATTCGACCACCTTGCAAAACATCTAAGCCTGTAACATTGGCATCGCTTCTTTCATCTTTCACCTCTATGCCAATTTCCGCATGTTCTATTACACTGTAATTATTTTCGTTCTGGATATTGGAAACATCTATTCTAAGAATTCCCGAAGTAGCAGCTGTTAATCCATTACTTCGAACATTGAATCCTAACCAAGAACTGCAACTGGTGAAAGTGCATCGGTCAAAAGTGACAGAGGCATTTTCATTTACTATAATTTCAACTCCGCGACCAAGAAAAAAAACAGCATCGTGAACCGTAATATTAACGGGGCTTCCATTGCCAAAGATGATATTATGTGAAAAAGTTTGAGTATTGTTATTCCAAACATTGGTTTGACTATCGGCAGTTATTAGTACTTCGTTAGAATAAGTGAAAGGAAAAATCGTGATTTGTGTTTCAATAATTAGTGGTGGGCAATTCGTTGAAGTTATAGTTAATACAACATTGTAAGTTCCTGGCGCATTATAAATGGTAGAGGGGTTTTGAATATTACTCGTTTGACCATTACCTAGATCCCAATTGAAAGCCACGCCTAAAAGAGATGTATTGTTATAAAAATTAACGGTTGCATCAGGCAGAAGTTTACAATCGTTGTAATAATGAATAAGTGAGTCAACTGTCTCGTTAGAGTTTATTTCAACCGAAAGGCTGGAAAAACATCCATTCGCATCTGTTACCGTTAAGCTATAAACGCCTGCTGACAGCTCTGTTAAATTTGGTGTAGTAGCATTGTTCGACCATAAGTATGAATAAGGTGAAGCACCACCTGAAACAATGGTTGTTACTGAACCATTTCCAACAGGGAGGCAAGTGCTTGAATTTGAATTTTGAACTTCTGCAAATTGTATAGCAGGTAAATCGAATGGGGAAATGGTTACAGAAATTGAACTTGTCATTCCGTTTGAATCGGTAACAACACATGTGTACGTTCCAACACCCAAATCTGTTGCTGTTGCAGTATCATCCGAATCGGTTGTGCCGTCATTACTCCATTGAAAAGTGTACGGGCAGGCACCACCTATTGCGTTTACCATTGCCCAACCGTTGTTTGACCCCGAACATATTGAACTATTTTGATTTAAGATTGACAACTCAAGTGCTTGAGGAGCATTGTAATTTGGCCTTATCGAGACATTGTCAACAAGTAATCTAACGTATTCATTTGTTCCATTCAAACCAAATGCTTTAAATTGAACAAAGTTCGAACTAACTAAACTATTGTAGGAAATAGGAATTTCAACATGATGCCAATTTTGCTCGGCACTTATGTTATTAGATAACGTGTAATTAATTGCACTGGGTTGAAGATACGGCTGTGTAAAATTGTTATGAAAATACATTTCTAATTCTAAGTCACCATATTCTGGTGTTAAATTAAAAACATCGCAACTGATAATTAGTTCATCACATTGTTCGACTGGACTTGCCAATGACAAATTGTACGACTCACTTCCATAAGTTGAATGAGAGCTGTGCATGTATCTTTCACCTATGTCATTGACTGGCAAAGGATAATAAATGCTTGGGAAGCGAATAGAATAATATTCGTAATTTGCACAATCATCTTCTTGTGTTCGAATGACGGCATCATTCCACCCCCCGGTATAGAAATTTACGCCATCCGTCATAGCTGTCCGGGATGGGGTTATAAAATAGACATCTACCTGATCGGCAAGTGTAATATCATCGTTCTGTGGTGAATTGCGAACCTCACTGCCATATTCAAACCCGCCATTTATTACCAATTCATCGACAGGCTCATTTTCAAAACAGGCATCTTCTGCAACATCAATAGTAACCATGACATACCCACCTCTTTGAAATTGGTCTGCTAAATGAAAGGCAAACTGACAACGACCGAAATAATTCGTTCTTGGGGTGAATGTGATTATATTTCTTTCAGTATTTAAAGTAATTTGCTCACTGCTATTGCCAATTTGTCCGCAACCTCTAAAATTATAAATTCCGTCGTTCGCTTCAGCCGGTTGATAAACATGAATTGGGTCATTGTTATCATCAACAGCTAACAAATCATTTAGATGAATACTCACCGGATTACAAACAGTTGTAACAAAATGCAAATTGGAATTACCAAACGGAATCTGATTATCCGCTTCATAAAAGTTAGGGGGCGCAAATAATGTCCCACAGATGCCTTGAAGCTTGGGTGGGTAATTGGTTACAAGATTAAATTCGAATGACAAGGGATTAATAACGTATCCCATCGCTACAAACCATTTAATCTCAGCTTCAGTAAATTCTCTGCTTGTTCGATTCATCATAAAATAACCATCCATCACATAATTAGCTCTGAAACCTGGACTTAGATTCATTGACCTCAAATCATAAGTTCCTAATCCATTATCGAAATGGGAGACTGAAGTTCCAGGGGAGAATTCATACTTAGAACAAATTGGATGATTGTGTTTCGAAATAAGAGGTTCATTATTTAACCAAAGCGATTTTGTTGTCAATGCATCTATTGGCAATGCAGGATTAATTCCACCATTATTGGCGTAAAGATTTGTATCTACAATCTTTTGAAAAACATTGTTATCATCAAGATAATACCCGTAAATCTCATCGTGTTTCGAAAAACTACCAGGAGCAAAAAGAGATTTGATAGAATTAGTAGAATCATAATCCGTAGGCTGATTGGTTACAAAAGAAACAAAACCAAAAAGATGCGTTATTTCATGAAGTAAAACAGAGTAGAAATCGAAAGAACACGTATTTGAAATTGACTCAACACAATAACTAAAATCATGACCAAAATTGACCGTTATTGCACCATCCTCACTATTCGGATCGGGCTTTACACCAGTTGTAATGAAATCATAAAGATAACCACCATAATAACCAGGAGTAGTCAAATATGCCGCTGGAAAAATAGGACGAGCAAAAGCTAAAACTGAATTATTATTATCGTAAATCGACTCTTCAAAAACAATATCTATTGTAGGATTAGGAGCTCCAATTGTAGAGGGAATAGAGATTACCGAAGCAATATAATTTATAACGTCACAGGCACAGTTCTGCCTTTGAGTCCCCAATAACGGATCATCAAAACCTAAGCCCGTATTGGTTTGAACATCCATGAAAATCAATCTAAATTTCCCACCGCCACATAGCATCGCTGCCTCTGGGACTATCGGGTTTACTAATTCATGTAAATTACTTGCGTTTCCGCATTTTGGTTCCACACATGACCTTGTCAAGTGCTTATCAAAATCACTTTCACTCTCCTGAGCAAAAGTTGTAAGGCTGAAAAATAAAACAGAAAACAAAACGCTAATTACCAATTTTGGCATCGCATATTGTAGTCTAATTTTTATCATTTTATACATAATTCTTAGTTTTTGTTTTGACACACCACAATTAAAATATCCGAGCTAATCTATCCAAACAACCTTAAAAAAAACTAAAGCACCACAACATCAACTAGCTTAAACTAATGAATCCTTAATCCATAAAAGCCTTAAAAAAAATCGTGTAAAAAACACCTTCTATTTTCCAAATAACTCACTGCGAAGCACCCAACTCTGTGACCTTGTACAATTGATTGTTGCTGGAATATTTAATAGAAGCAAGAGTACCATTAACCCGAATAGCATCTTTTTTCTTTTCATTACACATAAGTCTAAACACTAACCTGAATAATCTATAGCAACTATGATATTTAAGCGCTTGGTCATTCAAATAAATACGTTGAAATGCGTATCGTTCTGCTACCACTAGTTTACCATGGCATAACATCTCTCGAACTTGAGCAAAAGGCAAGCTATACGTATTAATACTAATTTTCATATGAATAATTGCAAGCCACCCTCAAGTGGGTTTGTTTTACAATCCAAAAATGTATTGATGAAATCTCTTTGCGAAAATCTTAGAAAACACTTTCATCCTGAAAATAACATCTAAACTATTTAAACAAAATTTATAACGATATGCTTAAGCTTTTTATTAGCTATTCTCATTTCGACCAAACTTCAATAGAAGAATTTATTAAGCATCTTGCGCCCCTCAAAAACTCAGGAATAATTGTCAATTGGCATGACCGGAAAATTGATCCCGGCATTGAATTTCAAAAGGAAATCGATTTTAATCTAACAGAATCTGACATAATTTGCCTAATGATTTCACACAGCTTTTTGGCATCCGTCGCTTGTTTAAAAGAAAAAAATGACGCTCTCACTTTAAAACACTCAAGAGGAATCAAAGTCATACCTATTATTCTTAGTCCATGCTCATGGAATTTACACCCAGAATTAGCTAGTTTACTTTTAGTTCCAACAGATGGAAAACCAATAACGGCATATGCTGATTACAATGAAGGTTGGTTTGATTCAATCCAATGGATAACGAGAGCTAGTGAATCAATTATTCAAATCAAAGAATTAAAAAATACTTTAGAATTCAAGTCGTTTCTCACAAGTGCAGATATACTAACTAAATCGCACAACAGCCGAGAAAGTCTAGAATTAAAGGACATCTTTGTTTACCCTAAACTTAAGTCATATGACGGAGAAGAAAAATCTCACAAATACAACTCAGAGAACCTTGCTAATGACTTACTAAATTTCAACAAACTAATAATCGCCGGTGAAAATCAATCAGGAAAAACTACACTTTGCAAGATTATTTTTCAGATATACCGCTCTCTAAATTACGTTCCAATTTATTTAGATGATGAAAACAAATATTTAGGAAAACCAGAGAACAAAATTGAAAAAGCATTCTCAGAGCAGTATATAGGAAAAAAATTTAATGATATACCGACACGTAAAATTGTCCCAATAATTGACAATTTTCATTCTGCCAAACATCAAGACAAATACATTGAGCAATATTTCCAATATCCCAAACAAGTCTTGATAGTTGACGACATCTTCGGACTAAACATTAAAAATCAAAATCTAATAAAAGAGTATAAAAAGTTTAAAATAAGGGAGTTTTCACCATTAGAGAGAAATGAGCTCATTCGAAAATGGGTTGAAATAAAAGAAGAAGCAAAAATACAGCTGAATAGAAATCACTTACAGCAAAGCATTGATGAAAAAACAGAGCTTATTGAAAATTCACTAGGTGTAATTTTCGGAAAAGGCATCATGCCGTCATTTCCATTCTTTATTCTATCTCTCCTTGCCGCACAGGACATACAAAAACCGCTTGACTCAGAGATTACTTCCCAAGGCCATTGCTATCAAGCTTTAATTTACTTGTATCTCCGTAAGCAAGGTGTTAAAAACGACCAAATTGACATTTATATCAATTTCCTTTCAGAAATAGCCTACTTCATTTATCAAAGCAACAGCCACGGCATTGATAATGAAAGCCTTCAACTTTTTATAACTGAGTATAAAGCTAAATTTAATTTACCCATTTCAATTGCGGAATTATTAGGAAATCTTGCTGCTGTCAATATCTGTAAAGTTGACAGCCTCAATCAGTTCAATTTCTGCTACTCATACATATACTATTTTTTCGTTGCCAAGTATTTGGCTGAGCATCTTGACAGTAAAAAAGAAAGTATTAACAGGATTATCTCGAACTTACATAAAGATGAAAACGCTTATATAACTGTATTTATAGCACATCACACAAAATCAAATTACCTTTTAGACGAGTTATCATTAAATGCAGAAATTCTATTTGAAAAACATCTACCAGCTACTCTGGATACAGATGAACTAACATTTTTTGACAAACACGAAGATGAAATAGTTAAGGCCTTATTGCCCAATTATGGCCACAATTCCACTGAAGAAAGAAAAAAAATTCTAATTGAGAAATCAAGAAAAGAAGAGGCGAGTCAAGAAGAATTCAAACAGACAGGTGATTCTGCCGATGATTCAAGTTACGAGCTTCTGAATAATTTAAGGCTAAGTATTAAAACTGTAGAAGTTATGGGGCTGGTAATTAAAAACAGAGCTGGCTCATTGGATAAGCAAAGACTCGAATACCTGTATGAACAAGGAATGAAAGTTCATCTTAGGATAATAAGCTCATTTATTGAGCTAATCCCCGAGGAAAATACCGAACAAGAAGTTATCAATTTCTTAAAAGAGAGGATAAATAAAACGATAGAAGAAAAAGAGGAAGAAAACAAACGCTTGAGTATTGAAAAAATTGAGCAACTAGTGCGCAAACTTTATTGGAATTTGAATTTTGGAGTATTACACGGTTTTATCACAAAAGCAATTCATTCGCTCGGCTCAAGTAATCTTTTGAATATATCTCAATCGGTAAGTGAGAAATTAAAAACGCCATCAGCATTTATTATTAATCACGGAATTAGAATGTGGTATGCCAAGAACCTAAGAATTGAAGAAATCGCTTCTAGACTAAAAGAACGCGATTTTTCTCTAACAGCGAAACAATTAATGAAATTAAAAATCGTAGAACATTGCAAGCTGCATGATATTGATTTCAAGGATCTCAAAAAAATTGAGACTAAGCTTGATATTCCAACTACTACATTAATTTCAGAAAGGGCGAAAAATAAGTAATACATATCCTCGCTTACCCCCTCCAAAAAAACCACGAAACAATTTAAACTGGAAACTAATAGACCTCTTAGCCACCTACCCCCTTACCTCGGAAAAAGCTCGAGAATATTATGCTGAACAGCGAAATTGACCAACTCCGCTTGGTTCTTACATTGCGTTTTTCTATTTATGTTTTCTCGATGCTTGGTAACAGTGCTCTTGCTTATGTTGGCCTTAATTGAGATTTCCTCTGATGTGAGACCCTGTGCAATCAAACTGGTTACATATTGCTCACGAAGCGTAAGAACAAAAGTCGTTTTCTTCCCTGAGATAAACTGCTTGTACTTCTGTTCCGTTAGAAGTTTATTAAATACCATCTTCTTCTTGTGAGCTGAATCGACAGCGTTCTTGATTTCAATGACACTCGCCTCTTTAGGCAAGTAAGCATAAATTCCAAGTTTCACCATTAGCTCTATCATGTAATTCCGAGTGTTCATACTCAGAACAATGGACGATATATTCGGATACTTTTGCTTCAATACTTCCAACGTACTCTCTCCACCTTTCACCGGCATTTGAATATCTATAATTGCGACATCGCACGGATATTTTTTCAAATAGTTCAGAAAGTCTGAACCATTTCCGAAAACGCCAATCACTTCAAAACGTTCCTGACGATCGTCGTTAAGCATATTACGAAGTCCTTCACGAACAATGGTGTGATCGTCAACTATAGCAACTTTAATGGGATGAATCATTTTTGGGCAACGGAATTAAAAAGTTAATACACGTGAGTTTATTGAAGACATGTTCAATGGTAATAACGCCCCCTACTATAAGTATGCGATTTAACATGGAACTGCATCCCTTCCCTTGCCCTTTGAGCGCTTCTTCCATAAACTCATCATGTGAAAAATGAGAACCGTCGTGCGTAAGGGTGATGCTTAATTTCTTGTTATCAATCTGAATCATGCATTCCATTTTCCCAGGACACGAATGATTCACAATGTTATTCATAGCCTCGCTTACGGCGCGGAAGATGCTCAATTCATCGAGTAAGGGATATGAAATTTTATCTTCGATTTCCGAATGGAAATCAACTTGCAACTTTTCAGAAGCCAAATCCCTGAAATTACTTTCTATCGATTTCAGCAATCCTAATTTCTTAATTTGCGAAGGAAAAATGAGGCTGGAATAGTTTCGAATATCGGCCGATAGATCATACACCTTCTCGGCTATTTGTTCTAATTGTTCTCGAGTAAATGTATAAGAATCATGTTCATTTCTAACCGGCTGAATTTGTTTCAGTATAATTCCCAATTGAGGTCCAAAGTCGTCGTGTAAATTGTTCGAAAGCTCTTCCCTTTCTTTCTCTTGCGCTTCCACAATGGCTCTTTGCATTTTCTCTTGAAATTCTTTTTGAAGGCGGAAATTCTGAATTATTCGTTGAATCAACAGAACGAAAATTATTGCAATAACAATTGTAAAGACAACAACAATTACTCCAGTCATGTAAAGAATATAAGACCCTTGCATTTTATCTTTTGTTGTTAGAAAGAATCAATGAGAAGCCGTAAATAGCGAAGAGTGTATCTCGTAAAAAATTCCCTGCAAGCATAAAAACAAAATAAAAATCTGCTGTAATTACTTTTTCATCAGAAACCATTTGAAAAAAATGTGAAACTTGAGGAACAAAAGAAAATGAAGTGTAAATAAACAAGCCCAAAATTGGCGTGATTTTTTCAGGGAAATACGGGTTAGAAATTTCGATGCTATGTGCAGTTTTTAATATCACGTACAAACTCAGCACCGCTGAAAAAAGATTACTAATACCCCAAATTAATGAAAGGATATATTCGTTTGGAGCTACAAATGAAACGTAAATTAATGAAATCGAAATTACTAGGGTTAAAGCTCCTAGAATTAAAAACTGCTTTTTCTCAAAGCGATAGCCGCTATTTAATATTAGAAAAATGAAAATTGGTTGAATTACGTAAAATAGGCTTATGACATTCATAGTCTCCATCCCACGACTAGCTATAATGAAGCAAACCAAATCTGACGAGAATGACAAGAACGTAAAAATGACAATGAAAAGATTAAAAGATCTGTTTTCTCTCTGTTTTATCAGAAGAAAAATGGAAACTAATCTCGTCAGTGTTAATGCTAAAAACAGTTCTTGTGTCACGAATTTAAACGATTGCCTATACTGCAGTGATTTGGACATTTCCATAACCCATCAACTAAAACTCCCGCTGTCAAATCATCACCGTTGGAATCTACACCTACTAAAACCAACTGATCTTCTCCCTTGCTATTCAAAGCATAATACATTCGAATACCCATGCATCCGTTTTGATTCAAAACCGAATTGATTAGATTTTTTCCAAGGGCAAGAGCTATGGTGTCACCTGCATTAATAGTTGCGCGATAGTTGGCAGTCATTTCAGCACCTTCTGCAAGAGTTATTACAGTTCCTTCGTTTCCTGTGAATGTCATAGTCGTAAGTTTTAATTGGTTTGTTGCTAAAATAGCGAAGACCTTTTCACTACAATCAAATAGTCGAAAAGTTATTTCAAAGAATAAAGGACTTTATCTACTATCTAACCCTCTGTTTATTATTTCCTTAGAAATACAATCCACAAAAACGTTCTCTAAAAAACATACGCAGAAATACGTATTGAAATTGACGCAAGAACTCTAACAGCCATGAAAAAAATCTACGCGTCAATGCGTATTGTTATTCCCTCAAGCCTGCATTTGCTTTGAACATGCTTAAAAACCAAAATCTTTCT
>Ga0114971_10003391_pt1 | contig 10811 bp, 7 predicted proteins | sample M_140625_MF_Meta_FD_87320 | JGI IMG/M metagenome (GOLD analysis project Ga0114971, IMG submission 87320) | Freshwater microbial communities from Lake Montjoie, Canada to study carbon cycling - M_140625_MF_MetaG | ecosystem: Environmental > Aquatic > Freshwater > Lake | place: Lake Montjoie... | reverse complement strand
GCCGCAGTATTTCGCCGGCACCAAGCTGCGCGACATTGAGCTGATCAGCTCCCGGGACTACGGCGCCAACACCCTGCGCTTCGATGCGGCGACCGTCAACGCCATCAACCCCGATCGCATCCTCTTCCTCACGCCCGATGCGTTCGATAGTGTTGAACTCTCTTCTGAGTTCCAGCGCAACAGCGCCTTCGACACCTCCTACGCCGGTTCCCTCTGGGCCGCCTATGCCGCCGGCGTCCAATCCACACCGGCCAGCTCTAGCCCCGCCCTGGTCTATGTGCTTAATCCCAGCGGCGCCTTTGGCAGCGGCTGGCTCAACCAGCACGTGCTCAGCCTCGACGGCACGGCGCAGCTGGTGGCCCCTGTCGCCAGTCTGCGGGCCATGGGTACCAACGGCACGCTCGCAGCGGAGCCGCAGGCCCCAGGAGCCGTCCTTCCCACCAGCAATGCCAGCAGTACGGCCTTCGGCCATGGGCTGAGCCTGGTGGCTTACACCACCACCACCAACAGCCCTACCGCCCGCTTCGCCATTCATCGCGACGACGACTCCAGCACCCAGGCGGTGACCTACAGCACTTCCACCCAGAACAGTCTGGCGAAGCCGGGATTGGACTACATCGCCGCCCTAGGGCTACTGGTGTTTAAGCCCGGTGAAAGGGATAAAGAAATTACGGTTCCGCTAATCCTTGATTCCCTGAATAAACTAAGGTCTACCTCCGTTTCCTTGGAAGTTCAGGAGCAGATCTACAACCACCAGCACGAGCTCAATCTGCTCATCCAAACGGCCACTGATGCCGCCACTGGCCAGCCCTCGGTGATCTCTGGACTCCATCTTGATGTGGATCCAGCGGGTTCAAGCGCTCGGATCAGCATGCGTTCTGACAATAACGATGATGACAAAAACCTCAGGTTGCAGATCAGCACCCGTGAGAACGCCGCGACCCTGACAACCAACCAGAGCAAGACAGTCTCGATCAAGGACTTCAATCAGGACGCCATCGCCACTCTCCCCACCCATACCCGCCAAGCCCTGTCTCTGGATCACGATGGTCGCAGCAACAACCAGGTGCAGCTTTCGCTGGCGCTGAACTTCTCCCCATCAGCTGTGGAGCCATCGATTTCCATCCTTGGCCCCACTTTCGAACCTGGTACCGCCGTAGAGCTCGTCAATACCAACCAGGTGCACTTTCTCCAGGAGGCCCCGCTCACTAGTTGGCGGGCCGACAGCGGCTCCGGCCGCGTCAGCTTCGCTCTTGTGGCGGGCGCCACCTGCCAGGCCCTGCTCAGCGATGCCGAGGCGGGTAGCAGCGGCTCCATCAACCCCGCCAATGCCTTCGCTGAGGGCTGGCAGAGCACCGAAAGCCAGGCCATCGGCAGCCGCTCCATCACCGCCGTGCCCAACCTCAACACCCAGGCCTGGACCCCCACCGCCAGCCGTGATGGTGTGCCGCTGGCGCTGCTCAACCTCAGCGTTGATGGCAACCAAGTCACCGCCAGCTTTGAGGGGGGCGTGACAGGCGTGTTCTGGCAGGCCAGCGGCACCGAACCCACCCTGCAGCCGGTGCCGGCCTCCCTGGAGGTGCAGCGCCTGGCGGGCTACGAGAACACCCTGGGCTTCTATTCGGTGGATGCCATCACAGGCCTCGTCGATGCTCTCCTCCCCGGTGATCCCGGCTATCTGCAGGCGGCCCTGGCCCGCAGCGAGCAGGAAGACCTGCTGCTTGATGCCGACCACTTGCCGGGCTACGGCCAGAGCGCTGTCTTCAATAACCTGCCCCTCGACACCCAGAAGCGCTACGGCGTGCTGCTCCTCCAGAACGGCAGCCGCACCACGATCTTCTCCTCCTTTGCGGCCGCCAATCCCATGGGCCAAACCCAGATGGTTCGCCTCGCATCCGACACCAACAAGCTGACCCTAGGCATCGAAGATCTGGCCATCGCCTCAGGAACCAGCGATAGGGATTTCAACGACTTGATCGTTAACTTGACGGGCGTGGCGGTACCACTCTTCTAGGCGTAGCCGTTTCGCTGGCATCGTACTGATCTGCTCCAATCCCAGCCCGTTAAAAACCCTACCGATCTGTGCTCACCCGGTCGTCCCTAATTTACTTTATGAACTTGAACTAACTTTGGGTGTACTAAATATCAGGGATGGTGAGGGGTGGTTTGCGGTGTATTTTGGCCGCTTCTTTGCATGTTTGAGCATTCCCGCAACGTAGCAAGGTGGCGAGGTGGCGAGGTAGGCGATCCTCTCCGAGAATCTAGTCGCTTGCTCTGGGTCTGCCGGGCAAGGTCCGTCATCGGCAGCCCTCAGCCAACGCAGTAAGCTTCAGGGGAAGGGCTGAAAGCGACCGATAGAAGATGGGCCAGGAGAGCGGCGACAGGGTCGGCTATCTCTCCGGCTCGTGGGGTGGCTTTTCAAGCTCGTCACAAACCTCATAAGTCCAAGTGAGTTTTGTCATTCGATTGGAAAGTAATACGGGAGATTGTATAGAGGTCCCCAGGGGGGAGAGCCCCTCAACTCACCTCCATTCAAAAGTTCGTTTAGTCCTCGGCAATGTTCAGCTTTGCCTCAGCATCAGTGCTCACTCTCGGATCCATTGTGAGTACGGTCGGTGCCGCGCTTGCAGCATCTAGGCGAGTAGAAATATCAGAAATTTCCCCAACATCGGATATCAGATAGCTGTCTTATGGCGCGCATTCTGTACCTTCTGTTTGAATTTTTTTGTCAATATTCCCCTTCTCTTTTTTGTGCTGGGGCGGTTGGCAACGTGCTGGCAAAGCAGGAAGGTGCTTTTCAGTGGATCCGCCCCGTCGGAAGACCTCGGGTGCGAGGAGTTGAGGTTGACGTTGTTTATAGTTTGATTTGAAATTCAAGGGAAGCTTTGTCGCGACCCATCCACCATGGGCTTGTGGTTGAAAGCCGAACGTTCGCGGAGAACTTTAGAAATCCTGCTTCGACTTCGCCAACACCGGGAGTCGGGTAATCCTCGTTGTTTGGCGGAGCTGATTGATCACCTGATTGATGGTCAGCAGATGGCAGCGTGCCTACGCCGCTTTCGTCAGAAACCTGGTGCGGAGTCGCTGATGGCTCGTCGCGCGGCCCCCTTGACCGTCGACCTTCAACAGCTTCAGCGTCTTCCCCCCGACAGTCTTGGTGGGGCTTACGCTGAGATGATTCAAGGTCTGGGACTGGATCCATCCTTTTATCGGGTGCGTCCGGTCGAGAGCGACGCCGAGTGGTTGACCCAGCGGATCGCCTCCACCCACGACCTCCATCACCTGGTGACTGGGTTTGGTACCCGGCGCGAAGGTGAACTGGGCGTGCTGGCGATCACCGCCGCCCAGATTGGCTTTCCCGCCTTCGAGTTGATTACCCGTTTCGGCTTGATGGCCAATCGATGGATCAACCCTCTGCTCTTTGTCCGGCTTCAGCGGGCCCATGCCCATGGTCTTCGAATCGCCCATGCCGCCCATTGCCTCACGGCGGTGGAGTGGGAATCGGGCTGGGAGCGTCCCCTCAGTGAATGGCGTCGGTTCCTGGGGATTAACGAGCCAGCAGATGGCTGCTCCTATGGACTGAATCGCCGCTCCGTCAGCTCCCGGATGGGAATGGCCGCCGGGGCGCCGGGCGCGGATCCTGTGTTTTTCTAGGCTGGAGCCTGATGCACGCTTCCGCCCATGGCTGACACCTTTTCCTTTGACGTCGTTTCCGATTTTGACCAGCAGGAGCTGGTGAATGCGGTTGATCAGGTGCGTCGGGAGGTGGGTCAGCGTTATGACCTCAAGGATTCCGGTACGGAGATCTCCCTGGAGGACACCAGCCTCACCATCATCACGGCAAGCGATATGACCCTTGATGCCGTGGCCGATGTGTTGCGCCAAAAGGCGACAAAACGCAATCTTTCCCTGAAAATCTTTGATTTTCAGATCCCCGAGCCGGTGGGGGGCAACAAGGTGAGACAGGTGGTCACGCTGCGCAAGGGGTTGAGTCAAGAGCTGGCGAAAAAACTCAGCAAGCTCGTGCGTGACAACCTCAAGAAAGTTACGGTGGCAATCCAGGGCGAGAGCTTGCGGGTCACAGGAAAGAATAAGGATGATCTCCAGCAGGCCATTCAACTCTTGCGAGCCGAGGATCTGGAGCTGCCACTTCAGTTTGAAAACTATCGCTGAGGCGGCCGATCGTCAAGTGTTTGCAAGGGTTTTGGGCTGCTTTCCCTGCGCCGGTCCATGCAGGGCTATGCACTGGCCCGATCGCCTTGAGGGCCATCGGATGGCAGCGTGTTTGCAAACTGTCTGGTGCAGCACCAAAGTCCTAGAGGGGGCGTGCATTGGGACACTTCATCAGTCAAACAGGTCTCAAACTCAGGGCGGGCCAAGATATTGATGAATGGGTTGGTGAACTTGTGACGGCCGTTAACGGGTAGCCCAATCAAAAAACCTCCCCGAAAGGGGAGGCTGAAGAAGGATGACTCAAACAGAGGCGTTTTTGATCCGGGCACGCAGGCGGCGGGAGAAACCGAAGGCCATGCCTACGCCGAAGATGGGCAAAGGGCCGGGTACGCTATAAGGCGTCGTAACAGGAAGGGTAGAAAGTGTGGGGTCTACCATCATGTAACTGTTGGCCAACTTATCCTGCACCAGGATGGCATTACCAGCCGAGACATTGTTGAATTGCTGTGTCAACTTATTAGCACTATAACTCCAGCCTGTTGGCAGATCCAACAGGGAGGTCATATAGGTGGTGTCTCGGAGATCATCATATGACAGGGAAGGGTGTACGAACCTCGCGTAGGACTGCATCACGTAGAGATTCCCCGATGAGTCTAGCAATTGAAAGATCAGGTTGTTTGCGAAATAAGTCCACGTCGCATCCCTTACTACATTTGACGGGGTATAGGCGAGCCCACTAATATTTGCATTAAAACCCGCGAAGCCAAATGTAGTGACTGGTACATTGGGTTCGGGTACATCAAGGATAAGATACTGATTAGTTCCGGGAGGGACGCCCTCGACTGCTTGGTCGTAAATCCAATTGCGTGGCCAGTCCAAGATGAATCCAGTGGCACCCGAAGGCAGTCCATACGTATTTCCAGAAGGATATGTAGCGTTGTAGCTATCTAGAATGGCCTGGCCTGTCAAGGTCGAATAATAAGGGCATGTATTATAGCCTGTAGTATTAAAAACAGGGACGCCAGACGTAGATGTCGGGACATCCAGAAGAACCTCGCAATATTGGTAATTGAACATATCTGGCGGAAGCTTTGGGCCTGAGGAAACTGGGTATGCGGCCATCGCAGCAGAAGCTGAGAAAAAAGTCGTCGCAAACAACGCAACTTGTGTTACTTTGGCAACAAAAAAGCGACTTACCATTTGGGGTTTAGGAAACCTTCACTCTACTAGCATAGAACATGAATATACGCCATTCTTTTGAGGATCAAGTTCTCTAATACCCCCTTAAGGGGGGTATTCAGGTCATCAAGCTGTGCTGGTCAGCCAAATCGATTACGAAAGATTTTGCAGGCATGTGTTCCGATCATGGTCATGACCAAAGTTCAACCAAAGATCGAGTCCGTACCTAAGCCCTTGCAGACCACCACAACGTAATTATTCCCCATGGGTCTATGCGCCCAACGGCGTCACGAGCCCGATCAATTTTGTTCAGGGGATTGGGGCTGGTACTACAAAGAACACTTACACCATCGTTGGCACCTACGGCCAGCTCAATAATGGAGCCTTGGGGGTTGTCTATCAAGGTGCGATCAACGGCACCAATACCACGCAAGGTTCAGGACCTGGCACCTGGACCCCGATGGTTGTGCCCAAAAGTTTTGGTTCCCTGGGCACCAGCATCTATGGAGTGCATAAAAAAGATGATGTTGAGTTCAATCTGGTTGGCACCTTCGTGTCTGCCAGCCAAACCACCAATGTGGCAGGGACCACGATTAATAATACCCTTGGCTTCTACTGCACGGGAAAGATTACAAGTATCCCCAAGGACAAGGCCTTTAAGAGCTTTCAGGCTGGGGACCCGATTACCGGTCGCCTCGCTAACGAGACCTATCTCCATAGTGTAAGTGGCGGCTTGGCTGCGGGCAACTATGACTTCTTTGGTGAAGGCAAAGGCACCGGTACGGCCTTTGTCGTTGACACCAAGACTGGCAAACAGACCAATCTCAGGTATAATGATTTTGCCCTTTCCCTTAGTGTCTATGGGATCTGGTCGAATACGAATCGACACTACACCGTGGCCGGGGGCGAATCGAATGTGCTCGGTACGCTGAAGCATGGGATCAATAACGGTCCGTCGCTTGGCGATGCCACCTTGGCTGATTACGACTCCATCACAGGCAATGTGACAAATACTCATACCTATCGCTACCCCGGCCAGGGTGGCGCCACCTACGAAACCCATTTCGAAGGAATTTGGTCTGACGGGAAGGGGCTTTACAAGCTTCCCTTTTGGGCCTTTGGACCCAACGATCTAAGCGTTTCAGGGTTGGCGATTGTGAAACTGCAAAAGAATGGAGACTTCAGTTCTCAAGCTTCCTGGATTACGTTTGACAACCCGCCTGGTTACAACCGCTTCGCCTCCTCCGTTTGGGATGAGGCCAGTCTAGGCTCCCTACCCAACAGCTCTGACCCCTCGCAACCCCCCTCCAGTTATGCAGCTTTGACACATATTATTTAGTTCTTGCTTGGGGGAGTGGGCCGGGTTAATGGTGTCGTGGCCGATGGCGACGGCGTAATTGAGCCTTTGGCCGATCACGCCCATGCAGCGCTTGGCGGTTTCGTTGGAGTCATGTTGCTTGATGGAGTGCAGTACGGCTAAGCAGTCCAGGGTGGCTATCCCTCCGAACCAGGCTGCTTTTTTCGAATCACTCCCCTCAATTGAGGTAGGCGGCGGCATGGATGGGGCATGAACTGCGGCCGAGGGCGATTGATCCCTAATCAGCTCTAATGCACCCTTGTTCGCTCAGGCCTCACCCATCAACCTCCTTCGCCACCTCTGGGTAGAGGGTTCCAAGGTCGTTGATGCCGAGAACGAGTTTGACCAAGGCCGGATACCTCCTTGCTACCCAGGGCAGCTGCACTGCCCTGCACTGCTCTATTCACAACGATCGTAGCTAAGTGGGAAGTCTTTATTGTGTATGTACCTCGCCTCGGTACGAAAACTACCGCTGAGTTTGAGGACAGCCTTTTATTGGAAGGGGTTTCAGGGGAGGCCTTTCGCCAGGCCTCTTGGCGTTTCGGTTTCGAAGGATTCAATTCAAGGCTAACGGTTCGAACATTGATTCAGCAGGACACCTAAAAAATCATCGGCAGCTGCCTTGGAGAGTGTGGTTAGCGATAGAACTCTTGACTCGCTCAGGCAGTTGCAGAGCCTGTCCTTTTCCCTGTCGTTGACCCCGTGAACCCCATTCAGATAGCCAGCTCGGAAATCCGATGGTTGGCCCTCAGTGGCAAAGGATGCCCGGGCGAGTCTCCAGCCTGCCAGCGCATCGACACTCTTTCTGCATTGATACTTCCATGAATCAGCTTCTCCTACTGAGTCAAACGGCCTAGGAAGGCGGGGCATTGGATTGAGTTGAGAATACTCGTGATTCCTGTATTGTATGTTTGAGGATTGATCCGCAAGCGCCTGGCTAGACACTTGGAGCATGAATGGAGCTGCAAGCAATGCGACAACCCTGCTACTTCCCACCCGTTGGTTTCATTTATTAACCCTATGATGACGGCGAAGAGGGTTGATTGCTGTTTTTTTAGTGAAATGAAATATTAACTGCCCGGGATGGGTGGTCTCTGGTTCGTTTTGCCAGTGGTCACAACCATCGCTCGGTGAGGCATTTCGTCAGTCACCATTCCCGGCCTGTGGCCATCTGTGTTGGTCTCAGCCGCCTCCCATTCTCCTGCAGCCAGACGTTTTGGGATGACTTCTGCATTGTTGCCTCCGCATTGGGATCCCTTTGTATTCATCGCCGCCTCCCCTTCCTTGGTGTGTTCACTGCCAATGAGCGTCCTGTAGGCTCCACCAGATATGAATAATGCATGATTGGAAGGTTTTTTGTGATTATTCCCTCAGGATAAGGCAGGGCTGGCTATTGCAATCATAGAGTTAAGGATTGGAGTCTAAGTCTTTATTGCTTATTAATCAGTCCGGGACGCCCAGGTTTGGCCATGATCCTTTGGCTTGCATCTTCATGCCCCCCGCCCCCAGTTAGGGCAATCCCTTGGTATTGGCGCCCAGGAGTTTGTTGCTTTCGTCGATCGCAATCACGAAATACCCATAAGAACTTAATTATATTTTATCCGTTGCTTATTTGCGTGGAAGTCGCCTTTATTTGTTTGGGTAAGGACTGCTTGGGTTGGGATGGGGCGGCGCGTCTTGGTTTGCTGTTAAGTAATCCGGAATGGAGTCCTGAAATTCGGTATAGTGTAACTGCCTTGCCCCATTAGTTTGCAACCTGAATGAGCTTGTGGTTGAGTTTGTGCATGTGGCGATGAAACTCAAGGAGCTCAGTGCTGAGACTTGTTGTTGAGGGTTGCTGAGAAAGTGCGTTGGATCGGTTATATTCCATTGATTAATTATTATTGGCGTGTTCATTCCGGATCGTGTTTGGGCTGTCTTGATTTAATGTTTTATGCTCCATAGGTCAAAGAGCGTTCCCTTAATGACCATCTCAAGTGATCCCTGCTTAGGGTCGTCGCCATTCCCCGTTCTCAATATAGTACTTGTCTTTAATTGGAGTTGATTTCACTCGCCAATGTTCAGTTTAATTCCTTCTCAATCGCCCACGTCTTTGAGTCGTCTAAGGAGGTTGAGGCGATAGGGTTGATTTCTGATCATGGACTTTGGGATGGGTAAGGCAAGGTTCATTTTAGCTTGCATGTCGTCTACGAGGCTGTCTGAAATTCATCCGCTCATTCGATGCTCAATCTAAGATGACTCTCAAATCTTCGCATAAGGATAATGCTGAAAAGTGCTTTCGCTTTGGAGGCCTTGTGGCGGCAAGGGGAGATAAATTCATTCCATGTGAGCCCTTTTCAGTACTCAATTGCGGCTGAATTAGTCCGTGGGATTGGTATTTCTGGGCTCAATAAATAAAGTTTTGCCAAAATTATTTGGGTCAGTTTTGCGGAAAGGCTCCCGCGCCAAACTTTGCTGAATCAAGCGGGATTAGATTCTTTGGGCCAGGCGATGACTTGTCCTCTCACGATTGTTTGCTGGCAGATTATGGCCACCTGGTCTTCGCTTTTGACTCCAAGCAGCCACTCGACCTAGGATGGACGACATAGAGGGCTGACAGATGGGTCAAAACCCTGCATGCTGGCCGCCATGAATTCTCCCAGTCCCAAGCTGCCCGCCCCTAGGCGTTGGCTGCATTCGGCCGGTGGCCGTTGGAGCGCCTTGGGCCCCCGCCAGCAGCTTGGCGCTTGCCTGGTTCTGATCAGTGGTGCCCTGGGTGCTTGGGCGCTGTTCTGGCTGGTGCCCACAGAGGTGGTGGGCAAGGGGGTGCTGCTGCTGCCCGACAACGCCGGCCTGTTGGATGCCCGCGCCGCTGGCCAGGTGCGTCGCCTGCCGATCGCCGTGGGCGACTCCGTGCGTCGTGGCCAGGTGTTGGTGGAGCTCTATCTCCCGGTGCTCGAGAAGGAGCTCGAGCAGCAGCGCGCCAATCTGCGCGAACTCGAACGCCAGAATCGGGCCCTCGACGCGCGGGATGGTCTCCGCCTTCGTACGGAGCAGACCAGCGTGGATACGGCCCTGGCCAAGCTTCGTGGCGATGCCGAGCGTTACACCAACCTGCGCAACACCTATGCCAGCAAGCTCCGCAACCTCGAATGGCTGTCGCGCCGGGAGGTGGTGGCCCCGCTCTCCAATGAAGTGGTGACTGTGGAGCAGGGGCTCACCAACACGGGGGTGAACCTCGATCAGGTGAGGATCGAACAGAAGAAGGTGCTCACCGCTTTTCAACAGGTGAAGCTCTCCATCGAGACCGAGGCTCTGCAGCGCCGCTATGTGATCGATGATCTGCGCCGCCAGGTCAGGGTCACGGAGGCGCGCCTGGCCTATGAGGGTGAACTCCACGCCGATCGCGATGGCCAGGTGCTTGACCTGCAGGTGATTCCCGGCCAGACCGTCGCGGTGGGGCAGCGCTTAGGAACCATCGGTCGCCTGCCGAGTGGGTTGCCGCTGCGAGCTGTTTCGTATTTTGCCCCGGCCGATGCCCGCCGACTCAGGGTTGGCATGCCCGTGGAAGTGGTTCCCCAGTGGAATCAGCGGGGCCGTTTTGGCGGCATTGTGGGACGGGTGAAACACGTGAATGTGCTACCAGCAACCGAAGACGACATCTCCACCACGATCGGTAACCCCCAGCTGGCTAAAGCTCTCGTGGAGAGCGGACCGGTGATGCGTGCCTCGATCGAGTTGGAACGTAATCCCCGCAGCCACGATGGCTTCCGTTGGACCATCTCCAACGGCAGTGATGTGTTTCCGGTTCGGGAGGGTCTCACCGTGGATAGCCACGCCTATGTGGAATGGCGCACCCCCCTGTCCTATGTGCTGCCGGGGCTGCGTTCGATCACCGGCGGCTATCGCAGTCGTGCGATCGACCGCAGCTGGAAGCGCGGCCTGCAGCCCGGGGGGGCGGCCAGTTGGTGAAACCCACAAGCCGCGATCTGTTCCGGTTGGAATTCCCCTGGCTGGTGGCCGAGGTGGTGTTGCTGCTGGTGATCGCCAACGCCAATCCCCCGGAACTCTGGTTTTGGTTGGTGCTGCTGCTCGTGATCCTGGGTTATCGGATCGAGCGCTT
>Ga0114971_10003389_pt1 | contig 10816 bp, 9 predicted proteins | sample M_140625_MF_Meta_FD_87320 | JGI IMG/M metagenome (GOLD analysis project Ga0114971, IMG submission 87320) | Freshwater microbial communities from Lake Montjoie, Canada to study carbon cycling - M_140625_MF_MetaG | ecosystem: Environmental > Aquatic > Freshwater > Lake | place: Lake Montjoie... | reverse complement strand
GGGGAGGTGTGGTTGTGACGACCTGGGCACTCTAGGTAGCCTGTGTCATCCGTTTCCCACTTGATGAAGGCGAAGAGTCCGTCGGCCAAATTCCGCAAGTTTGAGAGATTTCCCCACCCTGGTTTTGGGAGTCGCTTCTCCTCAACTTGTCTGTCGTTCGGTATCTCGGAAACAATCTTGCCTGCCTTCCGGAAAATGTTGGTCATCAGGGTCTTGCGTTCCAATGGCGGATCTACCGCCATCAATATTTCGACAGCTTTTTGCTGGTTTTTCTGATCCACGGGGGCCTTACAAGTTTGACTTGAGAACTTGCGATTGTGCACAGGGACTTGTAGGCTAAGGTCTGTATTTGCGTTTTGGTCGACGGCATTTACTTCTGGGCGCGAGGTCATTGACGTGGCTTCGCGTCCTTGTTTTTGAGGATGGATCGAGCTGGTGCCGGCGTGAGCGCACTCGGGGTGATTTCGCTCGGCGGCATGCGTCGACAGGTCGTTTTGAGTATCAGAGCTATTCGCTGTCATACAGACGGGTTCGTTGATTGCTCCAGATTCGTGACCTGCCTGGAGCGCGCAGGGTGTTTGTTGATTTTGAGGGAAGCCAGGGGATAGGGCCTGTCCCTCTGGTTGTGGCGCTGCGCTGATGGCGCTTGAAGCTGACTTAGTCATTGGCCACCTCCATGTTCGCGATGAGGTAGTCTCGCACCGACTGAACGTCGTAGAGCCGCCTTCCTCTCTTTTTTCCCCTTTCACGCAGTGAGACGGACCTGATCTTGCCTTCGGTGTTCAACCGATGCAGGTGGGTCCTTGAAACATCAAAGAGGGTTCGAATTTTCGCGTGCCCTGCGAATTCGGGGTTTAATACGCCCTCGGCGATGATCGGTGGGGCTGTTGTGATGTTTCTGCCCGAGGCCGGGGCAGTTCGGGGTGTGTTTTTTTCCGTCATACTTTACTTCAACGGCGGCACGGTTGTGTGTCTCTCATGAGGTAAGGTCCTGAAACGGGTTTTTAAGGTTGGGGACAACCACCGCCCAGCTTGTCACCAACTTGGCGGAGTCAATAAGAGAGGATCTTGAATTCCTCTAAAATGCTTTCTGCGTGTTTCTTAGCTTTGGACCATTCGGCTTTGTCAGCAAACCTCGCACTACGCGCGTTTTGTAGCGCATTAAAGGCGGCAGAGCTTGATCCGTAGTGCGTCAGCAAGCGCATGGCACCCAGATCCTTAAGATTCTTAAATAATTTCTTTGTCATGCTCTTGCCGGGGCCAAGCCCTTTGGTGAGGCTCGGTTTCCTCTCACCTCGGCTTAGATGAACCCACTCACGAAAGGCTTCCTGAATACTTTCATCAGGGTGGTCCCAGTTGATGTGGAATAAAACGGACTTCACGTTCTGCATCGGTTGACCAGGGGCGGCAGCACGAGAGAGTGATATCTCCTCCAAAGGAGGAAGTTGATCACTTTGGCCTTTGGGTACACCCCTCGCTCGAACAATTTCCCTCAAAAGAGGCTCAAGGGACAGGAAAGCCCTGCAGGGGAAGTACTCCTCACTAATGTTCGCAAGACCATCCGCCTCTTTACTCAGCGGGTTGACGCTGGACCAAAGATACAGATTGAACTTTCCGTAAAATTTCAGGCTGCCAGCGTACACCTCGGGAAGATTCGGATTTGTTGCTAAAATGAGTCTCTGGTTCGAAAGTTCTCGTTGGTCGTGCTGACGGATCTCCTTGTCATGGGATTGGACTTCCTTTCTGACGTTATTCAACGCGTCTGCAATCGAGGGATCACGGCGGCACTTTTCGCGCCAATACTCCCAGAGGAAACAAATTGGGAGGTCAAGTTCCGGGACATATCGGAAGTCCCATTCCTCCCTCGCTAGTGGGGGGACGTTGGGTTGGCTCTTCCTTTGAGAGTTGGATGATTTTGGCGCCTTTTTGCGAGGCAGACTGCTGTCTTCCATCTCTCGGATATAACGCGTCCCGGGCAAGACCACATTCCTTTGTTGCCCTCCTGACGCCGCCGCTTGGTCCAGCGATAATGCTATGGAACAAAGGTGACATCAACGGACGTGTTAGGAAAATTGTTAGGAATCGGGGTTCCTTGAGACTTCCAGGATCTGGAAGTTGTTGATTTTGAGGGAAAAGTGGCTGGGGCCGGAATCGAACCGGCGACACGAGGATTTTCAGTCCTCTGCTCTACCAACTGAGCTACCCAGCCATTTCTGACCGACAACGAAACCGTTGTGCCGCTGTGAGCACGCTTGGCTTGCGATCGGCCCCGGCCGACGCTGTGGCGCCTGACGGGACGGTGAAACTATGGCCTTCCGCGGGCGGGTGCAAGCTCCTGTTGCAAAAAAGTCGTTCCGGCGCCCGATTGCTCATTGCCTACAGAAGCGAACCCACCTAACGTCCATGGCTCCCGTCGCTATAGGAGGTGGTTGTTCTGCGTCCCGGCGGGTGTATCAAGGAACCCGTGGTTTGTTGCTGGTCGCTCACCAGAGCACCAATGGTTGTAATGGTTTTGAATCTCAAATTCCAGAACAGACCGGAGGAGGGATGGCGCGCGACCGGTTGTGATTGATAGGAAAGGTCATCATCAAATGACAGAAATGAAGGAATTGCTCGCGATGCACCAGCTTCGCGACTTTAGAGAGGGCAGCATCGTCAAGGGACACGTCCTCGAAGTGCGTGCGCGTGAAGTGCTCATCGACATCGGATACAAGAGCGAAGGCGTTATCCCGCTCTCCGAGTTCGAAGACATGGAAGACATCCAGATCGGCGACGAAGTGGAAGTGTTGCTGTGCCGTTTGGAAAATGACGAAGGCATGGTCATCCTTTCCAAGGAGCGCGCCGCCTACCGCCAGAACTGGGAAAAGATCGTCAAGGTCTTCCACGACAGCGGCATCATCAAAGGCAAGGTGCGCTCCGTCGTAAAGGGCGGTCTCACCGTGAACATCGGAGTCGAGGCATTCCTGCCCGGTTCGCAGATCGACATCGTGCCGCCGAAGGACCTGCATCAGTTTGTAGGAAACACCTACGAGTTCAAAATCGTCAAAATCAACGACGACCGCAAGAACGTGGTGCTTTCCCGCCGTGAACTCATCGAGCAGGAGCGCGCCGACAAGCGCAGCCGTTTCCTCGATGCGACAAAGCCTGGCGACATCGTGCGCGGGGCGATCAAGAACCTCACCGACTTCGGTGCGTTCGTCGACCTCGATGGAATGGACGGCTTGCTGCACATCACCGACATGAGCTGGGGCCGCCTCGGACATCCGAGCGAACTCCTCAAGGTTGGTCAGGAAGTGGAAGTCGTGGTGCTCGACATCAACCGCGACAAGGAGCGCGTTTCACTGGGGCTCAAGCAGATCCAGAAGAATCCGTGGGAAGAGACCGAAGGCCGTTTCCCAGTGGGAACCCGTGTCAAAGGCAAGATTACGAATCTGGTGCCTTACGGTGCGTTCGTCGAAATCGAGGAAGGCGTCGAAGGACTCATCCACGTTTCCGAACTGTCCTGGACGAAGCGCATCACGCGTCCGAGCGACGTGCTCACGCTGGGTCAGGAAATCGAGGCGATCGTGCTGGGCGTCAATCGCGACGAGCAGAAGATCAGCCTTGGAGTCCGCCAGCTCGAGGCGAATCCTTGGGAGGAGATCGAACACCGCTACCCGATTGGCAAGCAGGTCAAGGGAACGGTGCGCAACATGACCGCCTATGGCGCGTTTGTGGAGCTCGAAGAAGGCATCGACGGGATGATCCACGTGTCCGACATGAGCTGGACACGCAAGGTGAACCATCCTTCGGAAGTCCTCAAGAAGGGCGACGAAATCGAAGCCGTGGTCATCGACATCGACAAGAACAGCCAGCGCATCAGCCTTGGCGTCAAGCAGCTTGAAGATGATCCGTGGAAGACGATCGAGACGCGCTACAAGATCGGTGATTTGGTGAAGGGCAAGATCAGCAAGATCGCCAGCTTCGGTGCCTTTGTGGAACTGGACGGCGACATCGACGGTCTCGTTCACATCTCGCAGATCAGCGAAGACCGCGTGGACAAGGTGAAGGACCATCTGAAGGTCGGGCAGGACATCGAAGCCCGTGTCATCAAGGTGGACAAAACCGAGCGCCGCATTGGTCTGTCGATCAAGGCCGCAGCCTACGACGAAGAAGAGATCAAGCGGGAAGCCGCTGCGTTCGATTCGCTGCGTCCGGGCGAGGACATGGTGGGTCTGGAGCAGGCGTTCGCGGCTGCTGAAGAGTACCGCCCCGGCGAAGGCAAGAAGCGCTAGTTGCAGAATACAGGCGGACTGAATAAGTCTGTACTGTCCGAAGAGCCGGTGTGGAGTTAGACTCTGCACCGGCTCTTGCATTTGAGGGCTGTCACTTTTTAAAATCAGCAACCACAGAATATGGAAAAACCCCAAATCACCGCCTACGTGAAGACTCAGTGCGGCTGGAGCAACGGCGTCCGCGCCGTTCTGGCCAAATACGATCTGCCTTACACGGAGAAGGACATCATCAAAAACCCGGCGTTCCGCTGGGAGATGGAGCAGCGCAGCGGCCAGCAGCTCAGCCCCTGCGTCGAAATCAACGGAACGATGCTTCCGGACATTTCCGGCGAGGAAGTCGAGCGGTACATGCTTCAGAATGGACTGGTACAGTCTAGCGAGCGCCCGGTGGGAGTGCCGTTGAACGCACCGTGCTCGGACGCCCAGCACGCGGCGATGGCGCGGGGCGAAGTGGTCCACGTGCAGGTCTAGTACCTGGCGTTCGATTGAGCCGCTGTGGGGACCCTTGGTCTGCACGCGGCAGATTTTGGGGCGTAGCTTCCTTGGGGGCTACGCCTCTCTTTCTATTGCAAGGGTTGCGTTTTGACGGGGGCCTATCGCTGGTAAATAGGCAGGTAGTGGTATTTCACACTCAGGCTCAGCACGGCCATGGCGGTGCAGTAGACGCGGTCCTTTTCCTTGTCGGAAACGGATTTCCACGAACCGTCCGGCTTCTGGAGCGGAAGGAGCGCGGCGTTGACGGAGCGGAAGGATTCTTCGGCGTGAAGACCGCCCCGCTGGTACATTCCCTGCGCGTAGTAGTAGGTTCCGTAATAGAACCAGATGTCTTTGGCCTTTGAGGGATCCGGCGGTGACTTGAGCAGCCAGTCGGCGGTGGAGAGGACTTCGGGAGCCTCGTAGCGTCCGCACACCTGGAGCGCCAGAAGCCCCTCCGCACAAGTGGACCAGACAGGAGCGGTGGTCGGACTGTACCTGAATCCCGTGGGAGAGGATGACAGCGGGGGTGCTTGAAAATGGAGGTTGCGGATATAATCCACCGCGGCGTCGATGGATTCGGAGGGGACCTGAAGTCCCGCGTTTTTTGCCGATCTCAACGCCATGAGCTGCCAGATGGAGACGGAAAGGTCCGCGTCGGTGGCGGCAGGGGTGTAGCGCCAGCCTCCCTCGTTGCCCTTTCGTTTTGACACCGCCTGCGCGCGGAGGATGAGGGAGACGGCCTTTTCGCAAGCGTTGCGCAGCGCCTTGTCCTGGGCCTTGTCGGCGCCCGACCCAAGCAGTTCGCAGAGGGTCAGGGTGGTGATCCCGTGGCCGTACATGCGGGAGAAGTCGCGTCCGCCAAAGTAGCCTTCCGCGTCCTGCCTGTCGGGGTTCAGCAAAAATGAAACCGCCTTGCGTAACGAGGCGCCGTTTGGGGTGGGATCGCCCGGCAGGTTTCCAATGGCGGCCAGTGCGAGCGAGGAGAGCGCGGTCATCGCGGTTTCGTGCGTTCCGTTTTCAGAAATCGCTCCGCGCGGATCCTGAATGCCGACTAAAAATGCGGCCGCCTTTGCAGTGGCGAGATCCACGGGATCATCCGACTGTGCTGCGCGGGTGAGGCTGGCGGAGTGCAGAAGCGCCACGCTCAGGACCGTCCGAATCGTGACGACCCGAAGCTCCGCGTTGCGCTTGCTTGTGAGCGGGGCATTCATTTCGCGGGCAGGGGGCTGATGGATGCGAAAGACTCTGCGCCATCCGGGACTGCGGGTCCCGCGCCGGAGCAGACCTGGCAGTCCCTGCGGCGGCGGATTTTCATGCGGCGGAACTCCATGGAGGCAAGGTCCATGGTGAGAAGCACACCCGCGAGAAGGGAGCCGGTGCCGGTGATCCATTTCACGACTTCGGCGGCGGCGAGACAGCCCACGGTTCCGGAGACTGCGCCGAGCACGGGGAACCGGCGTTTCCATTCCGGTGGCGGTTCGGCAACGAAACAGTTGAGACAAGGAGTGAGGCCTGGGAGAATGCACGTGAGGTGAGCCTCCATGGCGTACATTGCGCACTCGATCATCGGTTTGCTCGCCATTACAGCGGCACGGTTGAGTGCAAAGCGCTCTTCGAACAATGGGGCGGCATCGACAATGATATCGGCTCCGCTGACGAGCTTTGCCGCGTTGTCCTCGGACGGATTCTCGGCATGGGCTTCGATTTCGAGGCGCGGGTTGAGGTCCCTGAGTTTGCGCACAATTTTGTCTATCCGGGAAAGGCCGAGGTTGTCGTGGGTCTGCAGCAACTGTCGGTTGAGATCGGAGGGTTTCAGCACGCCTCCGTGGGCGAGGATGAGTTTTCCGACGCCCGCGGCGGCGAGTTGAAGCGCGACGAGGCCTCCAACGCCTCCGACTCGCGAGACGAGCACGGACGCCGCCTTCAGGCGCCGCTGCCCGGACTCCCCAAAGCCGTCCAGATCCATCTGCCACTGGTAGATGGATAGCTCCTCGGAGGTGAGGGTTGGTTTGGTCATTGGGGCAGCGGGGATTCGCTCAGGCGCCCATTTTCGAATCTGAAAAGACGCTGTGCAAGACTTGCCGCCTCGTGCTTGTGATGGGTGATGTGAAGCACGGTCAGTCGAAGATCTTTTTGAAGGCGTTGCAGGAGCAGGATAAGGGCGTCGCGTGTCGTTTCGTCGAGCGCCGAGAGGGGCTCGTCGAGCACGAGTGCGGCGGGCCTTGCCGCGAGGGCGCGGCCGAGGGCGACCCTCTGGCGCTCCCCGCCGGACAGGTGTTCGGGCATGCGTTGAAGGAGGTGCGCGATGCCCAGTTGTCCGGCGAGCGGAGCAACGGCCTTCGCGCGCTCCGATTTCGGGAGGCCCTGAAGGCGGAGCGCGAAAGCGAGATTTTCCTGCACGGACATTGTAGGGAAAAGTGCGCCGTCCTGAGGGACATAGCCGATGCCTCGCCTGCCTGGCGGAAGACCGGAGATTTCGATGCCTCCACAGAAGACGCGTCCGGTGGACGGGGAGCGGAGGCCGCAGAGGATCTCGGCCAGCGTGGTTTTGCCGCAGCCAGTGGGGCCCATCAGGATGCCATAGCAACCGGTAGGGACGTCGAGGTTCACTCCCTCGATAGTGAAGGAGGGAGAGCGCCAGGAAATGTTCTCAAAGCGGATCATGTGATGGGGCTCTGGGTTAGACACGTTCGCCCGCTTTTCGGACGGCGACGAGCACCAGCATGGCGAAGGCCACCATGAGGAGGCTGACGGCGACCGCAGCTTCGAGGTTGCCGACGCTCAGTTCCAGCCAGACGGTCGTGGGGAGCACTTCGGTTTTCATGCGGGTCGCTCCGGCAAACACCAGAATCGGACCGAACTCGCCCAGACTGCGCGCCCACGCGACACTGGCGGCGGCAAACATGCCGCGCCGTGCCGAGGGCAGGGTGACGAGCCATACTGCTCGGGCGCGGGAGGCGCCGAGGGTCATTGCCACATTTTCGGGCCGTGCGGAAATATGGTCGAAGGTCCCGCGCATGGTGCGTATGGCGAACGCAGCACCGATGACAAGCTGCGCGAGCACGACGCCCGAGACCGTGTAGGTGAGGGGAACCGCCTTTTCAATAAGCCGCCCCGCTGCTGTTTGAAAAAAAATCAGGAGGCAGAGGCCGATGACCATCGGTGGCAGGACGATGGGGATGTCGAGGACGGCTTCGAGCCAGAGCTTTCCGGGAAAGTGCGACCGGGCGAGAAGAAATCCCGCGGGAACGGCGATGAGCAGGGAAAGGGCCGCCGTGATCGAACAGGTGAGAAGGCTCAGCTGGATGGAATGCTGTATTTCACGCGAATGCAGGGCCTTGAGGAGGTCTGATGGCGAGCTGTAGGTGGCGGCCGCGGCCAGCATCGCGAGCAAGAAAAGTGCGTACGCGCCAGTGGTCAGGGCGAGCAGGAGCCAGAACTTGGAAACGCCGGGGAATTTCACCGGTTCATTTCTCTTTCAACCAGGCCGGCACTTCAATGGATTTGCTAGAAACCGGGGCCTCGTCGCCGCGCCAGTGGAATCCAGCCTTTTCAAACTCCTGCCGGTTGGCTTTTAAGAAATCCAGCAAACGCAAAGCGAGTTGGCGGTTTGGTGTGTTGCCGCGGACCGCGAAAGGCTGCACCGCTTTGGCGCCTGCATGGAGAACTGGGATGAAGGTGAGATGCTCGCTCACGGGTTGGACATTCACTTCGTACACCAGCGCGGCATCAAGCGCTCCGGCGCGCATCTGGTTGATGAGAAAATCAGCGGTGGGAACTTCTACAACCACATTCTTGTGCACGCTGTCCCACAGAGCGGAGGCCTTGAGCATACCCTTGGTCATATAGCCGAGAGTACTTTGCTCGGCGTTGCAAAGTCCGACCTTCAGGCCCGGTTGCGCCATATCCGCGAGCGTCTTCACATTCTTGGGGTTTCCGTTTCGAACCACGATCCCAATGGCGGTCTCAGTCAGGAGCACGGACTCGGGAAACTGGTCCGCCACGGGGGGGACAAAGCACAGGTCGCAAGCGTAGTAAGCGTCGGGGAATTTGGGGTTGTCGCTTGAACCCATGGTTTTCATCGATGCGCATAGGATGCCGCAGCCGTTGAAAACAGTGGTGACGGTGACGCCCTCCCGGGTGGCGAAACGGCCCAGCAAGGTTTCGATGGCGGGGCGGTTGACGCCTCCGCTGTAGAGAACCATCTCGGGTTTGGGACTCCATAGGTCGCCCGGCAGGTGCTGGAATCCCGCTGCGGCGACGGCTTTGCCTCCTGCATCTGGCGCGGCGAGGTAGCGCGCAAATTTGAGGGCAGCCTGGGTTTGCTTTGAACACTCGAGCACGGCTGTGCTGGCTGTCTCGAGGCGTGAGTCGAGTTCCGGCGTATGAATCGCTTCGATGCCTTGAAACTGTGCCGTCAACGCACTCCAGATGACTGCTGTGTCGACGGCCCCGAGTGAAAGGTCCGCCGCGATTTCCGTCACGGTTGGCTTCATCACTGTGACCTTGGCTGCGAGCTTTTCCCATCCAGTTCCGGCCGCTGCGCGAACGCTTTTTCCGATGCTCGCGCTTTCGGGATTGGCGACAGCCACCTTGAGATCGTCCCGCATCAGGTCTTGGAATGAGGAAATGTTTTTGGGATTTCCCGCTTTCACTCCAAGCACGGGAGTTTGAGCTGCGAAGGGAATGACCTCGCGAATGAGGGAGGCCTTCCTCGCGCTGGCGACAGAATCATCATCGGCTGCGACCAGAAGGTCTCCTTTTTGGGCCACGCGGATCTGGCTGAGCAGCGTTCCTGTGCCTCCGAATTGAAAAAGGACCTCGATGCCCTGGTCCTTTTGGAAAGCCTGCGCGGCAGCCTCCAGCGGCTTTCGTAATCCAGCGGCACAATACACTGTGAGTGTGGGCTTGGATTCGGAAATTGGAGACTTTTCGCAGGCCGAAAGGCAGGGAAGAACGGTGAGAATGAGGAGTCGTGCGCGGGCGTTTGCGGTCACTTGATTGCACCTCGGTGAAGCATCAGACGGGCGAATAGTCCGATTGTGGCAATGATGGCGATGGCTATGAGGAGACGGCTTGTGAGTTTTTTCGAAAGCATCTTCGGTTCTGCCGTTGGAGTGTCAGGCTCGATGCGCACTGTCTCGGGCTCTTGTTGAGCCTGGCTTTGACCTTGTGTCTTGGTTGCTTCGGTGGCGGTAGTGGCGGCCGGCGACGGGACGCCGATCTCCCGCAGTTTTTCGTCCCAGTCGATTTTAAGCAACAGATCCCAACCCGGATTCTGCCGCTTCACCTGACACGAACAGGCTCCTGCAAGAAAGAGGCAGATCTCCTCGATCTGGTCATCTCCAAATGAGGCTGCGGACCATGCTCCCAGAACGCGTCCACGGCCGAATACGGCGGCGAACCACGGCTCTCGCGAGGCGGCGAGCCCCGACCTCGGGCCTGCGAGCACTGGCAGGAGCAACGCTTCGGGATGGAGCGCCTGTGTTTGACGGGCGTCGCCGGAGGGTAGATGCAAACCGGGAATGCGAAGGACGGAGAATTTAACTTCCACCGCAGGTCCGGGACCGGGCCTGCTGCTGAGGTCGTTTGGGTCGACGGCGGGGAGGCTGATGACCTGTTGGAGATATCGGAGGCGTTTTTGAAGCGCCTCCACGGCCTGGTTGTCTGCCGAGGCGTCTCCGGACTCTACGACAACCCAAACGGCGGAGGCGCCATTCAGGATCTCCTGGACGATTTTCGTCCTCGCAGGCGATTCGGCAAAGCGTTCCAGAACCGCTCCGTCGAGCGTGCCGGTCCATGGCGGTGGTCCGTCCGATTCGGCGGCATCCGGCCTCAGGAGTTGCGAAGTTTCGTCCGGGACTCGATTGGCTTCCAGGTTGAGTCCGGAAGCCGGGCCGAGGTTTCGTAGAAACTTGGCGACAGCAGGATCCTGTGCCTGGCTTTGGGCGACTTTGAGGTGGAAGGTGTCGGGTTGCCAGCGGTCGAGTGCGTAGCGAAATACCGGAAGGCTGCAACCTCCGGCATCGACGGAAAGCATGCCGACGATAAGCAGTGAGGCGCCC
>Ga0114971_10003385_pt1 | contig 10817 bp, 9 predicted proteins | sample M_140625_MF_Meta_FD_87320 | JGI IMG/M metagenome (GOLD analysis project Ga0114971, IMG submission 87320) | Freshwater microbial communities from Lake Montjoie, Canada to study carbon cycling - M_140625_MF_MetaG | ecosystem: Environmental > Aquatic > Freshwater > Lake | place: Lake Montjoie... | reverse complement strand
CACTTTGGTCACCAGACCCGTCGTTGGAATCCGAAGATGAAGCAATTCATTTTTGGAGAGCGCAACGGAATCCACATCATCAATCTTGATCAGACGCTTGAGCGTATTGAGGTTGCTTATGCATTCGTACGCGACCTTGTCGCAAACGGTGGCACTGTCTTGTTCGTCGGAACAAAGAAGCAGGCACAAGATCCCATCCGTAGCTACGCCGAAAAAACCGGCATGTACTACGTGAACGAACGTTGGTTGGGTGGAATGCTCACCAACTTCGAAACCATCTCGAAGCGTGTTGCAAAAATGCAAGAGTACGAGCGCATGATGGCGTCAGGTGAATTTGAAGCCATGCCAAAGAAGGAAGCACTTCTTCTTACTCGTGAACTCGACAAACTGCAGAAGAACCTTTCGGGAATCTCACAACTTGCACGTCGTCCAGACGCAATTTTCGTTCTTGACACTGTCAAAGAGCACATTGCTGTAACAGAAGCTAACAAACTTGGAATTCCTGTTGTCGCGGTTGTTGACTCGAACGTTGATCCTGATCTCATTCAGTTCCCAATTCCTGGAAATGATGATGCGATTCGCTCAAACGATCTTCTTACTCGTGTTATTTCAGAAGCAATTATCGAGGGCCGTTTCATTGCCCAGAAGCGTAATCCTGCTGCAGCAGCAACAGAAGTTGTTGCAGTTGAGCGCACAGCAGAAGAGAACGCAGTGTTTGAAGCACAGCAGGCTGACGCACGCCGTCAGGCAGCTGAAGCTCAGGCATCACGCGAAGCTCGTTTGTCAACACCAAAGCCAACCGAACAACCAGCAGCGGAGTAGTCATGTCATATACAGCTAAGGATGTTCAGAGCCTTCGCCAAACAACTGGCGCCGGAATGATGGATTGCAAAAAGGCACTCGAAGAAAATGGTGGCGATGTTGAAGCCGCTAAGCAGTGGCTCCGTGAAAAGGGTCTTGCTGCAAGTGCAAAACGCGATGATCGCGAGAATGCACAAGGAGCTGTTTCGATCATTGTTGAAGCAACTCGTGCTTCTATCGTCAAATTGAAGTGTGAAACTGACTTCGTTGCTTCAAGTGATGGCTTTAAGGCGGCAGTTGACGCATTGGCTCAGTCAATCCTTGAAAAGGGCGAAGCAGGACTTGCAGACCACACAGCACCAGTAGATGACTTGAAAATCGTTCTGAAAGAGAAAATTGAAGTAGGCGAAGTTATTCGCTTTGAAGCTTCTGCCGGAAACATTCTCGATTCCTACAACCACATTCAAGGTGGTCGTGGAGTCAATGGTGTCATTGTCGAGATGTCCGGAGCAACTCAAGAAGTTGCACACGACGTCGCAGTGCATATCGCTTTCGCTCGTCCTCGCTACTTGCGTCGTGAAGATGTACCAGCAGACGTTGTAGAAAAAGAGCGCGCGACTCTTGAAATCGTTACTCGTAACGAAGGAAAGCCCGAACAAGCAATTGCCAAAGTTGTTGAAGGTCGCGTCAATGGTTTCTTCAAAGACATTTGTCTTCTTGAACAGCCGTACGCCAAGGACGACAAACTCAGCATTGCTCAGTTCATCGGTTCTGCTCAGATCGTGCGCTTTGCACAGGTAGAGATCGGCTGACATGTCCACTCGGCCCGCCTGGTCTCGTATTGTGCTGAAACTTTCGGGTGAAGCACTTGCTGAACCATCGGGTTTCGGACTTGACAGCAATGTTCTTTCGCAAGTTGCCGAAGAAGTTCGCGAAGCTCGCGAAGAACTAGGTACAGATATCGCCATCGTTGTCGGAGGCGGAAACTTCTGGCGCGGTCTCAAAGGTGCTGGTCAAGGTATGGACCAAGCCCAAGCTGACTACATGGGAATGCTGGCAACAGTAATGAACGGCCTTGCATTGCAAGATGCTCTTGAGCGTGCTGGTCAACATTCTCGAGTGATGAGCGCAATTGAGATGCCAAAGATCGCCGAGCCGTATATTCGTCGTCGCGCTGAGCGCCATCTTGAAAAAGGCCGTGTCGTCATCCTTGCTGGCGGAACCGGCAACCCATTCTTTACTACTGATACAGCAGCCGCCTTGCGCGCCGCTGAAATTGACGCGCAAGTCATCTTGAAGGGCACGCACTCTGGGGTTGATGGTGTTTACACAGCAGACCCAAAGCTTGATAAGACAGCCACTCGCTATGACCGCATTAGTCATATGGATGTCATCACCAAGGGCCTCAAGGTCATGGATTCCACTGCCATCACCTTCTGTATGGACAAGAACTTGCCCATCGTTGTGTTTGACCTCTTGGTTCGTGGAAACGTCAAGTCCATTCTCCGAGGTGAACAAATAGGTACGCTGGTCGGGTGATCGAAGAAGCCACCCTCGAAGCCATCGACAAGATGGAACGAGCAGTGGAACATGTCCAGTCTCAGTTCTCCTCTGTCCGAACTGGTCGCGCTAGTCCGAGCCTTGTCGAGAAGCTGCTCGTTGAGTATTACGGCTCAACTGTTCCTTTGCAGCAGTTGGCCGGATTCCAAGTTCCCGAGGCGCGCACTCTTGTGGTGAAGCCACATGATCGTGGATCTCTCGGAGCCATTGAAAAGGCAATTCGTGAAAGTGACCTTGGCCTTAATCCTTCGAACGACGGAATCATCATCCGTCTATCTATTCCTGTGCTCACCGAAGAGCGCCGTAAGGAATATGTAAAAATCGTGAAGAACATGACTGAAGATGGGCGAATAGCTGTGCGTAACATTCGCCGCGACGCACGTAAACAAATGGAAACTGCAGAGAAGAACTCCGATATATCGAAAGACGAATTGGACAGAGCTGAGAAAGAGCTCGACAAGCTCACGCAGGACCACATTGAACTAATCGAAAAAGCTTTTGCCCGTAAGGAACATGAGCTGCTCGAGGTATAAAAACGATGGCAACTATGGTTGTCAACGAACGCCCGAAAGGGGAACAACATGAGTGATGACATTTGGCGCCGCCGAGACAACACCGACAGTAACGACTCGTCCGGATACGGAACCGATTTTGGTTCTGATTTCGGAACTGTGCAGTTTGCTGACGACCCGACAGCTGAACCGGTGCTTAGCTTCGGTGATGCCGAAACCGGCAATCTTCCGCATTGGACAGAGCCTGCAACTGGCGAATTGCCGTCAACAGAAGACGACACCGATGTGTGGGGCACATTCCAAGAACCAAGTGAGCCCACTCGTCGTCCAGACCACATCACTATCGGAACTGACCCAACTGACGAACGCCGCCGCGCGTCTCGCGATGTAACTGCAGATTTCGGTATTGATCCATCTCGCGACATCACAGGTGGCGTTCCACGCGGTCGCGCACCGCAAGTGCGCCGCTCTGGCCCTCGCGGTACTGGTGGTAGCACTGGTCGTGACATGCCAACAGCTGTAACCACAGGACTTATTCTTCTTGCAGTTTTCTTGGGTGCAATCATGTGGCGTCCAGCCGCAGTGATGCTTATTGTCGTCGCAGTTGTTGCTCTTGCAGCAGTTGAGTTCTTCAGTAAAGTAACCGAGAAGGGTTATAGGCCTGCAACGTTCGCCGGAATTTTGACATGCGTCTCTGCACCAATTGCCGCCTATTGGATTGGCGATGCGTCATTGCCACTGGTGTTTGCATTTGGATTTCTTGCAACTTCAATTGGGTTTATTGGTAGCAGCAGTGTCCATAGTGGTCCTATGCCTAACGTTGCAATCACAAACATGGCGATGACATGGATCGGACTTCTCGGTTCCTTCGCTGCTTTGATTCTTCGTTATTCAGTCAATGGGGGCCTTGCTCATGCAGGAACAGACACATTATTCATGATTGTCATTGGTGTGATTGCTAATGATGTCGGTGGATTATTTATCGGAGCATCTATTGGTAAAACACCATTACGTGAATGGATCAGCCCGAATAAGACCATTGAAGGCGCAATTGGTGGAGCTATCGCAACACTTGTTGCAGTCATTGTGTTTGGTTCTCAAAACGGAACATGGAACTCCATGGGCGAATGGATTGCGTTGACAATTGTTATTGCAGTAATGGCGCCAATGGGGGACTTGGTTGAATCAATGTTTAAGCGCAATCTTGATGTCAAAGACTTTGGCACCATCATTGCGGGGCATGGTGGAGTACTTGACAGGTTCGACGGATTCTTCTTCGTTCTTCCTGCGGCGTATTACCTCATGTTGGTTATCAGCCCTTGGGCATAACTCGCGTTGCAATTGCCGGATCCTCTGGGTCCATCGGTACGCAAACAATTGAAGTTGTACTGGCAGAGCCAGATAAATATCGCATCACCGCACTTGCTGTTGGTTCGTCTTCTGACACTGTCATTGCACAAGCGCGTCTTCTGAACCCCGAACTTGTTGTCGTCACTGACGAAGTACTTCGTTCTGCAGTTGCTGCGGCTCTTCCTGGCATATCTGTTACGGGAGTTCTTGCTGATGTTGTCAATGTTGCAGATGTGGTTATCAACGGCATCGTGGGCTTTGCCGGATTATCCGTAACCCTTGAAACTTTACGCGCCGGGAAAACACTTGGCTTGGCCAATAAAGAAAGTCTCATTGCTGCTGGTCCCGTGGTGCAACCCCTGCGTGCGACGCCAGGAGCACAGTTGGTTCCGGTTGACAGTGAACACTGTGCAATCCATCAATGTCTGCGCTCATCGTCTCGTCCAGCATCAGAAGTGGCCCGCATCGTTCTTACCGCAAGCGGTGGCCCGTTTCGTGGTCGTTCAGCCGAATCGCTTGCCACAGTCACGGTCAATGAAGCATTGGCGCACCCCACGTGGAAGATGGGGCCGAAGATCACGATCGACTCTTCTACTCTCATGAATAAGGGCCTTGAAGTAATTGAAGCACATGAATTATTTGGTACTTCGTTCGACAATATTGAAGTTGTTGTTCATCCACAATCAGTCGTGCACTCAATGGTGGAATTCACCGACGGTTCAACAATTGCGCAATTGTCAATGCCAGATATGAGATTGCCAATCGGTTACGCGCTCGGGTATCCGCATCGCATTGCAACGCCGTTCGGACGCATTGACTGGTCCACTTTGTCGCGTCTTGATTTTGAACCACCTGACAGAAAAACATTTGTATGTCTTGATCTGGCCTATGCAGCAGGTCGAGCCGGGGGCACTGCGCCAGCTGCATTGTCAGCTGCCAACGAAATTGTGGTTGAAGCGTTTCTTGCTGGTCGAATCACGTGGTCTCAGATTGGAATTTTTGTGTCGCGGGTGATGGAAAAGTTTGTTGTTACTGTGCCAACATCGGTTGACGATGTTCTTGATGCAGATGCACAAGGACGTCGATTAGCCACAAAGGAGTTATCACGATGAGTGATTTTTATCACCGATTTCGTGCCGAAGTAGCCGCTGGTGGCGCTGTAGACGAGGCGGTGTCGCCCATGGCAACGCGCAACGGCAAAGCCACCGGAATCATCATGATTGCCTTGCTTGCATACTTGGCATTCAAGAATCCGTGGACCTTTGTGTTTGTTGTCGGGCTTCTTTTTTCAGTGTTCTTACATGAAGTGGGGCATTTTTCTACCGCCCGTCTGACTGGAATGAAAGTCACTCAGTTTTTTATGGGCTTTGGTCCACGAGTGTGGAGCCGTACAAAAGGTGAAGTGGAATATGGCGTTCGTGCGTTGCCGCTCGGCGCTTTTGTTCGCATTATCGGAATGAACAACGTTGATGAAGTCGATCCGGCTGATGAATCACGCGCATATCGTTCTCAAACTTTTCCTCGGCGATTGTTGGTTATTACCGCAGGGTCTCTGATGCACATGGGAATCGCCTTTGTGTTGTTCTTTGGTGTGTACACATCTGGTGGTCGTCAACAAAACACTGGCATCTCCACAATCAGAGGTCTCGATACGGTGAACAGCCCCGCCTCGTCTGCCGGCATTTCAGCTGGTGATGTTTTGGTCTCCATCGGAGGAATAAAGGTGTCTGATTACAACAGTGTGGCTGGAGCAATACAAACATTCTCAGTCGGTGAGTCCGTGCCTGTTGTGTTCGAACATGCGGGCGTTCGTCAATCGCGAAACATCATTCTTGCTGCACATCCCACAAAACCTGATCGGGCGTATCTCGGAGTCATGGCAGATGACTGGGGTTGGAAACATCTTGGAGTCGTTGAATCTGTTGGGCAATCAGTCGCTGATATAGGTACAACCATCACTGATTCTGTAAAAGGGGTGGCGGTAGCTCTCAACCCCATGAACTCAATTCGCCATCTCACTAAATCACCAGAGGCCACCCTTGCAACGCGTCCCACCACGGTGGTCGGTGTCAGTGAGTTCAGCGGCACGGTTGGTCGCTCTGACGGATTGAAGGGCGTGCTTATTCTGCTTGCCAGTATCAATGTTTTTGTTGGTGTTTTCAATATGTTTCCTTTGCTGCCATTCGATGGCGGACATGCGGCAATCGCCATTTATGAACGTGTGCGCTCTCGCAAAGGGCGACTGTACAAAGCAGACATCAACAAGATGGTTCCGTTGGCCACCTTGGTGGTCGGGCTTTTGTCACTCTTGCTTCTCACTGGTTTATACCTAGATATCACTCAACCACTCGGGTAATCGGCCGCGGAACTGACAGACTGAGACACATGTTCGAGCGTCGCAATACTCAGCAAATCATGGTGGGCAAAGTCCCTGTCGGTGGGGGGTCTCCCATCACGGTGCAGTCAATGACCACCACGAAGACCGCCGATGTTGAAGGCACGCTGCAACAGATCTATGCATTGGCTGCTGCTGGGTGCGACATCGTGCGTTGCACGTGCAATGACCAAGAAGCTGCAGAAGGTCTCGCGCAAATTGTGCCGCGTTCACCAATTCCGATCATTGCTGACATTCATCACCAATACAAAATGGCACTTGCTGCAATGGAGGCAGGTGTTCATGGTCTTCGTTTGAACCCCGGCAACATTCGTAAACCAGAACACATCAAGGCTGTGGCCTCTGAAGCACGTGATCGGAACTTGTCGATACGCATTGGTGTCAACGGTGGTTCTCTTGATCCGGCGCTGTATGAAAAATATGGTGGGCTGACTGCGGCAGCCATGGTTGAGTCAGCCATGCATGAAATTGCATACTTCCAAGAAGTTGATTTCAACCTCATCAAGATTTCTGTAAAAGCAAGCAACGTGCCACTAATGGTTGAGGCGTATCGCATGTTGGCCGATGCAACTGACATTCCATTGCACCTTGGGGTCACAGAAGCAGGACCACCTCCCGCTGGTCTCATCAAGGCCACCGCAGGAATTTCCACTCTGCTTCTCGAAGGCATTGGCGACACCATTCGGTACAGCCTCACTGCAGATCCTGTTGAAGAGGCGCGCGCTGGTCGTCAACTGCTCGAGGCTCTCGGATTACGCGAACGCAAAAACGTTGACCTAATCGCATGCCCTAGTTGTGGTCGTGCTGAGATTGACGTGATTGATATTGCGAACAAGGCGCTAGCTGCTTTTGAAGATAAGAAGTTGCCGTTGCAGATTGCTGTGATGGGGTGTGTTGTTAACGGGCCGGGCGAAGCGCGCGAAGCTGATCTTGGTATTGCAGCTGGTAACAAGCGTGGTCATCTTTTTGTGAAGGGACGCAATGTCGCTGTAGTGCCAGAAGGCGAGATGGTGGAAGCATTAGTTGAGTGGGCAGAGTTCATTAACGAACACGGCACAGATGCTGCGATAGCTCGCGCCGACACAAAACTTGCAGAGCGCGAAGCAGCGAAAGATCGGTCTCAGCTAATGGATGAAAAAGGCGAAGACGTTAATCATTCAGCAGAAAAGATTGTGGAAATCCGAAAAGCGGTTCAGAACTAGTTCTGAGTGAACATCCAGGCGACATTGTGAGTGCCTGGAACAGGTGTGAAGTTATGCGATTCTCCGGCAGGCAACCATGTCATGTCGGGGCGTGCATCATCGCCAATAGAACCAAAGAAGAATCGGTGAGAATGGCATGCCTCTACGTTGCGCAAGTTTTCCCACGACGTTGAAGCAACAGAGAAAGCTTCAGACGGCGACGAGTATTCAGTCCAGTGATTATTTTGTTTTGTTGTTGAGATTGGATGTTCCAGTGGGGACGTGTCAACGATTCGCAAGAGTTCAGCGACATCTACATGCTTCGTTGTGAAACCAGCACGCACCACGTTGTCTGAAGACGCCATGACCTCAATGCCTGCTCCGTGAAGATATGCGTGCAAGTTTCCGGCAGGAAGAGAAATTGCCTGACCAGGCTGTAAGACAATGTGATGCAACAACGGTGCAACACGTAAAGCTCGATCAGTGGGGTAGGCATCGCTGAGGCGAGACATCCAGCCAGGAACTGCATTCATGGACGGTGTTGTCCGTTGGTCAAATGCCCACAGCAGGTAGCCGTCAATGCCGTTTTGGTCCAGAACGTCGGCTTCCTCGTTCCAACCGAACTGTTGCAGACGCTCGATTGAGGCCTCAATGGTGTCAAACCCGCAGAGTGCTTCGAACTCTGTAAGGGCAATAAGTATTTCGGGTTTATCCGAAGGGTCCTTGTACACACGTTTCGGATCAGTGAGTGAAATGCCGGTTGCATTCTCACGGGCAAATCCGCGTTCGGCCTGTTGACGTGTCGGATGTGTTTGTAATGACAGTGGTGATGTGCAAGCGAGTACTTTGACAAGCATTGTCATCTCGCCTATCTCATCTGACAACAATGGTCCATCAGGAGAATCAAGTTTCGATGGTGCAGATGGGTGAGTACCGAACCACATTTCCGCCCATGGTTGTGAGTTGTTCGATAATTGAAATAGTTCTGGAATAAAAGTTGGGTCGCCCCAGTCGTAGTGCTGTGGCTCACCTATGACATGGCGAAACATTGTTTATCCTTCGCGCACCAATGCAACAATGCGTTGCACCGCATCGGCAAGTGGGACTGCTTCATTGGTGCCCGCATGGCGGTCGCGTAACTCAATGTTTCCTTCGGCAAGAGATTTCCCAACCACAACGATGGTGGGGATTCCAATGAGTTCTGCATCTTTGAACTTGACGCCGGGTGACACACCATTGCGGTCATCAATAAGAACTTCTAGTCCCTCCGCTTCAAGTTCGGCACCGAGTTTTTCGCCAGCAACGGTGATCTCATCGCCGTTCTTTCCTGTGACGACGATGTGTACATCTACAGGAGAAATCGCACGCGGCCACTTCAAGCCGAGGTCATCGTGGAACACTTCGGCAATTGAAGCAACAGCACGCGAAACACCAATGCCATACGAACCCATTGTGACCACTACTTGTTTGCCGTTTTGATCAAGAACTGAAAGGCCTAGTGTGTCTGCGTATTTGCGACCCAACTGAAATACATGACCAATCTCAATACCGCGCGCAATTTCCAATGGCTCGCGACACGATGGGCACGGATCTCCGGCTGCCACTTCAACAGCTTCAATCGTTCCGTCAGCAGTGAAGTCTCGTCCATTGACCAAATGCAGAACATGAGAACCAGCAACATTTGCACCTGTAACCCACTCGCTGCCAGCGACAACTGAAGGGTCTAGGAGATAGCGAATGCCAGTGGCGCTTGTTGCGCCGAGAACCTGTGGTCCGATGTATCCGCGAATAAGGCCGGGATGCTTGGCGAATCCTGCATCATCGAGTGGTTCCACTTCAGACGGTGAAACTTGCGCTTCAATCCGTTTGATATCTGCATCGCGGTCACCAGGAACGCCGACAACCAATACTTCTGTAGAGCCATCAGGATGACGCAATTGCAACACAACATTCTTCAATGTGTCAGAGGCTGTCCACGCACGATCACTGCGCGCATGGTTGGCGTTCAGGAAATCAACGAGTGAAGAAATGGTGGGGCAGTTAGGTGTTTCAACAACGGCTGCAGATGCGTACGAGGCTGTGTCTGGTGAAAGTACAGCAGTTGTAACTGCTTCGGTGTTTGCCGAATAGTCACATTTCGTGCAACGAACGAATGTGTCTTCGCCCACTTCGATGGGAGCTAAGAATTCTTCGCTTGCTGAACCGCCCATGGCGCCGCTCATTGCTTTAACAATGACGTACGGCAGTTTCAGACGAGTAAAGATTCGCTCGTACGCATCGCGGTGTGCGTTGTAACTTGCCGCTAATCCAGCATCATCGATATCGAATGAGTAACTGTCCTTCATAAGGAACTCGCGACCGCGCAACAGCCCGGCGCGCGGACGTGCTTCGTCGCGGTACTTCGTTTGAATTTGATACAGCGAGACGGGCAGGTCTTTGTAGCTGGAATACAAATCCTTGACGAGCAAGGTGAACATCTCTTCGTGGGTTGGCCCCAACAAGAAGTCGGCACCCTTGCGGTCTTTCAGACGAAAGAGGTTGTCGCCGTATTCTTCCCAGCGGCCGGTGAGTTCATAAATGTCGCGGGGGAGCATGGCCGGAAAGTGAACTTCTTGAGCTCCCATCGAATCCATCTCGTCTCGCACGATGGCTTCGACCTTGCGCAGGACCCGCCAGCCAAGGGGGAGCCATGTGTAACCGCCTGGGGCGGCACGGCGGATATAGCCAGCGCGCACCAGCAATCGGTGGCTAGGGACCTCGGCGTCGGCCGGGTCATCACGAAGGGTGCGAACGAAGAGTGTGGAGGAACGGAGCATCGGAGCGAAACCTTACTTTGCTTGGATATGATTGTCCCCGTCCTTTGAAGTTCGGTGAACCTGAGGCACGGGCTTACCCCCGTGCCTTTTGTTCTGTTAGAGCCAAGTTTTTGGCGGGAGAGGTGAGTCATATGTCGATCAATGTCGTAGAAGCAGTGACAGCCATGGTTGCTCCCATCTTGGCCGACCTTTCCCTTGAGCT
>Ga0114971_10003384_pt1 | contig 10819 bp, 8 predicted proteins | sample M_140625_MF_Meta_FD_87320 | JGI IMG/M metagenome (GOLD analysis project Ga0114971, IMG submission 87320) | Freshwater microbial communities from Lake Montjoie, Canada to study carbon cycling - M_140625_MF_MetaG | ecosystem: Environmental > Aquatic > Freshwater > Lake | place: Lake Montjoie... | reverse complement strand
TTCTTCTTCTGCTTCGAGTTGGTGGTGACCAACTCCTCGCGGAGCTCCCGCGAGAGCGTGACCAGGTCGAGCCCGAGCAGGAGCTTGCGAACCGCCTCGGCACCCATCTCGGCATCGAAGCTGCCTTCACCGTGGGTGGCCCGAGCCTCCCGATACTCCTCCTCGGTGAGCAACTGCTGCTTCTTGAGCGGCGTATCTTTCGGATCCAGAACGACATAATCCTGGAAGTAGATCACCTTCTCGAGGCTCGACGTCTTCATGTCGAGCAGCGCGCCGAGTCGGCTCGGCATCGCCTTGAAGAACCAGATGTGGACGACCGGAGCGGCCAGTTCGATGTGGCCCATCCGCTTGCGTCGCACCCGGCTGTGGGTGACCTTCACGCCGCAACGGTCGCAGATCATGCCCTTGTACTTCATGCCGCGGTACTTACCGCAGGAGCACTCCCAGTCCTTCTCCGGTCCGAAGATCTTCTCGCACATCAGGCCGTCCTTCTCCGGACGGAAGGTGCGGTAGTTGATCGTCTCGGGCTTCTTGACCTCGCCGAACGACCAGCTGCGAATGTCGTGCGGCCGTGCGAGGCTGATCTTTACGGCCGAATAGTCGTTGACGCGATCGTAGGTGGCTTCACCGATGCTCACGGGCGATTCTCCTGGGGCCTTTCGAGGCGAATGTTGATCAACCTTGTGCTGTCATGCTGGAGGCTTGACTGTCGCGGAACCCCAGGGGCCAAAGACCCCCTGAAGGTTCCCACGCGGACGACGGCCACGATGGCCTCGCCCGCGTAAACCTAGATCCGTCGCTTCTCCAACTGCATGTTCAACGCGAGGCCGCGAATCTCGTTGGTAAGCACGTCAAAGCTGGCGGGCGTGCCGGCCTCGAGCGTGTTTTCTCCCTTCACCATGCTCTCGTAGATCTTGGTGCGGCCCTCCACGTCGTCGCTCTTCACGGTGAGGAGCTCCTGGAGGATGTAGGCCGCGCCATAGGCCTCGAGCGCCCACACTTCCATCTCGCCGAACCGCTGACCGCCGAACCGGGCTTTTCCACCCAGGGGCTGCTGCGTGATGAGCGAGTAGGGGCCCGTGGACCGGGCGTGAACCTTGTCGTCGACGAGGTGGTGGAGCTTCAGCATGTAGATGTAGCCCACCGTCGTCTCCTGCTCGAGCGGCTCACCTGTGCGTCCGTCGAACAGCTGGGCCTTGCCGTGCCGTGGCAGCTTCGCGTCGTCGAGAACCTTGTTGATGTCCTCCTCGCTCGCTCCGTCAAACACAGGCGTGATCGCCTGGAAGCCGAGGATCTTGCCGGCCCAACCAAGGTGCGTCTCGAGGATCTGGCCCACGTTCATGCGGCTCGGCACGCCCAGGGGGTTGAGCAGGATCTGCAGCGGCGTGCCGTCGGCCAAGAAGGGCATCTCCTCCTTGGGAAGGATCTTGGCGATCACGCCCTTGTTGCCGTGGCGTCCGGCCATCTTGTCGCCCACGGAAATGACCCGCTTGGCGGCAACGTAGACCTTCACCATCTGGAGCACACCGGGGCGGAGCTCGTCGCCTCGCTTCATGCTGTTGAGGCGGCGCTCCTTGCCGTCGATCGCGTCCTCGACCGCCGGCCACATCGTCTTGATGATCTTGTCGACATCAGCCTTCCGCTGCGGCGAGCGGACATCGAACTCGTCCGGCTTGAACGCCACGGCCCGCTCGGCCACGACCTTGTGGTCCTGGTTCCGCACGAGTGGGCTGCCGTCGTCGGCGGTCAGTGGCTTCTGGAGCACCTTCTCCATCTCGGCAACCATCGCCCCGAAGGCCTCGGCGATCCGCAGGTTGCCTTCGCTCTCGGCCTCCTTGAGCTGCTTCTGAAACTCCCGCCGCTCGTCCTCGGAAAGGCTCATCTGCCGTGAGAACTTTTCCGTGGCGGTGACGATACCCTCGACGCCCGACGGCACCTCCAGCGAGTCGTTCTTCACATCCTCGCCGGCACGGCCGAAGATGGCGTGGAGCAACTTCTCTTCAGGAGTGAGCTCTGTCTTGCTCTTGGGCGAAACCTTGCCGACGAGGATGTCACCCGGTCGCACATAGGTGCCGATGCGGACGATGCCGCTTTCGTCGAGGTTGTGCAGGGCCCGCTCTCCCACGTTGGGGATGTCGCGGGTGAACTCCTCGCGGCCCAGCTTCGTGTCACGGATCTCAATGTCGTATTCCTCGATGTGGATCGAGGTGTAGACGTCGTCCTCCACCAGCTCCTCGCTGATGATGATCGCGTCTTCGAAGTTGAAGCCGTCCCAGGCGATGAAGCCGACAAGCACGTTGCGGCCAAGGGCCAACTCGCCCTTGTAGGTCGCAGCTCCGTCGGCGAGCACCTCACCCTTCTCGACCTTCTGGCCGAGCTGCACAATCGGCTTCTGGTTTTGGCACGTCCGCTCGTTGAGGCCGACGTACTTCCGCAGCGGATAGATATCGGCAGCAGCACCGCCCGGGGGCGTGACCTCGATCGTCTCGGCGTCAACGTACGTGACGGTGCCCTTCTTCGCGGCCCGCACGAGCAGACCGGAGTTCGTGGCCACGTCGCGTTCCATGCCCGTCGCCACCACCGGCGGCTCGGTCACGAGCAGCGGCACGGCCTGCCTCTGCATGTTGGAACCCATGAGGGCGCGATTGGCGTCGTCATGCTCGAGAAACGGAATCAGGCCGGCCGACACGCCGACCATCTGGCTCGGCGCGACGTCGATGTACTCGATGTCCTCAGCCGGCACGAGCACGAAGTCGCCCTTGTAGCGGGCGATGATCGTGTCGCCGACGATCTTGCCGTCGACCACGGTCGCGTCAGCCGGGGCGAGGTGGGCGTCGTGCTCCTCATCTGCCCGCAGCCAGACGACGTCGTCGGTCAGCTTCGACTTCGAAACCTTGCGATACGGGGTCACGAGGAACCCATACGAGTCGACGCCGGAGTAGATCGCGAGGCTGGAGATCAGGCCGATGTTCGTGCCTTCCGGCGTCTCGATCGGGCAGATCCTGCCATAGTGCGAGATGTGCACGTCGCGGACTTCGAAGCCGGCCCGCTTGCGGTTGAGGCCGCCTGGGCCGAGCGCGGAAAGCCGCCGTTCGTGCGTGAGCATCGAGAGCGGGTTGGTCTGGTCGACCACCTGCGAGAGCTCGCCGCGGCCGAAGAAATACTCGATCGCCGCCGAGATGCTCTTGGGGTTGATGAGCGTCCGCGGCGACATCTCCGCAACGTCCTTGAGGCTCATCCGCTCCTGCACGGTGCGGCGAAGCTTGAGGAAGCCCTTCCGGAGTTCGTCGCTGGCGAGTTCGTCGATCGTGCGCAGTCGGCGATTTCCGAGGTGGTCGATGTCGTCGACCTCGACCTCGCCCTCGCCCTCGCTGAGCATCAGCATGTAGCGAATCGCGGCGATCATGTCCTCGGCCCGCAGCGTCATCTCCGTCTCGGGAACATCCAGCCCGAGCTTGCGGTTGATGCGAAAGCGGCCGACGCGACCGAGGCGGTAGCGGTTGGTGTCCTTGAACTTCTCGTCGAACAGGGCTCGCGCCTTATCGAGCGCCGGCGGATTGCCCGGCCGCAGCCTCTGGTAGATGCGAATCAACGCATCCTCGTGACTCGGGGCGACACCGGTCCGCCGCTTCGACTCGTCGGCATCCTCGCGGAGGCTGTTGACGATCAGCGGGACCTTCTGCTCGAGCATCACCTCGACGCCCTTCAGGCCCGAGGTGCAGATCAGCTCCGCCTGATCGTGGGTGATCTTGCAGCCCGCATCGACGATGATCTCACCGGCCCGCTCGCTTCCCTTGGGGTAGACGATGTCGTCGACAGCAATCTTGCCTTCGACCTTGGCCACGTATCGACCGCCCTCAGTCTTCACCTTTTCCGTCTTGTAGAAGAGCTTGAGGATCTCTGCATCGGAGGTGTACTTCGGATCCATCGCTCGCAGGAGCGTGAGCGCAGAGAACTTGCCGCTCTGGTCGATCCGCACCTGCATCGTGTCTTTCTTCGACACGTTGAGTTCGATCCAGCTACCGCGCTCGGGAATGATGCGGCAGTTGTGGGTCTTGCGATCGCTCGACTCCGTGTCGGCTACGAAGTCGATACCGGGCGAACGATGGAGCTGGCTGACCACCACTCGCTCAGCACCGTTGATGATGAACTCACCGCCCCCGAGCATAATGGGAATGTCGCCGAGGTAGACCTCTTCCTCGATCGGCTGCTCGCGAGTGAGCCGGAGCGACACGCGAAGCGGACGACCGTAGGTGAGCCGCAACTGGCGGCACTCATCGGGGCTGTACCGCGGCTTGCCGAGCTCGTAGCGCAGATACTCGAGCTTGACCGTGCGGTCGTAACTCTCGATCGGGAAGATCTCCCGCAGCACACCCTCAATCCCCTCGTCCTTGCGCTTCGCGGCAGGGACGCCGTACTGCAGGAACTTGTCGTAGAACCTGGTTTGAATCTCGGTGAGATCTGGAATGAGATGACTGACGCGACGACTGCCGAAATGGCGAACTTCACTGGGCTGGAGACGGCGGACGGCGCGAGTTGCCATTGACAGAAAACTCCTCGGGATGATCTCGTCAGGCCGCGAGCAGGTCGCGTTCCGTTCAGGGCACTGTCGAGAGCCGAAGCCGCCTCACCGCGACGGACCATCGACACAGCAAAGTGACGACGAATCCACCGACGGCGCGCAGGCCTCGACGGACACAGCGACCTCTAACGGCGGCCAAAAATCAGGGACAACTGGAGAGCTGGGGCAGGACCGGCAGGGACGGGCAAGATAACGCAAATACTATACCGTTTGACGACGGGAGCACAAACCACCCGCCGTCAAACGGGGTTTTTACCGCGTTTACTTGATTGCGACCTTGGCGCCAGCCTCTTCCAACTCCTTCTTCAGCTTCTCGGCATCGGCCTTCGAGATGCCTTCCTTCACCTTGGACGGGGCACCCTCAACCATGTCCTTGGCCTCCTTGAGACCCAGGCCGGTCGCGGCACGCACCACCTTGATGACGCCGATCTTGTTGTCGCCGAATGCTTCGAGAACAACGTCGAACTCGGTCTTCTCGGCAGCGGCTTCGCCACCGCCAGCACCGCCGCCAGCACCACCGGCCGGAGCAGCCATCATGACCGCGCCGCCAGCCGCCGGCTTGATGCCGTGAACTTCGTCGAGGTAGTCGGACAACTCCTTCGCTGCCTTCAGAGTCAGGCCGACGATCTTGTCGCCGAGGTCCTTCGTGTCCTTCGAGAATTCACGCGTCGCTTCAGCCGTTGCCATCGCTCGGGGTCCTTTCACTTCGAAAATCGCGGTTACTCCGGACAATCCGGCGACCGCTGGATGTTGTAAATAAAATGCCGAATGTGGTTTGTCGTACTGTCGGGCCAGGCCGCTGCCAGTCCGTCAGCCGAGCCCAATGTCATACCATGAGAAATCGCGGAGTGAAGCCCGCCCCAAAAATCTCGGGGCGAACCGGCCTAGGAGGCAGTCGCCTCCCCACCACCGGCCTTTTCGAGGTCTTCCACCCGTGACTTGAGCTGGCCCGCAAGCGTGCCGCCCGCAGCCAGGATCTGACCGGAAAGCGTGCCGCCGAGCGAGCTGATCTGACCGGAGAGGATCGAGAGCTGCTCGGTCCGGGTCGGCCACTTGGCAACTCGCTTCACATCGCCGGCGTCGAGCTTTGCCCCATCGAGAGCGCCGCCACGGCACTCGAAACCTTCAAAGTCCTTGACGCCCTGGAGCCGGTCGAGTTCCTTCGCCAGATCGACGACGTCCTCGCCACCCCAGGCGATCGCCAGCATGCCCGCCGCCTCATCGAACGCGGGAGCGAGCGGGGTGTCGGCCATCGCCCGACGGGCGAGGCTGTTCTTGACCAACTGCAGGCTGATCCGCTTCTTGCGAAGCGACTGCCTCAGCTGCGTGGTCTTCTGGGCGTCGAGCTTTCCTAGGCTGACAACGATGACGTCGCCGACTCCCGTGAGACGGCCCTTGAGATCGTCGACCAGCATGTCCTTGATGGCTTTGCTCATGGCGAACGGAATCCGGAGAAACGAGGAAGAAGTGGAGGAACGATGATCAACCGGCGACCATGACGCCGGGCGTCATCGTCCCCGAGATCGAAATGCTCTTGAGGTACTGGCCACGCACGCTCGAGGGCTGCATGCCGACAATGTGGTCGATGAAGGCACGAATGTTGTCGACGAGCTTGGTGGCATCGAAGCTCGACTTGCCGACGACAGCGTGCACGATGCCTGTGGGGTCGTTGCGGAACTCGACCTTACCGGCCTTGTACTCGCTCACTGTCTTCTTGATGTCGGCGGTCACGGTACCGGCGCGGGGGCTGGGCATCAGTCCGCGGGGGCCGAGCACCTTTCCGAGCGGGCCCACCAGGCCCATCATGTCGGGAGCGGCGATGCAGACGTCGAAGTCGGTCCAGCCTTCCTTGATCTTCTTGGCGAGGTCGTCAGCCCCAACCTCCTCGGCGCCGGCAGCCTTGGCGTCGTCGGCCAGGTTGCCCTTCGCGAAGACCACGACCCGCTTCGACTTCCCAATGCCGTGAGGCAGCACGATCGAACCACGAATGATCTGGTCGGCCTGCTTCGGATCGATGCCGAGCCGCAGATGGATTTCAACGGTCTGGTCGAACTTGGTCGGGGGAAACTTCTTGAGAACCGCGACTGCTTCCGCCACTGGGATGGCGTCGTCGGTCTTCGGCTTCACGGCGAGCATTGCCCGCATGCGTTTGGTCGTGGCCACGGTGATCCTCGAATCTCGCTTGGGGTGAACTGGTGTGTGGTAAGTGAACGAAAGAGGCGACGTCAGCCCTCGACAACGATCCCCATGCTGCGGGCCGTGCCCTCAACCATGCGGCGGGCATGCTCGCCATCGCGGGCATTGAGGTCGGCACCCTTGAGCCGAACGATATCGTCGAGTTGGGCCTTCGTCACCTTGCCGACCTTGTCTTTGTTGGGAACGCCCGAGCCCTTTGCCAAGCCGGCGGCCTTCTTCAGGAGCGCGGCGGCCGGTGGGCTCTTGGTGATGAACTCGAACGAGCGGTCGTTGTAGACGGTCACCACCACGGGGATCGGCATGCCGGCCGCCTCACGGGTGCGGTCGTTGAACTGCTGCACGAACTGGCCGAGGTTGATTCCGAACCGACCGAGCGAGGTACCCACCGGGGGCGCCGGGGTCGCCTGGCCACCAGGAACCTGAAACTTCGCCTGCCCAACAACCTGCTTCGCCATCTCATCGACCTTTCTTCGTCAGCCGTCCTTTGATTCCGATCACCCAGTTCCGCTTCATTGGCCCGTCGCGGGCCCGACTCTATCCTCAAACCGTGCCGCGTGCCGCTCACACCGTCTCGATCTGCCAGTATTCGATGTCGACCGGTGTGGACCGGCCGAAGATGCTCAGCATCACCGTCACACGGCCGTTTGCCTCGTCGATCTGCTCGACCTCGCCCTCGAAGTTCTCGAAGGTGCCCTCGTTGATCTTCACGCGGTCGCCCTTCTTGAAGTTGATCTTCAGGCGGGGCTGTTCGTCGGTCTTCTCCTCGCTCTTGTTGAGGAGTTTGGCGACGTCCTGGGGGAGCATGGGGCTGGGACGACCGGCCGATCCGGTGAAGTCGCCGATGCCCCCGGTCTCCCGGACCAGGTACCACGTCTCGTCGTTCAAGATCATGTTCACCAGGATGTATCCCGGATAGAGCTTGCGAGAAACAACGCGTTTTTTGCCCCCTTTGAACTCGGTGACCTGCTCCTTGGGCACGATCACCTCGCCGAACCACTTGTCCATGCCCTGCATGGAGATCCGGCGGAGGAGGGTTTCGCGGATCGAGTCTTCCCGGTTGCTCTGCACCTTGAGGATGTACCAGTGCCGCTCGCCCACCACGGGCGAGTCGTCGTCGGTGGCCATCTCAATCGGCTTGGCGTTTTCATCGCCAGCAAACGGGTCTGCCACCTCGGCCGGCGTGCCGTCGTCCTCGACGTCGTCAACGGCGGGTGCGCCAGCCGACGCGACCACCTCGTCCACAGGCAGCTTCTCGTGCTCGTTGGTCGTGTCGTCGGTCATGGCCATCGATCCGGCGTGGAGGAAAGGAATGAAGAAGACGTGAAAGGATCAGCCTGTGCGAAGCACGAGCCGGAGGACGAACCACCAGAACAAGTCGTAGGCGGCAAGGATCGCCGCCAGCGCGAAGATCAGGAAAATGATCACGGCCGAACTGCGAAAAACCTCTTCCGCGGTGGGCCACGACACCTTCGCGACCTCCGACTCAACGGCGATCAGAAAGTCGGCGAACATGGGAATATTGACCAACCGGTAGCAGAGCCAGAGACCGAGCGCCAACAGGCCGCCCGGCACCAGGAACCGCACCACGCCCAGGTCGGCACCTCCGGTAAAACTCGACAGCGAACTGTCACCGCCGCCGTACTGGATCGCCAACAACTGCGCAAGCCGCCACATGCCGATCGCGACAATCGTCGCGAGCGCTCCAAACGTGATCTGACGAGTGACGCGCCCCTGATTCCGTTTGTAGACGGAAAAGCTGAGGACGTCCCCCCAGATACCGGCGGATTTGATGTTTTCCTGCATGGCGGACCTCATGCGTTCCGTCGCCCGAATGCCATCCTGTGAAACCAACACCGACCAACCTCTTCCCCAAACCACCGCGTGCCGCCGAGCGGCCGCGTGCAGGGGCGGCGGGGATCGAACTCGCAACCTCTGGTTTTGGAGACCAGCGCTCTGCCAGTTGAGCTACGCCCCTGTGGAGGAAGGAGGGGGCCCGCAGCCGGGCCCCCTCCCCTCAATGTCAATCCAAGATCTTCGTCACAACGCCTGAGCCGACCGTCTTGCCGCCCTCGCGGATGGCGAAGCGGACACCGTCGTCCATGGCGATCGGCACCATCAGCTCGACCTCCATCTTGACGTTGTCGCCCGGCGAGCACATCTCGACGCCGCCGAGCAGCTTGGTCGAGCCGGTCACGTCGGTCGTGCGGAAGTAGAACTGCGGGCGGTAGCCGGCGAAGAACGGCGTGTGACGGCCACCCTCCTCCTTCGACAGCACGTAGACCTCGCACTCGAACTTCTTGTGGGGCTTGATCGAGCCCGGCTTGGCCAACACCTGGCCACGCTCAATGCCCTCACGAGCGATGCCGCGGAGGAGGCAGCCGACGTTGTCGCCAGCCTGACCACGATCCAGCAGCTTCTTGAACATTTCCACGCCGGTGACGGTCGTCTTCTCGGCCTTGTCCTTGAGGCCGATGATTTCAACTTCGTCACCAACCTTCACCTCGCCGCGTTCGATACGGCCCGTGGCCACCGTGCCGCGGCCTTCGATCGAGAACACGTCCTCGATGGCCATCAGGAACGGCTTGTCGAGCTCGCGAACCGGCTCAGGGATGTAGCTGTCGACGGCATCGAGCAGGTCGCCGATGCACTTGTTCTTCGCCGGGTCGGCCGGGCTGTCGTAGGCCGGCTTGCCAGCACCCCGGATGATTGGCACATCGTCGCCCGGGAAGCCGTACTTCGTCAGCAGCTCGCGGATCTCCATCTCGACGAGGTCGAGAAGCTCCGGATCGTCGACGAGGTCGACCTTGTTGAGGAACACGACCAGGGCGGGCACGCCGACCTGCTTGGCCAGCAGGATGTGCTCACGGGTCTGCGGCATCGGGCCGTCGGCCGCACTCACCACCAGGATGGCGCCGTCCATCTGGGCGGCACCGGTGATCATGTTCTTGATGAAGTCGGCGTGGCCCGGGCAGTCGATGTGGGCGTAGTGACGCTTTTCGGTCTCGTACTCCACGTGACTGACGGCGATCGTCACCGTCTTCGTATCGTCGCGGACGGTGCCGCCCTTAGCGATGTCGGCATAACTCTTGGCGACGGCCAGATTCTTGGCCGCCTGCACCGCGACGAGAGCGCCCGTGAGGGTCGTCTTGCCGTGGTCAATGTGCCCGATCGTGCCGACGTTGACGTGCGGCTTGCTCCGCGTGAACGTGTCCTTTGCCATCGTTTCTCCCTGAGGGGTCCTCTTCTGGTGGTTAGTGGGTTAGGGGGTACGAACGAACGAAAAGCTGCTGAAGGGACTTGAACCCTTGACCTCGTCCTTACCAAGGACGTGCTCTACCAACTGAGCTACAGCAGCGAGGTGCTTCGAAGCGCCGCGGCCGCCGCGGCCATGGATCCTGGTTGTTGTTTGTGGTGGTTGTTTTGGGGTGCGGGTGAATGCTGATTCGGTTCGGGATGTATCGGTGCAGAACGTGCGGGCTGTTGAGGAAGGGCCGTTTACTCCGGGAAACCGCCGAAGCGGGTAGAGGGAATCGAACCCTCGTCTTTAGCTTGGAAGGCTATTGCTCTACCATTGAGCTACACCCGCGCGGGGATGAGACTGGGGAGTGCAGGATTCGAACCTGCGAAGGCAATGCCATCAGATTTACAGTCTGACCCCTTTGACCGCTCGGGAAACTCCCCTCTCTGGTGGACTCTGAACTCCTCTGGATCTTTCCGGTGCGTGTGCTGGTGGTGACGGTCGTGTCTTCGGTATCGCTTCGGTATCGGTGGACGCTCGTGCTTCGCTTGCTAATCGATTTCGTGCCGGGCCGCGAGGCCCAACCGCGGCTCGCGCACCGGCTGAGGCGAGTCGCCCGCACGATGCCCTCGACCGGCTGTGCCGCGCGACGGCCGTCATGGTGAGCTAGCGGCGGGAGTTGAACCCGCAACCTGCTGATTACAAATCAGCTGCTCTGCCAATTGAGCTACGCTAGCGGCCGGTCGGAACCGCGAAACCTTGAAGTGTACGGATTCGATCTTCCCCTGCAAGATGGCCGTTTT
>Ga0114971_10003376_pt1 | contig 10831 bp, 9 predicted proteins | sample M_140625_MF_Meta_FD_87320 | JGI IMG/M metagenome (GOLD analysis project Ga0114971, IMG submission 87320) | Freshwater microbial communities from Lake Montjoie, Canada to study carbon cycling - M_140625_MF_MetaG | ecosystem: Environmental > Aquatic > Freshwater > Lake | place: Lake Montjoie... | reverse complement strand
TAACAGCCGCCGACATTCAACCCGCCATCATCCGGAGAGCTTCCCATGACGAAAGTCCGTGTCGCCATCAACGGCTTCGGCCGCATCGGCCGCAACATCGTTCGCGCCATCTATGAGTCCGGCCGCACCGACATCGACGTGGTGGCCGTCAACGATCTTGGCCCGGTGGAAACCAACGCGCACCTGCTGCAGTTCGACTCCGTCCATGGCCGCTTCCCGCATGAGGTGATGGTGAAGGGCGACTCGATCTCGATCGGCTCCGACCAGTTCAAGGTCACCGCCATCAAGGACCCGAGCCAGCTGCCGTGGAAGGATCTCGGCATCGACATCGCGCTGGAGTGCACCGGCATCTTCACGGCGCGCGACAAGGCTGCGGCGCATCTTACCGCCGGCGCCAAGCGCGTGATCGTCTCGGCCCCGTCGGATGGCGCCGACTTCACCGTCGTCTATGGCGTGAACCACGACAAGCTCACGAAGGATCACATGGTGATCTCGAATGCCTCGTGCACCACGAACTGTCTCGCGCCCGTCGCCAAGGTGCTGAATGACGGCCTCGGCATCGACAAGGGCATGATGACGACGATCCACTCCTACACCGGCGACCAGCCTACGCTCGACACAATGCACAAGGACCTCTACCGCGCCCGCGCTGCGGCGCTGTCGATGATCCCGACCTCGACCGGTGCTGCCAAGGCCGTGGGCCTGGTGCTCCCCGAGCTCAAGGGCAAGCTCGACGGTTTCGCCATGCGCGTGCCGACGCCGAACGTCTCGGTTGTCGACCTCAAGTTCATCGCCAAGCGCGCCACGACGAAGGAAGAGGTGAACGAGCTGATCCTCAAGGCGGCCGCCAATGGCCCGCTCAAGGGCATCCTCGGCACCACCGACAAGCCGAACGTGTCGATCGACTTCAACCACGATCCGCACTCTTCCGTGTTCCACCTCGACCAGACCAAGGTGATGGATGGCAACTTCGTGTCGATCCTCTCCTGGTACGATAATGAGTGGGGCTTCTCGAACCGCATGGGCGACACGGCCGCTTATTTCGGCAGGCTGATCGCCTGAGGCTGATGATGAAGACGCGGCCCCTGCTGCTTGCACCCTCCATCCTCGCCGCCGACTTCGCGCGGCTGGGCGAGGAGGTGCGCGCCATTGATGAGGCGGGGGCCGACTACATCCACATCGACGTGATGGATGGGCACTTCGTGCCCAACATCTCTTTTGGAACGCCGATCATGGACTCGATCCGCGGTGTGACGAAGAAACCCTTCGACGTGCATCTGATGATCGCTCCCGTCGACCCCTATCTCGAAAGCTTCGCCAGGGCGGGCGCTGACATCATCACGGTGCATGCCGAGGCAGGCCCCCATCTCGACCGTTCGTTGCAGGCGATCCGCGCGATGGGCAAGAAAGCCGGTGTTTCGCTCAATCCCGCGACGCCCGCGTCCGTTCTGAAACATGTGCTGGACCGGTTAGACCTGATCCTGGTGATGAGCGTCAATCCCGGTTTTGGCGGCCAGTCCTTCATTCCTGCGATGCTGGAGAAGATTTCGGAAGTCCGTGACATGGTGGGCGGCCGCAACATCGACATCGAGGTTGATGGTGGCATCACACGGCACAATGCCGGCGACGTCGTTCGTGCCGGCGCCAATGTGCTGGTCGCCGGCTCGGCGATCTTCAAGACCAAGGACTATGCAGCTGAAATCCGTGCCATCCGTAACGCTGCGACGAGCGTCGCGGTCTGATTTCGCTTCCCCCATTTCATCATCGCCGGGCCTGACCCGGCGATCTTCTTGGCACCGGTGTAAAGGATGCGCGGTTCAAGCCCGCGCATGATGAAGTGTGAGATCGTTCACGGCCGCTTCTCCACCCACTCAAGAAACGACTCGAACCACTTCGAGAGGTGCCGCCGTGTCTCCGCGTCGGTGAGATTGCCCTCGGCGTCGAACTTCTCCTCGTTGTGGTTCACGAAGATCTCGGGCCGGGGCATGGTGATGGCCTGCAGCGCCTGCAGGTTCTGCCGCAGGTGATACTGCGCGCGCGCCGTGCCGACGAACTGGCCGCCGCCCGCGCCAATGATGCCCACCCGCTTCCAGCGGAAGGGCGAGCCACCGCGCGAGAGCCAGTCAGTGGCATTCTTCAGCACGCCGGGAATCGAGAAGTTGTACTCCGGGCAGGCAATCACGATGCTGTCCGCAGCTCGGATCCTGCCATCGAGCGCCTTCACGCTCTCGGGCTTTCCGGTCGCGGCCTCGTCATCCTCGTTGAACATCGGGATGCCGTGCAGGTCCGCGATTTCCATGGTCACATGTGCTGGCGTCATGTCCTTCAGCGCGCGCAGCAGACCTGTGTTGGTGGAAGCCCTGCGCAGTGAGCCGGTGATGCCGAGAAGCGTCGTCATTGGACCCCCTTGGTTTCCTTCAGCGCCGCGAGCGCCCTGTCGCGTGCCTTCGCGTGGTCGACGACAGGATGGGGGTAGTTTCCTCCCAGTTCAACCCCGGCGGCCTTCAGCACCAGTGCAGGCGCCTCCCATGGGCGGTGCACGAACTCATCCGGCATATGCGCCAGCTCCGGCAGCCACTTGCGGACATAAGTGCCCTTGGTGTCGAATTTTTCGCCCTGCAGCACCGGGTTGAAGATGCGGAAATAGGGTGCGGCGTCTGCTCCGCAACCCGCCACCCACTGCCAGCTTGCGGCATTGCTGGCAATGTCGGCATCGACCAGCGTATCCCAGAACCAGCGCTCGCCGTCCTGCCAGTGAACCAGAAGGTCCTTGATGAGGAAGGAGGCCGCAATCATGCGCACGCGGTTGTGCATGATGCCCGTCGCCCACAACTCGCGCAGCCCGGCATCGACGATGGGATAGCCGGTGCGGCCCTTCTGCCATGCTTTCAGGCCCTCCGGATTGTCGCTCCACGGGAAGGAGGCGAACTCGGGCCGGAAAGGCTTCTCCGGCAAGGTCGGCCAGTGATGCAGCAGGTGGTAGGAGAATTCCCGCCACAGCACTTCCTTGAGGAATTTCTCCGCCGCCTTGTCCAGCTTGCCGCCAGCCGCAAGCTGCGCCGCGCGCACCGCATGCCAGCACTGGGCAGGGCTGATCTCGCCGAAGTGCAGATGTGGCGAGAGGCGCGAGGTCACGTCGCGGTCAGGCCGGTCACGCTCATCGGCATAGTATGCAAGACCATCGGCGATGAACTCCTTGAGCCGCACGGCGGCTCCGGCCTCTCCCGGTGTCCAGTGGGCCGCCATGCCGGTGGCCCAGTCGGGCTTCGTCGGCAGCAGTCCCCAGTCGAACAGGCGATCGCTTTTGAGCGCATCCGACCAGGGGGTGAATTTCGGCACCGGCTTCAGCGGCTTCGGTTCGCCCGCCGCAAAGCAGGCCTTGGAGAAGGGCGTGTAGACGCGATAGGGCTCGCCGGAGCCATTGCGGATCGTCTCCGGCTCATGCAGCAGGTAGCCGCCATAGCGGTGGCAGGAGGCACCTGCCGCTTCGCAGGCAGCCTTGACGCGGTGTTCCAGCGCGCCTGACCACGGCGCATAGTCGCGGGTGAGGTGAATGGAGTCGGCGCCGCTCTCCCTCAGAACCTCGGCAATCACCTTGTCCGCCCCGCCCCGGCGCAGCACCAGCGGCGCCTTGGCGCCGAGAGCTTCAAGGCTCTTGTGCAGCCACCAGCGCGAGGCACCGCCAAGGCGCCAGTCGCCCGGGGCCTCGTCATCGAGAATGTAGAGGAAGATGACCGGGCCCTGCGCCGCCGCCGCCGTCAGGGCGGCATTGTCGGTGAGGCGCAGGTCGTTGCGAAGCCAGTAGAGGGAAGGGGCTGCCATGATACCCCTTTTACGCACCGAACGAGGGGCGGGATCAACCGCCCCTTGTTCAGTCCAGGTCTGCCTGCTTTTCCTTCAGGACCTGCGCATAGACGTTGATGATCAGCGCGGCGAGCAGGATGAGGCCGCGGATCAGGATCTTGAGGAAGCTGTCAATCTGGATGTGGTCCAGCCCGTTGTTGACCACGCCCAGCACCAGCAAGCCGATGATGGTGTTGCCGATGCCGCCGCGCCCGCCGAACAGCGATGTGCCGCCGACGACAACCGCTGCAATTGCATCGAGCAGGAAGGTGTCGAACTGGTTCTGTTGCGCGGAGCCGAAATAAGCCACGCCCAGCATGCCGGCGATGCCGGAGCACACTGCGCAGATCACCATCACCGAGCCGATGATGAACTTGACGTTGACGCCGGAATACTCCGCCGCCTCGCGGTTACCGCCCACCATGTAGATGTAGCGGCCATAGCGCGTGTAGGTGAGCACCAGATGCCCCACCAGCAGAAAGACCATGCAGACGATGATCGGCCAGCCAATGGGGATGAACATCGCCTTGCCCGCGGCATTGATACCGAGTGGGATGGTGAATGCCGTGCCCGAGCCGAGGAGCGTGATGAGGTCCGGGTACTGGTAAGCGATCTGGCCGCGCACCAGCAGGGCCGAGACGCCATTGGCGATCTGCATCATGGCGAGCGTCATGATGAAGGACGGGATGCCGATGAAGGTCATGCCGAAGGCCGTGACGAGGCCGAAAGCCAGCGCGGAAAGAAGTGCAAGGATGATGGCGATCCAGCCCGGGAGCGGGATGTTGGCGATGTTCACGTAGTCCGGCTGGATGGTGAAATAGGCCACCGTGATGCCCACCGCATTGGCCACCGCCGCCACGGAGAGGTCGATTTCGGCCGTCAGGATCACGAAGGTGAGACCCACCGCGATGATGCCGGTGATGGAGAGCTGGCGCACGATGTTCAGCATGTTGTCGAGCGTCAGGAACGAGCTCGACGCGAAGGTGAAGAACACGACGAGGGCCACCAGCGTGAACACGGGTGCGATGTTGCGCAGCTGGTCGGCGAGGAAGCGCTTCATGGAGAAGCTCTTAGGCGCTACCGTTTCGGCGGTCGTCATGGTTACTTCGTCTCCCTCGAAAAACTCAGGCTGCCGCCAGCAGGTCGGCCTTCTCGATGTGCCCCGATGCAAATTCGCGCGCCACGGTTCCCTTGCGGATCACCGTTACCCGGTCAGCCAGCGTCAGGATGGTCTCAGGCTCGGTCGAGAGCACGAGAATGGCGACACCCTTGTCGCGCAGTGATTTGACGATGCGGATCACGTCTTCCTTGGCACCCACGTCCATGCCGCGGGTGGGTTCGGCGAGGATCAGCACCTTGGGAAGGTGGGTCAGCCACTTGGCCAATGCCACCTTCTGCTGGTTGCCGCCCGACAGCGAGCCGAGCGGGATTGCAGTTCGCGGTGGCCTGATCTGCAGGTCCTTGATGTGGGCCTCGGTGATGCGCTTTTCGGCGCGTGGCTTCAGCCACAGTCGGTGAATGCGGTCGAGGATGGAGATCGAGACGTTCTTGTAGACCGGTTCCTGGCGGAACAGCATCATCCGCCGGTTTTCCGGCACGAAGGCAATGCCCTTGGCGCGCGCCGCGGCGGTCGAACGGAAGCGGACTGCCTTGCCGTCAAGCCGGACCGTGCCCTTGCGGAGCGGAACCTTGCCGAACAGCGCGCGCGCCAGCTCGAGCTGGCCCGATCCCATGAAGCCATAGACGCCGGTGATCTCTCCGGCTCGCATCTCGATCGAGAAATCGCGCAGGTTCCGGCCATCACTCACGCCCTGAACGGAGAGCACGACGGGCTTGGCATCATCGCCCTTCAGCTCCGCATCCTCGCCCATATGCATGCCCTTGGAGCCGCGTCCGATCATGTGCGCGATCACGATGTCCTTGGTCAGGTTCTTCGTGTCCTCGGTGATCACCTTCTTGCCATTGCGGAACACCGTGACCCGGTCGGAGATGTCCAGAACGTCATCGAGAAAGTGCGAGATAAACACGATGGAGCGGCCCTCGCCGCGCAACCGGCGCAACACTTCGAAGAGCTGCTTTACTTCCGGCGGCGATAGCGCCGAGGTCGGCTCGTCGAGAATGATGATCTGCGCGCCCGAGAACAGCACGCGGGAGAGTTCGACCAGCTGCTGCAGGCCGACAGGCAGCGAGCCCATGGTGGTCGTGGGGTCGATGTCGAGGCCAAGGCTTGCGATCAGCTTCTTTGCATCGCGGTTCATGCGGCCCCAGTCCACGGTGCCGAGCCGCGTGAGCGGTTGATTGCCGAGGAACACGTTCTCGGCGACCGTCAGGTCGGGAACGACGGAGAGTTCCTGGTGGACCATGCCGATGGAATTGGCCAGCGCATCGCCGGCCGAGCGCAAACGCACCTCGCGCCCATTGATTTTCATGCCGCCGTCGAAGTCCGTGTGGACCCCGGCGATGATCTTCATGGTCGTGGATTTGCCAGCACCATTCTCGCCCACGAGACCGTGGATTTCACCGGGCAGCAGCGTGAAGTCGACACTCTGCAACGCCATCACGCCGCCGAAGTGCTTCGACACGTTGGAAAGTTCGAGCAGGGGCTGTTGGCCCCCGCTCGTCTGTTGTGACTGATCCTGCATCACAAAATGTCAGATCAGGAAGTTCTTCTGCAGCCAGAGATGTCCCGCAGCCATTTCCTTGGTGATGACCGGGCCGTCGGCGAGGATGAAGTCCGGAATGTCCTTGCCGGGCTTCTCGCCACCCTGAACAGCGGCAACACCTGCTGCCACCGCCCAGCCGTGGATGCGGCATGAGGGGTTGCGAACGGTCGCCACCATCACGCCATCGAGCACCGCGTTCACGGCGGGTGGCATGGCGTCGACGCCGGCGATCAGGATGTCGGTGCGGTTCTTGGCCTTCATGACGTTGTGGGCAGCAAGCGCCATGTCGTCATTGTGGAAGAAGGCACCCTTGATGTCCGGATACTGTGTCAGCAGCGAGTCCCAGATGCGGGCAACCTTGGTCACGTCCCAGTCGGCGGGCTGTTCGTCCAGCACCTTGATGTTGGCATTGCCATCAACCACCTGATGGAAGCCCTTGGCGCGGCCCTGCGCACCGGAGTGGCCGAGTGCTCCTTGAGTCATCACCATGTTGCCGCCGCCGCCCATCGCCGAGACGAGGGCGCTGGTGACGACCGAGCCCATCATGATGTTGTCAGGCGCGATGAAGGTCTGCAGTGGCACGGTACCCGGAGGGGCAACCAGCGTATCCATGGCGATCACCGGCGTGCCTTCGTCGATCATTTTCTTGATCGGGTCGGTCAGCGTTCCGATGCCGAAGGTCTGGATGGCCACGAAATCCCACTTTTGCGAGGCCATGTTATCGATGGCGGCGCGTTGCTTGGTGGCTGAGAGTTCACCGTCGAACCAGGTGACCTCCACATTCATGAGCTTGCCCCAGGCTTCCGCCGCCTGCTTGCCCTGGGCGCACCAGGTGGCCTGCAGGCCGGCATTCGAGAAGGCTGCCTTCATGGGCTTGGCGCCAGGCGCCAGTGCCTGCGCCATGGCAGGGTCGAAGCCCGCGTCGGCGAGCAGCGCTGCGCCGAGTGCGGTGGCACCCAGCTTCTTGAACACGTCACGGCGGTTGGCGGCTTCCTTGATGAGATCGTCGAGCATTGCGTTGGTCCTCCTCCAAAGCTGATGTTCTGTCGCGCGCCCGAGTGGTTTCGTGCCGGCGTAGTCGGCCGAAACTTCTTGAAGGACGCCGATGAGCGAAAACATCCAACACGGATTGAAGTTTGTCCAGAGCTTTTGTCCGACAAATCTGATTTGCTGCATGGCATCATCGCTTTTGCGTTTGCGAAAGCAATCGCCCTGCGGCGCGCGACACTTGCATTCACGGTGCATTCCGGTGCTCACTGCGCTTATCGCCATCAGCAAATCGCATGTCATGTCTGCAATGATCGAAACCCGCGAAGGCTACGCGCCACAGAAACCCGAAACACTTGCTGCTTATCTTTCAGGCATCGACACCGTGCGCCGCATTCTTGGCGGGAGGCCTGAGCAATGGTCGATCGCCGAGGTGGGCGACGGCAACCTGAACCTCGTGTTCATCGTGAAAGGGCCTCAAGGCGGTGTCGCTGTGAAGCAGGCGCTGCCCTATGTGCGGCTCGTGGGTGAGAGCTGGCCGTTGCCACTGTCCCGCGCGCATTACGAGCACACGGCCCTCACCGAGCAGGCACGCCTCACCGGGGCGCTGGTGCCGAAGATCCACCACTATGACGAGACGCTGGCACTGATCGTCATGGAACTGCTGGAACCGCACATCATCATGCGGCGCGGCATGATTGCGGCGACCGAATATCCGAGATTCGCCGAGGACATCTCCACCTTCCTGGCGCGGACCCTTTATTTCACGTCCGACCTCGCGCTGACGGCCGACTGCAAGAAGGCCCTGATCGGGGCCTTTGCCGGAAACACCGCGCTGTGCAAGATCACCGAGGACCTGATCTTCACCGATCCCTATCGCGTGGCCGAACTCAACCGCTGGACATCGCCGCAACTTGACGCCTACGCCGCGCGCTGGCGGGAGGATGGCGATCTGAAGGTTGCCGTGTCGCGCCTCAAGCTCAAGTTCCTGTCCTCGGCGGAGGCCATGCTGCACGGCGACCTGCACACCGGCTCCGTCATGCTGACGAAGGAGGATACCCGGGTGATCGACCCGGAATTCGCCTTCATGGGTCCGATGGGCTTCGACGTTGGCGCCATCGTCGCCAACGTCCTCATTAATTTCTTCGCCCAGGACGGGCATGAAGAGCAGGCCGGTGAGCGTGATTCCTATCGCGACTGGGTGCTTTCGACGCTGGAACAGATCATGTTCCGATTCCGCGACAAGTTCGTCGCGCTGTGGCGGGAAAGTCCTACGGGTGATGCCTACCCAGCCTCGCTCTTCGCGGGTGCGGAAGGTGAGGCACGGCTCGACATCGAACGGCAAGCCTATATGGACCGGCTATGGGCTGACACAGTGGGCTTTGCTGCCGCCAAGATGATCCGCCGCATCCTAGGCCTTGCCCACAACATCGATCTCGAGTGGATCAAGGATGAGGACCGCCGCGCCACCTGCGAGGCACGCGTCCTCACGCTGGCACGTGACATGATGGTGAATACCGCGCGCTACCCGTCCATTTCTGCAGTTGTCGATGCCGCGCGGCGCGTGCGTCAGGAGATGAAACACTACTGAGCAGCTCGCTCGGGGAAGGCTTTGGCGATCGCTGCCCGGTCGGCGGCGATCACGCCGCGTTCGGTGATGAGGCCTGTCACATAGCGCGCCGGTGTCACGTCGAAGGCATAGTTGGCTACCTTCGACCCGCGCGGAACGATCTCCACCGTCTCGATGCGCCCGTCCTCCGTGCGCCCGGTCATGTGCGACACCTCATGCCCGCCACGCTGCTCGATGGGTATCTCGCGGATGCCGTCCACCACCGTGAAGTCGATGGTGGGGGAGGGGAGCGCCACATAGAAGGGTATGCCATTGTCATGCGCCGCCAATGCCTTCAGGTAGGTTCCGATCTTGTTGCACACATCGCCCTGTGCCGTGGTGCGATCGGTGCCGACGATCGCCATGTCGACCAGTCCGTGCTGCATCAGGTGGCCACCCGTGTTATCGGGGATTACAGTGTGCGGCACGCCATGGTGCAGCAGTTCCCATGCGGTGAGCGATGCGCCCTGGTTGCGCGGCCGTGTTTCGTCCACCCAGACATGGACCGGAAAGCCTGCGTCATGTGCTGTGTAAATGGGCGCGGTGGCTGTGCCCATGTCCACGGTGGCCAACCAGCCGGCATTGCAGTGCGTAAGGATGTTGATGGTCTCGCCCGGCTTCTTGCGGGCAGCGATTTGCCGAATGATTTCGAAGCCGTTGCGCCCGATGGCCTGGTTGATAGCGACGTCCTCGTCCGCGATCTCGGCGGACCGCGCATAGGCGGCAGCCGCGCGGGCGCTTGCGGGCAATGGCCTCAGCACACGCATCATCTCATCCAGCGCCCATTTGAGATTGATCGCGGTGGGTCTCGTCTTCACCAGAAGCTCATATGCGCCATCGAGCGCCACATCAGATGTATCCTGCCGCATCGCGAGCGCCATGCCATAGGCTGCGGTGACGCCAATCAGTGGCGCGCCTCTCACCAGCATGTCCTTGATGGCAACAGCCGCCTCATCCGGCGTGCGCAGCGTCACCGTCTCGAAGACATGGGGAAACCTGGTCTGGTCAATGATGTCCACCGCCCAGCCATCCGCGTTGAGCCAGATGGTGCGGTAGTGCTTCCCGTTAACGTTCATTGGTATCCTCCACGCATGGCGAATGTGCAGGAGAAAGCGCAGGTAATCAATCAGTCAGCTTGCTTGCATTCCATGCGTCCGCTTCGTGCGTTGCGGGGGCGATCATCTGTAATCAATCGAAGCGCCAGTGAGGCAAGTTCAACCATCGTCCTTGCCGCCGCGCGCCACGATCACTAATGAGCCATCGGGCAGGGGCCGTTGCAGCTTGAGGGCCTGTTGAGTTGGCGCCGTGAGCCAGCAGTCCACTTCATCCCCGGTGGTGAGAATTACCGGCATGGCCTTGGGGTGAATGGCGCCCACTTCGGCATTGGCGTCGGTGGTCAGGAAGGCGAAGAGATCATTGGTGGTCTCGCCCTCCTTCACCTTGCGCACCGAGGTCCAGCGGGTCCAGATCCCGGCGAAGAAGGCGAGGGGCCGTTCCTCGCCCAGCGCAAACCAGGCATTCTCCTTCCTGCCATCGGGCAGGCTCGCGGGTTCGGCGAAACTCGAAAAGGGCACCACACAGCGCGAAGCCTCGCCGAGCCAGCGCCGCCAATGCGGAGAGGCGACATTGCGAACATTGGTGATTCCTGGGTCGCTGTTGCGCTCCTTCAAGGCGAAGCTGGGAGAAGGCATGCCCCATCGTGCATAGGCAAGCTCGCGGCCATCAGCCC
>Ga0114971_10003375_pt1 | contig 10831 bp, 14 predicted proteins | sample M_140625_MF_Meta_FD_87320 | JGI IMG/M metagenome (GOLD analysis project Ga0114971, IMG submission 87320) | Freshwater microbial communities from Lake Montjoie, Canada to study carbon cycling - M_140625_MF_MetaG | ecosystem: Environmental > Aquatic > Freshwater > Lake | place: Lake Montjoie... | reverse complement strand
TTCCTACAAAAAAAGTAGGGGTGGAGTTTATACCAAGCAATGAAGCGTCTTTAATATCGTCCTTTATTCGATCTACGTAAATATCAGAAGAAAGTTTTTTCTTGGTATCTTCAGTATTCATATTCAAAGCCTTTGCATATGAGACAAAAAGATCTGTTGGGTCAGACACCTTTTCCCACTCAGTTTGTAGATTGTAGAGCTTCTCGTGCATTTCCCAATACTTTCCCTGCTCGTTTGCGATATAGGACAGCTGTGCGGCTTTCACGGCATTAGCGTGAATATTCAATGGGAAATCCCGAAATACAAAAGTAACGCTGTCTTTGTAGGTTTCTTGAAGTTCCTTCATACCTGGTGCAATATAACCACAAGCAGGACACTGGTAGTCACCGAACTCAGCAACGACGAGTTTTTCATTAGTAGCCTCTACTTTCATGCTATTTCCTCGCACTAGTGCATCTTGATTGGCCAAAAGCTCATCTTTAGGGGCGTTTCTCTGATAAAGCCAAGCACCACCAAAAAGGATGGCAATAGAAATAATACCCACAATTATCATTGATTTTGTTTCAGTAGTCATGGAGTGAGTATAAACTTTTTATGAGCTCCGTAAAGGCACCCAATAATAATAGAAAAAGCGACGAAAGAAAGGAGAGGAATTGTTACAAAACCAAACCACTCTATGTAGCGAGTTGTACAAGAAATACCAGCCTTGCATGGTGCCGTTGCCTCAGGGAGGATATTGTAATATAGAAGGTTGTGATATGCCGCGATAACCCATCCAATAACAGCGAGAGGTATGGCATACAAAAGGCTGGTTTTGTCTTTTCGCATAATCCCAATACCCAAAATAATAACGAGCGGGTACATAGCGATGCGCTGATACCAACATAGGTCGCATGGTGGAAGTTGCATAACGAGACTAAAAAAGAGGCTGCCAAGCATAGCAACAAAAGCCTGTACCCAAGCGATAACCATTGCATATTTTTGAAATGTTTGGAAAAGCTTATTCATACGATATATTTATAGCATGATTATCATAGGCATCACAGGACATATCGGTGCAGGAAAAGGCACCGTTGTTGACTACCTCACAAAAACAAAAGGATTAAAGCACTTCTCTGCTCGCACTCTCATAACCAAAGAAATAGAAAAGCGCGGACTTCCCCTAACCCGTGACAGCATGACTCTTGTAGCAAATGAACTTAGACAAAAATATTCACCGAGCTATATAATTGAACAGCTGTATCACCACGCAAAAGAACAGGGACACGATTGTATTATTGAATCCATTCGTACAATAGGTGAAATCGAGGCCTTGCGAGATATCGGGCACTTCTACTTACTCGCCGTTACAGCAGATCTCCCTCTTCGATACGAACGTATAGTACTTCGTGGGAATGTTACCGATCATATTTCTTTTGAAACTTTTTCTGAGCAAGACAGACTCGAAGCCGAGTCGACTGATCCTCACAAACAAAATATAGATGCATGTATAAAAAAAGCCGATGTGGTTTTAAATAATAATAAAGAGATAGAAGAGCTTAATGAGAAAATTGAAAATGCAATGGAGGTGTTGGGGATCAAATAAAAATATATTTAAGGTTTATATACTGTTTGTTTATAAGCCTCAAACTCATTTGTCTCTTTTTCAAAATAAGGCCTAGTTTCATCAGCATAAGGTTTAGGGGTATCAAGTTCTAAAACACCTTTTACTTCTTCAGAGAAAGAATGTCCGTCGGCGACGCGGTGGTCAAAATAAGTTAAGGTTGCCCCTAAATATGTGGCTTCGCTAGATGTTGCATCTAATTTATCACCATGCTGATGTATAGATTCTATTTCCTTTTGATCAAGAATCTCTTTTAAACTTGGCATTATGACACTATATTTTACGTCAATTTTACACTTCCTATCCGTCTCAACATCTTTCATTAACTTTAAAAATCTATTGGTAACATAAGGAATAGCCACAATAAATTTTGGCATCTGTTCAATTCCCTCTTTTTCATAAAAATCTAAAACCGGCTTAATCTGACGCTGAAACACTTGCTCTCCACTATAAGCACCATCGTCTATTATTAAAAAAGTGTTGGATTTTGATTCCGTAAGATCTCTCAATCTTTTGTTTCCTGACATCCTCTCCCATGTTGGTGTGAAATAACCGGCGTCAACTGGTGGATACTGTTTAATAACATCAGTGTTTAATTCAGCAACCCATCTTTTTGACGAATGAGGTTTGTAATCAAAAAATAAAGCATATTTTTCATTATCTTTTGCAAGCTCATCTATCACCTCTTGAATAACCTTTTCCGAATTTTCCATAAATTCCTGAAATGATACATGTTGAATATTCTCAACAATTTTTCTTTTAATTGCTTGATATTCAGGATCCGTCTCTGCCTCTACCCAACGAAGAGCCTTCTCTTGATCAATTTCTAGACTCTCCTTCGGTACGGGAACTAAACTATTTATTTGCTCTTGTGTTGGTATTTCTTCCATATTTAAAGCCTAACAGGTTAGGGTTGAAAAGTCATTACAAAAAAGAAACCTAGTGCCATCTAGTATTCTCTGCGCCACCATATTGCTCATATTTATTTACACCATCAATACAAAGTTTTTTCATATTTTTATCAACATATTCAGAACAATACTCGATCGCGATTTTCTTATTAAAGCCCGAAACTCTTTTCATAAAATAAACACCACTTCCTTCAGCACAAGCTGCCCAACCTTCTCCAACTTCAAACGAGGAACATAATGCAACAATTGCAGTATGATCAACTGGAAATACAACTCGAGGTAAATAAAAATAACAACTAGATTGCTCCTTTTTTGCAGCTGATTTACAAATATTTTGAGCACTTGAAAGAGAAATGTTTTCTTTCGCAGCAACACCCTCACTATCAAATACATCCATAAAGACACCGTCAAAGCAATCTGTGTTTGATGTATTAATTTCACTACAAGCAGATAAAGATTTTGGAATATCACCGAGCAATGTGTGTAACCCGTGACCAATACCATGGAGACACGACTCCATACTTTCGTCACTACACCCACTGTGTACTACAGTGGATAAATACTGTATTCCGTTTTGTGAAAAGGCTTGCTCGAGAACACCGTGCAGATATCCTCCCCCACACATTGGACTTGCGTAGTCGTAGGACTTATCTCCAAGAGCTTTGTATGCATTGTGGCCGATTTCATGTGCTTCAGCATGGCACTCAACCATATACTCAGGCTCTTTTTCTATTTTTTCTCGCAAGTGATCAAGTTCTTTTTTAGGATCATATTCATGATGTAAAACTAATTCCTCATTTAAGATTGATAACCTAAAATACATGGACGCAATTAAAATAAATACTCCAGATAATATTATAAATCTTGATACCGATTGTATTTTTTTCTTTGTCTTCATTAAAATCTGCTCAATTATTTAGTAAGAAATTTCGAGTTGCCTCCATAAGTCGATTTTCTTCCTCTGGGGTTTTGAATGAATGATCGGCATTTTCTATTTCAATAAGCGTCCCATGCTGGGCGGATGCGACTATGTGACGAGAATTTTCAAGGGGTATAGTGATATCTTTGGTGCCATGAATAATACAAATCTCAGAAGGATCTTCTTTTACAAAATTTTGATCAAGTTTTATATCAAGCAAAGATTGTATCTCCGACAAACTTACATCTTTTTGTTTTGTAAAAGTGCCTACTTCCCCCATACCGATAGCAGGTGCCCACAGTATTTTTTTATATATATTTTTATGGTGATACGAAAGAAGCAATCCACCGCCAAAACTTTTTCCTACGACGATTATTTTTGAATATCCTAAGCCAGCAAGGTGTTCAGAAACCTCATCGAGAGCCTCGAGAAAATGAGCCCATGTTTTTGTTTTCACTTCTGATTCATTCTTCCATGCTTCCATTCGTGCAATAGATAGCTTTAAATCTCCACACACATCAACAAGCGGTTGAAAGCGTGAAGAGAAAGCCTGACCACTGATACCAGGTAAAAATAGTACGATTGCCTCTTTAGAAAAACTATCGTCGGTGGTGAGTAGAATTTCTGATTTTGAAAGTGATGTTTTTTGTTCCATATAATAATATTACCATTAAGCTCTTTTTATTGGTCCGTGCTTTCATATATAATTTCTACTTTATTTCCATCAGGATCAAGCAAATTTGTTATAGTCGCGTAGGATTTCTGAACCAGCCTATCTATTATATTAGCGCCTTTTGTTTCAAGTCGTTTGGTAATTTTTTCGAGTTCCTCCATGCTGTTTGCCTTAAATTGTAGAAGTATGGCATTCTCGGCGTTAGTTTTTTGACCATCTTTTCGCATCCCATTTCTTTCAATTCCAATATTATTTACTCCAGCCTTCAAAGCATGAAAACTTTTATCTGATCCTACTAGGTCTTCTTCTAAACCAAGAATATCTCTATAAAATATGACCGACTCTTCCAAATTCGAAGCATATATACAAATGTAGGCTATTTCCATAAATTAAATATTAACACATTCCATAGAAATAATAAATTCATTTCCATCTAAATCTGATATCACCGCATCGTACATATTCCATGGTTGTTTAGCTGGTTCTTCAATTATTTTGCCACCCTCACGTAGTGCAATCTTCAGAAAAGCATCGAGATTATCCGTCTCGAATGTTACACTCTTGCGACCACCGACATTCTTCTTTGCCCAATCAGTACTGCGATATTCCGCATCTTCCTCAATATTAAATTCGATATCACCCATCATTGCTGAAGCAAAGGGCGGTCGAAACTCATCAAAGTTAAAGCCGAAGACTTTTTCATAGAAAGGTCTGGATTTGTTAAGATCCGCAACCCCAATAAGAATAGATGATATTTTAATCATGCGCTTTTCTTGCTTCTTTTAGAGTTCGAGCAAACCATTCCATGTTCTGCATTAAGTCAGCGATTTTTTTCTTATACGATTCGTCCAAGATTGACCCATCAGGAGAGAACAGTTCTTTAGATTTTGGAAATGTAATTGTTTCTGGAAGCATTACCATCCCAAGAGTTACCAATATAGGCTTAATATTATCTGCCATTCGTGCTCCACCAATTCCCCCGCTTGAGACACCGATGACCGCCACTGGCTTCTTAACATATTCATCATAAAGAGAATCAATAAGGATTTTAAGTTCACCTGGGAAACTATGGTTATATTCTGGACTGACGATAATTAGCCCATCGGCTTTTTCCATTATCTCCTTCCATGGTTCAACTACCTTGCCATACACTTCAGTCTTTCCAAATAGAAAATCTCTAACATCAACAAATTGCGTTGTAAGGCTTTCATTCTTGCTTATTTCCCCAAAGACAAAACGGGCAACCTTTTCAGATTCACGTCCTTCGCGCGCTGTACCTAAGACAAGAGGGATAAAAAGTTTTTTCATGTCAGTATTGTACCACAAAACAGTTTACAAGCTAAAATTTATTGGGGTGACTACTGGGAGTTGAACCCAGACTAAGAGCTCCACAAGCTCGTGTGCTACCGCTACACCATAGCCACCATGTATGTGACTTTATAACATATAATCTCCTAGTATGAAATGTTTTGTGCGCAAGAGAGGACTTGAACCTCCACGCCCTTTCGGGCACACCCACCTCAAGGGTGCTTGTCTACCAGTTTCAACACCTGCGCATGCGAGGAGTATATGACAAACTTTTCCTTTATTCAATCACCTCAAAAATAAAATCCATTCTATAATCCCCCTCCGCCGACCCCTTAGTCGAAATAGGATACGGGTTCACTTTCACCAAAGTAATCCTTGTATTTCCAATGTCAAAAAAAGTTCCTTCTTCAATATCTTTTCTTAGGATTTGCTCACCGTCAGATGAGTAGACATTGAGAGCAACCACCCTGTCTTCCGTCATTTCAAAAGGCTGTATGAGAATACTATTAAAAGAAACCTTATCTTTCAAAGAAATCGTTACAGACTTTTCTTTTTTAATTTCCAGAGTCTTCACAGAAGCGCCAATAGAAGCCATGTTGTAACCAGACAACATGGCTTGGGGTGGGCTTATTAGTATGCTAACAACGATGGAGAGAACAATGGAAAGAGAAACAAAAACAATGATCCACTTTTGCATTATTCGGCAGAAACTTCCGCAATAGGAGCAACAACAGCGACAGGAGCAACTGCTTTATGAACTTTTGCGTTTCGCATTGATCGGCTGATCTCTTTGGCTGCTTTGTCACGAATATAGTAAAGCTTGGCTCGGCGAACCATAGCGCTTCGGACAATCTCGATTTTGTCGATCATAGGAGAATATAGAGGGAAAATACGTTCAACTCCAACACCTTCGGTAACCTTTCGAACTGTGAAAGTAGCTCCGGCTTCTGCACCGTGTTTTCGGGCAAGAACAAGACCTTCGAAGATCTGTAGACGGATCTTTCCCTTTTCGTGGATGATCTGGTGAACTTTTACAACATCTCCTGAACGGAAAGTAAGCGCCTTTCTTTCTTCAGGGTTAATAACATTAAGTTTAATATCTTTTACGTGTTCTGTTTTTTTAGGTTTTCCTGCCATATATATCTAAATTAAGTGACTTGGACTTTATCACACGAGCTTAGAAAGAGCAAATGTGAAGTCGTCCGGATATGGGGCTTCGATGGTTATTTCTTTATTATTCATATCCACAAAGGTGATCTGCCTAGCATGGAGAGCTAAACGCTTAAAACCAAGAAGAGGCTCTCTTTTAGGGGCATACAAGGGGTCTGCAATGACGGGATGGTTGATAGCCTTGAAATGGACACGGATTTGGTGTGTGCGACCTGTCTTTGGTGAGACTTCTACAAATGTCGCTTGTTCGTTGGGTCTGCTAAGATGCCCATCTATGCTTTCTATGCGATTGAGCACCTTGTAGTGCGTCACAGCGTCTCTTGCCTCCCCTCGCCCACCACGTTGAGCAGACCATAGCCTGAAGTCTTTGCGTGACCGAGTAATGGGTCGATCAATAATACCATCGTCTTCTTTCATGATGCCATAAACAAATGTGTGATAGATCTTTTCAATATCACGATCCTGAAACTGTCTTTTGAGATGATTAAAACCTTCTTGACTGAGAGCAATGAGCATAACCCCTGAAGTATCGCGGTCGAGACGGTGCACAATACCAGGACGGTTAATTACACTTCCATCAGTAAGAACGATAGGTTCACCCACATCAGCGGCTTGAGGAAAGTTTTCGGCAATCCAATCTGAAAGTGCAGGTTCCTTGGTTTTTCCATCACTATGAACAACCAAGCCTGAAGGCTTGTTTATAGCTACGATATGAGAGTCTTGATGCAGAATAGGTATGTTCATAATATTTTAAATCAAAGTAAACTCAGGGTATCAGAAATATATAAAATGGAAAGGCGGTCTCGTGAACGAGACCGCCTTACTTTTCACTTTTCGACATATCGGGATTTTTTAGGATCCCGAACTTTTCTGCACTTTTCATATCAAAATGGAATTTATGGCTACTGAAGAAGTGAAAGACTTCAGAAACCGAAAGCCTAGTGCGATCAACGATGAATCTAGTCACCCGTGATCTTAGCTTTCTCACATTCCCAAGCCAAGAATCGAAATCTCCTTCGAGATTTAGAAAGCTAACCTCTTCAGGGTTAACTTTGAAAGGGTGCAGTTTGAATTCGCAACTACTCGATCCTTCGCGCTTTTGGCCGACAAGAAATAGGATAACCGCTGCCGAATAGATCTTGCCGATATTCCGAGTGCGAACCGGAACACCACTTGCAATGATTTTGTCTATAAACCGAAATACAGCGTTTACATCGCCACCAAGGCAATTCCTAAAAAGGAAAGTAATCCGCTTTTCCGAATCATAACTAACTAGCCTATCAAACCTCTTCTCGATGAGACCCAGTGAGTATACATCGAGCTCTCCGTTAACATTTATGATTCTGCTCATTATCTCCTTTCTGTATGTTGTTATAGTTGATGAACTTGATTATCACAATGGTAGTGATAATATTTGAGCGTAACTTAGCACATAATTGAGTGCTGAGCTAGTTAGCCAAACAAACAGTAAGAAAACAGTGTGATGACAACTAAAAAGACCCCGACCCCAAAACCGACCAGAAAACAGCCCTCAAAGGCTATCATTACAAATAAAGAGGCCGTGCTTCCCAGACACTCGGTTGACCCGCGGGCCCCTAAGCACGTATACACGGGAACTTTCCGTGGAACTATGTTCAATGTGAACGGCGTCATGATGGCAGGCGCTACTCGTGCAGAAATTCGCGATTGCGAAAAGGACTCGAGATTGTAGGTAGCTAACCCTACAACAAAGTCTGAGAGATACGCACCGCAGTCTACGCATCATTAATGATGTGTAGACTGCGGTTTTTTTATCAGTTTATTTTTATTAAAGATGGACTATTCTGGTGCGCGATGCAGGACTCGAACCTGCGACCTTCTCAGTGTAAATGAGTTGCTCTACCAACTGAGCTAATCGCGCATATTGTATTCGCTGGGCTCCTTTATATCATATTACTTGTGCCCCCGCCAGGAATCTAGCCTTACCCAGTAGTTGATTGTGCTCAATTACAGGAGCATTCCCCTGTTCGTGCTTTCTACATCACCAAAAAGATATTTGTTTTTATTTGACTGAGAGTTGGACTATGTTTGAACCATCAAATCTATAGGTTGCTGTTTTTATCACGTTCCACTTATCTTCTGTACAGACATCTTCTGAACCAGGAGTAGTACATGCCAATCCCGTGCCGGTAAGTGAAATGATTCCATTTTTAATAGATAAACTTGTTACCTCTGATTTAACGGCAGACGTTGCCTGGTATGCAGGTGAGAATGTATTAGGGTAATTCTTATCCTTAACAAGCTTCGCGGTTATGTTTTTTTTATTTAATACAACCTGCAAACTGACTGAACATGAAGCTCCACCAACTTGCAGCTCTTATGGATATAGTCGAGTTTAATGATGTTGGCATGAAGGAAAAGATCAAAGAGGAGGTGAACCGGATTAAAAGATTTCAATCTTCTCTTTTAGAAAATACAGCACCCTCCAAAGCTACAGAGATTGATGTGAGGAATTATGCCAAATATATTTTAAAATATGGGAAAGTGGAAGAGAAAAGAGACTTGCTTGGATGCTTAAAAAGCAAAATTTATTTAAATGAAAAAGCCATTAAGCTCTACTAACCTTGAAACTAAATGTGTTCATTTTTTAGTTAGTCAGGAAATATAATGGTAATATGTATATATTCATTAACCTATTATGTCTATAGAAGAACCACCTGTTAAAGAAGGATCCGCCGATAGCGTCATTTCAAAAAGTGAGAAACTTGTTGCACTCCAAGAAAAATTAGCAAAAGCTGAAACTGAATACCAAAACGTAGATATAAATTATGATAATTCCTTCCAAACATTTCGATATACAAAACCGTACTATCGAATTGCAAGAGATGAAGCAAAAAGCGAGGTAACTACTGAAAATTTAAGGACAAAAATAGAGGAGGAATCTCCTCAGACCCAGGAAGGTAAGCAAGAAATCGTCCTAAATTTCATACAGGAACAAAATAGACAAAAGGCAGAAAATGAGACCAACGAGCGTATCTCAAGCGCGCAGAAAGAGGTTGAAAAAATGAATTCTGAAATAAAGAAATATGAAAAGTTGGTGTCTGATAGAGAAGCAGAAATGGAAAGCATTAGACAGGAGAGATCTGTCGCACGCCAAGAAGCTGAAAAAGATCCTTCAAATGCAGAAGCATCCAGAAAAAATGAGAGTCTCAGGATGCATCTTAAGGATGTTAGTTCTGAGTATCACCGTTTTGCAGATAAATTAGATGAACTGAGAGAAAAATCAAAGACCTCGATTCCAGATGCCGAAGAAAAAATAAGAGTTGGACAAGAGAAAAAATTAGACATCGAAAAGCATCCAGAAATTTATAGCACAGCTCCCAAAAGTGTCGAGGAAGATCCTGACTTTGCAGATTCACTGAAAGCGGCGCGTTTCGCTTCAAGCGAAGATGAAGAGCGATATAGAATAAATACTGGGTACGATGATCAGAAGGCGGCAAAAGAGAACTTCGCGAGGAGGTTTCCAGATAAGTGGGAATTTTATCAAAGCTTAAACAAGAAGACGGATCAGCCAGAGAAAGTGGTAGCTACGGAAAAAGTTCCCCCAGAGCAAAAAGATTTCTTTAAAGATTTTGATTCTGAGCAGAAAGAATTTTCGGATTTTCTAGCTAAAGCAATGGAAGAACAAAATAAAATCGCAAACTTAAGGGGAACCGCTGAGGAAGACCAGTTCGCCTCACGGTTGCAGGAATTTCAAGAAAGAATAAGTCCACAGTTTAAGGAGTTTGAAAAGAAGTTGGGTCCAGAAAGAAAAGCTGCTGTCCATCGCGCAATCAAAGAAAGGAATGACGCTAGAATAGGAAGCAGTATTGAAGTGACTCCTGAGAACACAAAAGAGACCAAGTTGGCTCCTGAGGCAATTACTAATGCATATAAAACGGTATATGCAGATGGACGCATGAAAATGGCGTTTGAATCGCTTGCTTCAAGAGTTTACCCAGATCGAAGGACATATGAACCAAATACTCCGCAGTCACAAAGCGTTTTTGAAACAGTTCTGACAAGAGATGCTAACAGCTTCTCTCAGTTTGAAGGACTAGTAGCCCAAGAGTTCGAGAGAAGGAACAAAAATCAAGATGAGATCGATAATCCTGCAACCCCTGACTATCGGAGAAAGATGCTCGAAGACGACGCCTTGATCTCTAGCCAGATGGATTCTGGAATCGAAAATCTTGCCCGTACCCTTTTTAATCAAGAGATTGATCTTA
>Ga0114971_10003366_pt1 | contig 10845 bp, 13 predicted proteins | sample M_140625_MF_Meta_FD_87320 | JGI IMG/M metagenome (GOLD analysis project Ga0114971, IMG submission 87320) | Freshwater microbial communities from Lake Montjoie, Canada to study carbon cycling - M_140625_MF_MetaG | ecosystem: Environmental > Aquatic > Freshwater > Lake | place: Lake Montjoie... | reverse complement strand
GCAAATTTTGTAATCAATGGGTTCGAATACGAACACGAATTAAGAGTGAGGTTCTAACATGGCAGTTCCATATACCTTTGGTAGCGCAACAACAAGTATTCCTCTGTCTCAACTAGACAGTAACTTTGCTACAACCATAACGCTTGGCAACACAGCTATTCAGTTAGGTAACACCGTTACTACGCTGAACAACATGACGTTGGCTAACGCAACGGTGTCTAGCGGAAACATAACTGTATTAAATGCAACAGTCACTAATGACGCATCTATCTCAGGTCTAACAGTAGGTAAAGGCGGTGGCTCTGAGGCTGGAAGCACTACTGTTGGTGGTTCTTCTTTAGGCGGCGGCTCAACAAACACAGGTACAGATAACTCTGCCTTTGGCTTTGGAACGCTATATGTAAACACTTCTGGTAGTTCTAACTCTGTTTTTGGGCGTGGTGCTATGCGCTACAACACTACTGGTTCTAACAATTCTGCTTTTGGCTATCAAGCCCTTAATGCAAATACAACTGGCACAGATACAGTTGCTATTGGTTATCAAGCGTTATTAGCAAATACAACAGCAAGTTATGGTGTCGCTATTGGTACAAGTGCGGCTAAATCAAATATAACAGGCACAAGTTTTGTTGCCGTAGGTGCTTTTGCTGGTCAAAGTGCAACTGCTGGCTACTTTACTGCCATTGGACACGGTTCTTTGTCATCCAATACAACGGGTAATTACAACACCGCAGTAGGCACACAAGATGGTAGTGGGTATGGCGCAATGCGTTTTAACACTACTGGCTCACAAAATGTGGCAGTTGGTACAGGTTCATTAGCACAAAATACCACAGGAAACTATGCAACAGCCATAGGTTCATCAGCCTTATATAACTTGCAATCAAGTAGCATTGATGCTGATGATTACAACGTGGCAGTTGGATACCGTGCTGGATATAACATAACAACAGGCGTTAGAAACGTAGCGGTTGGTTCTTTGTCTTTAAATGGTGCAAGTGGTAGTGGAAATTACAATATAGCCGTAGGAATGCAAGCGCTTAATGCCAACACCACAGCATCTAACAACACAGCAGTAGGTTATCAGGCTGGAAATAGTCATACGACTGGTGGTGATTCTGTTTTTCTTGGGTGGCAAGCGGGTAAAGGTGTAACTACTGGTGCAAACAATATATGTATTGGTTCTAACTCTGGAAATTACATTACAGCCGTAACAACTGGTGGTCAATGTATTTATTTAGGTACATATACTACGGCTTCATCATCTTCAGTAACTTATGAAATTGTAGTTGGGTATGCGGCAACTGGTAAAGGTGCTAACACAGGCTTTATAAATTCTTTAAGCACATACAACGGTGGAAACTCATTAAATTGGAATGTTACTTCTGACCAGCGTTTAAAGAAAAACATTGTTGACAATAATAATGGTTTGGAAATTATTAACCAAATTCAAGTGCGTAATTTTGAATATCGGTTACCAGAAGAAATTACCGAAATCTCACAAGACCAAGCCATTCAAAAGCAAGGTATTCAATTAGGTGTTATTGCTCAAGAACTTCAGCAAATATTGCCTGAGTGTGTCAAAACAGAATCTACTGGCGTATTGACTGTTGATGCTGATAATTTGACTTGGTACTTAGTTAACGCAGTAAAAGAACTATCTGCTCGCGTCAAGCAACTTGAAGGAAACTAAAATGACTACTGAAACAATCACCGCAGAAGAAATTGCACAGCACTACAAAGCTGCAATGGACTCAGTAAACCTTATCAATGCTGAAAAGCCAGAAAGCATGACAGCAGAAGATTGGGCAGACTGCTTGGCTCGTAACAAAGAGCATCTAAAAATTATGCTTGCCAAGGATTTTTGGACAACAGAAGATTTATCTCCGTTAAGAGCTGCGAGTCAATAATGAGTACCAACGCATTTACCAAACTTGGTAACACCGTAGCGTTTCTCGCTAATACGGCTGCGCCTACTGCTGTGCAATGCGTATCTACTACGCTTGGTGGCAACCAATACCGCATCATCAACTCTGGCTCTGTTGTCGTATTTCTCGGTTACGGCACAAGCGCAAGTGATGCTGCCAACAACTGTGCGGTTGTATCGACTACAGGAACATCTTTCCCGCTACTTGCTGGAACTGATGAGATTCTTACCTTTGTGCCAAACGCTTACTTTACGGGCATTACGGCTAGTGGCAACGCTACGGTCTACATTAGTCCGGGTGACGGAATGTAGTATGAAAGTATTACAACCATGATTTATAGCCTGAGTGTTCAATATGAAGTTGATTGTGATGTTGCTGGCATAGCCACGTCACAACAAGTTTCATGTCTTGGGCGTATGAAGAGTGGTGTGCTTGACCTACTTCACCGCAAACAAAGCATGGCTCTTTTTGGATTTTCCCCATCCTCAATGCGTGTCGAACAGCGTTTTTCGCAGATTCTCTTGTTGGGTCACGCTTGTATCGCTTGGCTGCTAGTTTGCCTTTTTCAGTTTGCTTGTAGCGTTTCTTCACTTCTGGGTACTGCTTTTCTTTTTTTCGAGTGGCTTGTCCAGCTTCTGTTTTCCGATAGTTTTTTGTCCATTCGTAGCAACAAGATTTACACTTGTTTAAGTAACCATCTTTCATGCCTACATGAGCGTGGAACTCAGACAATGGCTTTGTTTTCTCGCACCATTTACAAGTTTTCATTTGCACCCCTAGAGTTAATGCGGGATGGAGTATAACATATGTTAAAGACAGTAGCAATTAGTAGCGGTGGAACAAACGGCACAGTAACCAACATTGCAACGGGTACTGGGCTTACTGGTGGTCCTATTACGACCACAGGGACTATTTCGCTTGCCAATACTGCTGTTGTTGCTGGCTCTTATGGCACAGCAGCTTTTGTCCCACAGATTACTGTTGACGCACAAGGGCGTATAACTGCGGCAGCAAACGTAGCTAACCCGCAAGGTACTGTTACGAGCATCACGGCTGGCACAGGCTTGTCTGGTGGAACAATTACTTCTACTGGCACGGTTGCTATCGCTAACACGGCTGTAACTGCGGGAACGTATGGTAATGCCTCTACTGTCTCTCAAGTCACGGTCAATGCTCAAGGTCAGATTACAAGCGCTTCCAACGTAGCAATTGCTATTGCTAACTCTTCGGTGTCAGGGCTTGGCACGATGGCTATTCAAAACGCCAATGCTGTGGCTATCACGGCTGGCAACGTAGTGGCTAATGTTACTGTGACAAATACAACTGCTGCAAGTGCAACCTTTGGAACGGCTAGTTTGCCGTTGACTCCAGCCGGATACATCCAAATTCAATTAGCTAACGCTACTGTTGTCAAAGTCCCTTACTACGCCGCATAAGATGCAATTCCAAGACATATTCAATCTTGTTGGCGGTGCGCTACTACTCGGTGTGGGTTGGTGGTGTCGTGAGATATGGGATTCTGTCAAGAGCCTAAAGACTGGCTTGCAATCTATTGAGGTTGACTTGGCTAAGAACTATGCAACCAAGCAAGACATAAATACTCGCCTAGACAAGATTGATTCTGTGCTAGAGCGCATCTTTGACCGCCTTGATGGAAAGGCAGACAAGTGAACTTTGACACGCTCTCTGCTGTTGAATATGGAAACAATGACTCATTGCAAGAGTTTTTGTTTGAGAATGGCTTGCAGCACAAGCTGTTCCAAGAAGTATTTATGGACGGTGGAGTGAGTGTTCCTGTCTATCCTTTGATTGACGCTGAAACCTCTAACCTAGATGACTGGCTGCTTGCTCACCAAGTTGAGCATCAAGCATTTTCCTCATTGTTGGGTTTGAACAATCCATTCAATATGTTGGATGTTGACTTCAACAATGAAAATGATTTCTACGATTGGCTGGCTAGTCACTTGTATATCCATCAACAAATTGCTTCTTCACTAGGACTGTAATCATGGCTAAAACAGCAGAAACAGCGTCACCATTAGCGCCAAAGATGCCTGATATTGGGGTGTTGGACACCATAAAGAAGACTCGCGGAGAAGACGAGGGCAAGTCTATGAACGCTCTTCAGGTTGTTCAGACAGCGATGGCTAACCAGTTGCCGCCCGGTGTCACGATGGATACCCTCTTGCGTAAGCTGGCTTCTGCTCTGCAAGACCCAAATAACAAGTTAGTTCAGATTGGAAACTCTGCTTTTCTAGTTACTTTGATTGGCGATGGAATAGTTGAGTTCCACACTTTCTCTGCTGAACAGCCTCAAAAGTTGCTCAAGAACTACATAGGTTTGGCTAACACGCTAAAGAAACAAGGCATTAAGAAGGCTACGACTTACTCTGACAGACCTGAGTTTGTAGACCTTGCTAAGAAGAGTGGCTTGCCTGTGAAGGTGGGTCAAAGTCAAAAGATGATGGGCAACGCAATGAAACCCGTCTACACATTTGAATTGGACTTGTAATGCCAGCAATACCTTTTATCATTTCATTTGTGGTTGAAGAAGCTATTGGTGCTGCCGTGCTTGAGTCGGTTGGCAACGCTATTCTTAGCAAGGCAATTACAAGTAGCATAAGCGGGGCTATTTCGGCTGAAGTTCAGGGTGGAGATGCTGGAAAAGGCGCTGAACAAGGTCTTGTTGGCGGTCTTGTTGGTGGCGCAGTCGGAGAAGCCGTATCTGGCGCACCCGCAGAGATTGACCCTGTAACTGGCGTAACTGAAGCTCCTGCAACGGGAGTTCGAGCTACAGATGCCTCTCAATACGCAAAACCTATTGGTAGAGGCGCTGGCTCGGCTGCCGCAACACTTGCCACTGGTGGTACGCCCAAGCAAGCTCTTGTCGGTGGCTTGGTGACTGGCGGTCTAGATGTTGCCTACGGGGACACTAAAGGTGACCCTTTGGCTAGTGCAGAGAAAGCAGTCATTGGCAGAACCCTGACAGATTACTTTGCACCATCTCCAACTAGAAGCGCACAGACTGTTGGTGGTGGCACGGCTGCCCCTGAACCAACTAGCGTAACAACTACTGGGGCTGGACAAGCACCGGGTTCTCAAGCATTGTCTCAAGCACTAAGAATTGGTGACCCCGGAGCGCCTATTCTTGGCTCTAGTGATAAGGAAGCGGGTGACAAACAGTCGGGTTGGAACGTCAGTTCTCTAAGATACATGGGTCAGGAGAGTTAAAATGAAGAAGATTGCCAAACTGCTTAAAGCAGACCTCAATGGTAGTAGCGACTTAGCGGCTATTGCTGCTATGTTGACAAGCAAAGGTCGTGGAAACGATACATTGCTAGCTCACATCACCCCTAGAGAAGCTCAAATTCTTAAAGCTGCTGGTGGTTCAGGCACGACTAATCCTGATACGGGTTTGCTAGAGTTCTATGACGGTGAAGGATTTGATACGGGTGGATTTGAACAAGCTGTGCCATCTCCTGTGTATCAAGGTGATGTAACAGCGACTGAATTGCCCTCTATGGCGGCTGAAACAGCCCCTCAAACACGCTCTATTACCCCAGCAGAAACCGTAGAAGCACCCACTTCACCCACTTATGCGCCCCCTCCCGCAACTCAATTTGGGTACAGTTATGGTCTTCAGCCTACTGGTGGCGCAGGATTAACAGCTCCAGTATCAACAGAATTTGGTCCTACTGTTCCTGCTATTCCTCGTATGGGATATGGTGTGACGGACACCGTAACTCCATCGGCAGCTTTAGAAACGACTTCCCGCCCCCCAGAAAAATCCATTTTTGACAAACTGACCACGGAGCAGATGGCTAGACTAGGACTAGCTGGCGGTCTAGGTTTGTATGGCTCTACTCAAGCTAAAAAGGGCGCACAGCAAGCACAAGCAGCATCTCAAGAACAAAAAGCAGTTGGCGCACCTTACCAAGCCAAAGGTCAAGAGTTGATTCGTGCAGCCGAGTCTGGCGAGTTAACTCCAACAAGTCAGGCATCATTACAAGCCCTGCAAGCCCGTTTAGCACAGGGCGCAGAGTCTCGCGGTGGTGTAGGCGCTGCTCAAGTGGCGGCACAGGCTGAAGCCTATCGTCAACAGTTGTTATCTCAACAGTACAACCTCGGATTACAAGTTAGTAATATTGGTGACCAGATTGCTTTGGGCGCTATTAAGACAGGACTTGCAGCAGACCAAGCATTGAACCAAGCAAGTACAAACTTCTATACTAACTTGGCTGCAATTGGCGCTGGTATTCCAATAACTCAGACTAGGACTGCGTAATGGCTGAACAAGCACCTGACATAATTCCTGAGTTGGAAGCACTAAGAACGCCTCCCAAGGCATTTAATGTTCCTGCCCCAAAAGAGTTGACAGGCTTGTCTACTGAGATGGGCAAGGGTGTGCCGGGTGTGCCTGAAGATTTTGTGGCTGCACGGGCTAAGTTTAAGAAGCCTACTGATGTCTCTACTGAGCAAGCCAGAATGTTGCAACAGCAAGGCAAGCTAGAGCAAGACATTGGCATGGCAACACAAGCCAAAGAGCAATACATTGCAGAAGCCAAGGCAGATATTGCAACGCAAGAGCGTCAGGCTGCACAAAACATTGAAGCAAATTTAGAAGCTACTCGCAAGAAGTTTCCCTATCCTGAGTTTCACCCTACCAAAGACAACATTGAATCTTTGTCTACATTGTTTGGTTTGATTGGCGTTATTGGCGCTTCTCTGGGTGGAGCTGGCAAGATGTCTGCAACCACATCATTAAATGCTATGGGCGGCATGATGAAGGGCTGGCAACAAGGTCGGTCTGACTTGTGGAAAAAAGAAAAAGATGAGTTTGACAAGGGTATGCAAAAAGTCAAAGCGGTTTTAGAGGACGCTTACAAAGACGCTGACCGTGCCATGAAGACTCTTGCCTACAACCGTTCTGAAGCAGAGGCGCTGGCTAATCAGTCTGCTGCCAAGCTAGGTGGTCAAGTTGGCAAACAAATTCTTGCCAAGCAAGGCGTTGAGCGTTATTTTCAATACCTTGATGGTGTTAAAAAAGATTTAACAGAAGCCGAGAAACGCGCTTTTGAGCAAAGTAAGTTTGCATCCGAGGAAAAAGCTAGAGAAAGACGGCATCAAGAATCAATGGCTTTGCAAAGAGAAAAACTCGCTGCTCAAGAAAGACGTGGCGCACGGGGTGGCGCTGCTCAAGAGACAGCAATTCGAGTCATGCAACAAGATATTGGTAACGCCAAATACAACCTTGAAGACCTCAAGGAAGCCGGTGAAAAGGCTGGCAAATTGCCCGGCGGCTCTGTTGCGTTTGCTAATTACTTTAAGGGTGACATTAAGTCTGACATTATTCGTTACGCAACCAACCAGTTTGTTGAAACTGACTTGCAGTCAAATGATGCGCTTATGCTCAATTTGGCTTTTGACATTGCGTCTGCTCAGTCGGGTGGTCGCGGTCAGTTGTCAGATGCCAAGGTTCGTGCTGTAGTTGCACAAATGCCTTTGGATGAACAACCAGAAGACACCAAGTCAACCAAGTGGGCTGCTTTGATGACCCGTGTCAATGAAGCCAACAAGTCTATGCCTGAAGACAAGCGCATTGAAATACCCAAACAAATACAAGAATATTACATGGGCAGACGATTGGGCAGAGGTGAAGGCAACGAACAATCTTCTCAACCGGTAAGAATTAGTCCGGAAGAAGCATCAAGAACAACTGGTATGCCCATTAAAAATGAAGATGGGTGGACGATAGAGGGTGATGGCAAAGGCGGCTTTGCTTATGTTAGCCCAGACAGAAAGAATTTTAAGGAGATTGAGTAATGGCTTTTGACTTAGGCGAATCCAAGCCCGTAGAAGAGCCAAAATCCTCTAAAGGGGGCTTTGACTTGCCCGGAGCAACTCGCGTTACTGAAACGGGTGGCGGTGCTGCTCTTCTTACTCCCAAGCAACGTGCCACGCCTAGCAGTCCTGAGACAAAGGAGGTGACTAGCGGGGAGAGAATGAAAAAGATTGCTGAGACTGGCGCTTACGGTATTCCTCTTGGCATTGCCGCCCCTTATGGTGTTATGGGTGCTGGCGCTTTATTGTCTGGTTTTCCCGCTACTGCTCCTCTTGGCGTGGGTTTAATGGAAATTGGCGGCATGATGAGAGCTGCCCCAGTTGTATCTCGCGGTGTCACGGGATTACTTTCTGGTCTAGGCGAAGAGACTGCTGGTCAAATATCTGAAGCCAAGGGTCAATCGAAAGCGGCTCAAGAGGCATGGAGATTTGCTGGTGGCGGTCTTACACCAGAGTTAAAAAACATTATTGGCTACGCAACCAAGAGCGCTGTGGCTGGTCTTGGGTTAGTGACTAAGGGTGATATTTCTGGCATACAGAACAGCATCATTAAAGACTTAGGCAAATACGGGATTGAAGAGAAGAATCTCTCTCCCACACAAAAACAATACATTCGTCAGGTTGCTGAGAGCATCCGAGGTGGCGCACCATCTGAAGAGTATGCTAAAAAGATTTACAGCGTACTAGAGCAAGGCGCAGAGGAAACTGTAAACAAGTACAACACTCAGGCTGCACAGCTTGAAGCACAGGCTAAAGAGTTAATTGATGCTGCTCAACAAGCGGCAACAGCCCGTAGCGCACAAGCGCAGGGTCGGGTTAACTCATTACAAAGCCAGTTTGAGACTTCAGCCAAGCAATTGACTGATTCTGCTCAAGAACGCGCCCAAAACATTTTGCGTAATGCTGAAGCTAGAGCGCAACAAATGAGAGCCTCGGCAGCCAGTCAAAGCCAGCAAGGTAGGCAACTTCAAGAAATTGAAGCGCAAGACATTATTAAAAAAGGCAGACTAGAGGCAGACACGATAAAAAAAGATGCAAATGACCGTGTGAATCGTTTGCGTTCTGTTGCCGAGAAAGCAAGAACAACGGGTGCTGCTGGCGCTGAAGCTGCCCAAAAAGCCGTTTCTGCTGTCGGTGAAGCCCAAACCCCTACCCAAACAGGAACGTCTATTCGTGACGCTGTTACGCCTATTTTTGAGAATCTTAAAAAGGTGCGGTCTGATAACGCTGAAAAGCTCAAAGGCGATGCGTTTAGCTTTGCTGCGATGAAAGAAGCTAAAGGACAGCTTCCCAGAGATACCGAGGCGTTCAGAAAGGGCGTTGCCGAGATTGATGTCTTGCTAAAAAACACAACGCTTGCTGACATTAAAAATCCTTTAAAACGTATTCGTGATGCTATTTCTCCTCCATTTTATGAATTAGACGGCGTTTCTGTTCCCGGCAAACCAGCTAAGTTTGAAAGCCTTGAGCAGATTCGCCGCTTCTTGCGTGACCGTTCTTATGGTTTACCCGCAGAAGGATTTGATGCAATTAACCAAATGCAAGCTGGCAAGCTAGCTGACATTGTTGAGGGCATACAGAAAGAATTTTCTCCCGGAATTTCCAAGTTTCTTGAGCAATACCGAAAAGACTCTGAGCCACTAAGAGTATTTAAAACCAAATTGGGTGAAGCTCTTGTTGGCAAGGAAGAGTTTGATATGGCAAGGTTCTCAACCGACCCTGCAACGCTTGGTAGCAAATTCTTTAAGTCCGAAACGGGAATTAAAGACTTAGTTACTTTGCTTGGTGGTGACGTTTCTAAGGCTGAAGGCATTGCTCGTGGCTATGTTGCTGACCAACTCAGAACGGCTAATTCAAAACAAATTCAGCAAAAGATGATTGACTGGCGCGACTGGTTACCCCAGTTCCCTGCGCTAGAAGGTCAATTGAAGACTGCTGCTGAACGCATGGCACAAGCTGAAAAGGTAGGCGCAAAGCGTGAAAAGATTTCAGATGTACTCAGAACAGAAGCAACTAAGTTGCCTGAGACTGCTGCAACAGCCGCTAGACGGGTCGAGACAGATGCGGAAAAATTGGCTACTAAGCTAGAAGCCCAAGGTCGGCAAGCAGAAGCAGACTTAATTCGCAAACAAGAAGCTGAAGCACAGCGTGTCTTGTCTGGCGCAGAGCGTGAAGCTGGTGGCATAGTTCGCGGCGCAGAAACACAAGCGGGAGAATCCGCAAGGGTTGTTGAGCGTCAAAAAGGATTGATTGAGACTGAAGCTGAACGGGCTGGTAAAGCAGAAGTAGCGGAAGCTGAAAGAGTTGCTGCGCCTTTAACTAGAGAAGCGGGTCGTTTGACTGCTGAAGCAGAGCGAGTTCGCCAACAAATTCTTGGCAAAAAGTTTGAGGCTGAGACAGTACGCAATTTAATCATGTCTGGTGACCAAGAGACATGGGGACAAGTTGGTCCAATGATTATGCGTGACCCTGCCGCCAAAGAAGCATTTACTAGCGCCCTACGGCAAGTTATTGCCGATACAGCCCCGACAGCTCCAGAAACATTCTTGCGGGTGTACAGGGAAAGAATTGTTCCTGCCATGAAGCAAACAGGCTTATTGAGCGAGTCTCAGCTTGCCACATTGAGCGCAGAGGTTGAGCAAATTAGACGCACGGTTGACCCAACAAGAAAAGAATCCTTGATGAATAAGGTCAGCCAAATGGTAATCAACTCCATAACGGGTGAGGCAGCCAGAGGCGTTGCTACTACCTTGCCATTTATAAAGAGATAAGCATGGCTAAGAAGCAAAAGGGAATTAACCCTGACCTAGAACAAGCCATCTCCGATATGCTCAAAGCGGTGATGGTTGACCCAACTGCAAGCATTACAGACAAGACCAAAGTGATTGACCGCGCCCTAAAACTTGAGGCTATCAAGCTCAAGATGTCGGATGATGAGTGGGGCGCAGGATTTAACAATGTTGATGAAGAAGACGAATAGGGTTAGACTATGGTTTTCGTCAATCACAAAGGGGATAAACATGGACGGTATTGCTTTGGTACGCCTAGCGTTAGGGGTCATTACAGACAGGCTCAT
>Ga0114971_10003361_pt1 | contig 10851 bp, 10 predicted proteins | sample M_140625_MF_Meta_FD_87320 | JGI IMG/M metagenome (GOLD analysis project Ga0114971, IMG submission 87320) | Freshwater microbial communities from Lake Montjoie, Canada to study carbon cycling - M_140625_MF_MetaG | ecosystem: Environmental > Aquatic > Freshwater > Lake | place: Lake Montjoie... | reverse complement strand
TTATAATTAGGTAATTCAATCATACAGTTAAATTTATCGTGACATAAATTATCAATAGTGCCATCATTTTTTAATTTATGAAATGTAGTTAATGTATTGTTTATGCCTATGAGGCGGTCATTATATGTCTCGAAACACTCGAAACATGTATCAAATCAGCATTGTATTATTAAAATAATCAAATTCTGTTACAACAAACTTTAATTACATCTTGTGATAATATATGATTACTACTTAATCCTTTATATATTTTTTTATTATTACATATAAAACATTCTATTTCCAGAAAATCTTCAGATTTATATTTTATCATTTTATATCCTAAATCTTTACATTTATTTTTGATAACATTAATTAAACAAGACATACATTTTATTATTTTTGATTTAAGACGGAATAAATTATCATAACTAATTTTATAATTAAAATTACAGTCTTTACATTGTAATATGATATGTTCTCTTGCATACATATAATTTGTAATTCTTTCCCATTTAGAATCTTTTATAAAATTATCTATTTGTGAGTTTTTATCATCTTGGTATTTAAATACAAAATTTTCTTTTTTAATATCTTTTTTAGTATATGTAATTTTATTAATATCTAATTGACTATAAATATATTCAAGTAAATTTTTTACAGTATATGGTATTATTATTAATTTTATATTATTATTTTTACATAATTTTTTTTTAAGTTTATCGTGCGTTTGTAATTTGTTAAAATCATCTATAGTTTTATGAAAGAAAGTATTATATTTATAATGTTGTATACCATTGTATTCAAAAGCTATTTTTAATTTATCATTATATCCATCTAATTCTAGATAATTCATATCTTTATTGATAAGCCATGGTAATGATCGTGTTTTATTAAATGTATCATTGAATATTAATTCAAAAAATTGTTTACATATATTTTCAGTTATTAACTTATTATTATTGACACATAATGGACAATTCCCAGAATTATAAATAATATTATTTAATTTTTGTTCAAAAATATGATTAATTTTACATTTTACTTTAATAGCTGAATGTTTATTTTTATAACCGCTTATATAAATAAATTCATACGGTTTTAATTGTAAATTGATTTCTTCATCACTTAATCTATTCTTTTTTTTCATTTTTTCAATATGACATACCATACAAGTTACATTTCTACCTTTTGTAATTATATCTTTTATTCTTTTATTAAATTTATTATTACATAATGTACATATCAATGCAAAAAATTCACTAGATTTATAATTTTTATTTTCGTCAACATCAGGTTTAATTATATTATCTGTTTTTTCTGATAATTTATCTAATAAATTGTTCATTTTATATAAAACAAAATTATTTTTAAATTGTTTTAATACAATGTAATGTACATTTTTATAATGTTTTCTTGAAAAATAAACTTTTAGGAAAAGTCTTCAGGATTATTCCTAACATTTTGTCTAATATTTTGTCTAATATTTTGTATTTGAGCTTTTGATAATATATAACCTTCATTCTTAGAATGTTGAATAACATTAGCTATTTTTCTATTTATATCAAGTAAACGTATAAATTCTTTTGTATAATCGTTAAAATAATTTAAAAACTCATTACTTTTATTATATTTAGAATTCAATATTTTATACCAATTTAAAGTTGATATATCTATAGATGAATTGTTTAGAATTTTGGTGTCTTTTAATTTATGTAATAATAAAAATAATTCGTGATATTCATTATTATATGCACCAAATAATTTTTTAATAAAGTTTTTTAATATTATATTTTTGTTGTTCATACATATATTTCTTATAAATTTATTTGTTTTACAATAATTTTTTACATCATTTAATGTGCGTAAATTTTATACTATTTCTAAAATTATATCTTGATTTTGCATTTACTATAAACTTTTAAAAAAGTTTTAACAAAAATTAGTAAAATAATATAAAAAATTATAAAAAATATTCATTTTTAAACATATATTTCTTATAGTGTATGACGTGGTTAAATTTATACCCTGAAAAATAAATTTTTAATTTAAATTGTAATCTAAAAGTACACCGGAAGTACTTGATTTATAACCACATATTACTAATTCCCCAGTGTCAATTTTTAAATGACAACTTTTACATAAGCTAACTAAATTATAAATTTTATTTTTATGAAAATGTTTGTCATTTACAAAGCCAGATTCGTCACAATTCTTTTGTTCATTAATATGGTGAGTATCCAATGGGACTTGACCACGTTTTGGTTTATATCCGCACACTTGACATTCGTTTGTTATTTTTTTGTTATTATATCTACTACGTTTTGTATCTATAATATTTGTATTATTTGAAATTATGTAATTTCTTATGTTAAATGCTAAATCAATAAAAGTAGAATCTTGAATAATTGATTTACATACTTCTAAACCATATAAATCACTACCTGATCCTGGTTTAAGACATCTTTCAAAAATAATGGTAGATTCTCTTGTTTCAACACTAAGATGACATACATTTATTCTTGATTCTGATGATATTTGTGGAATTTTTGGTAAATCGTGTAAATGTGTAGTAAAAAAGAATTTTGTGTCTTTATTGATCAAATTTAATAATGTAGATACTACTATTGCACAACTACTGTTTACTTCTGTACCTCTACAAAGTTCATCTGATAAAACCAAAGTATTTTTTCCTGCACAATGTAATATCCGTTTTAATCCACACATTTCACTTGTAAAACTACTTTTGTTTGCAAAAAGATTATCCGCTAAATCTACTTGTGATATAATAGTGTGAAATGGTGCATAATTAAAACTTTTACATGGAGTATACAATCCAGATTGAGCTAAAATAAGACATACTCCAATAGATCTTAATAAACTGGACTTACCACTACTATTTAATCCATATACTAACATACCCAATGAGTCTTTTGTTAATGTAATGTCATTAGGTATATATTCTGTATCATTATTTATTAATTCTATAATAGGATGACGTAATTGTTTAGCAATAAAAAATGATTCGTCATTATCATCTACATTTGGTCTACAATAATTATTTCGTTTAGCGCATTTCATATTACTTAACGATACGTCTATTATAGCAACAAATTGTGATAATTCTGTAAAAACATTGTAATATTTATTTGAATAACTTTGTAATTTATTTATATAATGTAATTTTACTTTTTTTACAAGTAATTCTCTTGTTGCAATTAAACGGTTAGATAATTTTGTTAAATCATCTGTATAAAATTTACACATATTACTTGTAGATTTCATTGTAAAATTTTCATCCTTACAATCCTTTAACAATTTTTGATAACGTATTTTTGTACATGTAAAAAAATAACCATCGTTATCAGTAAATCCTAATTTTACCATCTGTAAAGTACCTTGCTTAACCGTCTTCGGTAAAGTACCTTGCTTAACCGTCTTCGGTAAAGTACCTTGCTTAACCGTCTTCGGTAAAGTACCTTGCTTAACCGTACTCTTATTTTTCTCATTTAGTATATCATCAAAACTTTGTCTCGATGTTTCGATTGATGTTTCTAATAAATGTATATCTTGTTGAATTTTATCCAAATCAGAAAAAATACTATTATTAAAAAAGTTGACAAATTCTTCCTTTGATGTATTTAACCCGATGCGTTTCATTTCTGTTAAATTAAATGAAACTTTGTAATCAGATATATATTCAGCAAATGATATCAATATGTTATCTTTAGGAATCGTTGATTTTAAATATTTAGTATCTGCTAATGTATCAAATAAATTCATTATATTTATATATGTATTATGTAATCGTTCAAATTCATAAGGATGTAATTCCTCTAAACCCATTTTTCTATGTAATCTATCAAAATCGGTTATGTTATTCAAATGTGTTTCAATCTTCTTTACATCAAAATTATTCATTAATTCTTCAGTCAAGTTATATCTAAAATTTATTGTTGAAGGATTACGAAAAGGTTTTGTTAATGTTTGTTTTAAATGTCTTCGGCCTATAGAAGTTATTGTATAATTAACAACATCAAAAATACTAGATATCTTATGATTTGTTGTTGTTGTTATATGTTGAGGTAATATATTGAGTTGATGTATAGTATTTAACTCTAATGTTAAATTTAAAGATTCCTTTACAATTTTTGGAATTGCTAAATTGGTAGTGTATTTTATATCGTGAGCTGCCATAAAATCAATCAAATACATAAAATTAATAGTTGATAACGGTTTGTCAAGTAATGATAGATATTCTAATGGGTCAATTAAACCAAAGTTTATATGTTTATAAATTTTCTTAAAATATTCTGTTTGGATATTACGTTTACTGTAGTTGATATTGGCTCCAATGACATTTAATTTATATGTAATATTCATTTCTTGAAAGAATTTTTTCAATGTATTTGTGTAATCAAAACCACTTTCTGAAATAATATATGATCTAATTTCCTTTGTATTATATCTTGATAAAATTTTATTAACATCATCTAAGCATAATCTAAATTCATTTGATTTGAATTCTATTACATTTTCATTAATTTCTATTGTATTTGTTGTATTATTTAAACTACATACGGAATATAATAATACTCCATTACGATTTGTTTTGGGATTTGGATCGATTATCTCAAAAAATATATTTAAAAAATAAAATTCAGTGTCAAGATAAGTTTCAAAATCACTACCTTTAAGACAAGGTGAATGTACTGCTACTACACCTCTTTTAACTAATTTACCCTTACGTTCACTACTAGTCTCTAGTTGGTCTACTATAACAACTGTATAATTGTTTTCTAATAAAGGTGTTAAATATTTTGGTAAATAAGGAATTCCAAAACCACAAAAATCAGGAAATGCTCTACTACTTCCTTCTTCTGATCTTCGAGATTTATTTTTATTGGAAAAATCACATCTAATAATTTCTGCTATAATATTGGCATTACCTATTGTTTCATTTTTATTTTCTATACGATAAACTTCGTAAAAACTTCCACAAGCATAAAATACACAAGTACGTTCTCCATATTCTTGAATACTGTTATTGTAAATTTCAAAATACTCGTCAATCATATCGTGAGGCATCTAATAGTTAAATTAATTTGTTTTTAAATTAATTTAAAATTACATTAGATTTGGTGACGAATGAATTGCAACAATTTCTTTAGTATTCGTGAATTTTATATTTTCTACAATAATTACAGTATATGTTTTTTCTACTAGTTTTGGAATATCTACATAAAATTGTGATCGTTTAATGTTATTGTATGTATGATTTGTTTTATTTTTATCCAGAAATCTAACTTGGAATACATCTGATGCGATTTCAAAAAAAATACAAGTTTTTTTCCCATATATATTTAAACAATATTCGTCAAAAATATTATTAGAATCCTCATTATGTTTGTGTACGTATTTTTCCTTTACGTATTTTTCTTGTTTTGAATTGATAATAGTACGGTTTATGTCAATACTATAATCTTTTGAATTATTTAAACTATATTGTATAGTTTCCATAATAATGATTAGTAAAATTATATATCAGATTAAACAAATTAAATTTAGTTTTTTTATAAATGCCTAATTTTAAATGCCTAATTTTAAATGCTAATTTTAAATGCTAATTTTAAATGCTAATTATAAATGCTAATTTTTTTATAAATGCTAATTTTTTTTTATTTACGTATAATATAAATAAATATGGAATACATAAGTCAAGCTGAAAAATTTGTTGAAAAACAATTATCTTATCCATTATCAAATCCTTATATTATGGCAGTTTTAAAAATAACATTGGCTCTTTATGCAGCTCAAATTTCACCTAAAGCTCCAGAATATTTGCAAAATTTGTTTAAAAATACATTTGTTAAATTGTTTTTGATTGCCTTAATAGTTTATTTAAGCGAAAAAGATTTGCAATTAGCAGTCTTGATTGCCATAATTTATGTATTTGGTATGAATCTATTATCTGGTAGAGGATTTTTTGAATCGTTTTCAAATTATTCATCCGATTACAAACCATCTGGAAATTCAAAATTGTTAGAACCACAAACTGCATTGTATCCTGGTTGTGAAAGTGTCACAATGGATGACTTGATTAAAATATTTGAGGGTGATCGTTCTAAATTTGCAAATGCTGTGCAATATTCATTCCAAGAATTAATGCTGCGAACAAAAACTAAAGATTCAAAAGAACTATTAATGAAAATTGCTTATGCAGCTGGATTACCTTATAATTTATCATTTGATAAGCCAGAAACTGCACCATATATTGCAACTTTGTTGGTAAATTATGGATTTAATGTAAAAGATAAATGTCAACCACCGCAATAAATTAATTTAAAAAAAAAATGAAAATGTATTATTACACTTTCATTAATACAAATGTATACCGGATATTGGTTTACAAATAATAATTATAAAAGGGGAGATATTGTATTTGTAAACGAATTGTTAGAATACTATATATGTATAAAACCTCATAAATCAAATAATTTAACATTTCCTAATAAAATTGATATGTATTGGGTATCAATTTCATCTGCTTTTCTAGATGATTTGATAAAAAATACTTGTAACTATACTAATTACAATTTTACAAAAGACAACCAAAATGAACAAGAAGACAACCAAAATGAACAAGAAGACGACCAAGAAGACGACCAAGAAGACAACCAAGAAGACGACCAAGAAGACAACCAAAATGACCAAGAAGACAACCAAAATGAAAAAAATGATGTTATTAAACTAAAACCAATTAAAATGAATACTATTTTAAAAATTATTACAGCAAATTTAAATAATCACGACGATGACTTTGATGAAGTTGACGTTGACGAAGTTGACGAAGTTGATGAAGTTGACGTTGTTGATGAAGTTGATGAATTTGCACCCGTTACTTCCACCTTACCGATGAAATTTCGGCAAGGTATTATAAAGGCAACAAAGGCAACAAAGGCAACAAAGGCAGCAAAGGCGGCAAAGGCGTTATCGGATGATGGAAAATGTACAGATTATATAGAAAATCAAAAACAAAATGATTTAAAAAAGCGCTTGAGATGTATAGAAGATGATTTACAAAATCATAAACGACAAAAATTAGATAATGACGAAGAAATATCTAGTTTACGTGACCGTTTGTTATTAATGAATACGGACTTGAATACAAAATCGTTTATAATAGATAAATACGACAATACTTCAAAAATGTATGGTAGTGATTATTCAAAGGGAATGAATTGGATCAAGACAGTTAGTAAGATTCCATATGGAAAATATAAATCTATGCCTGTAACAAAAGATGATTCACAAGAGAAGATTAAAGATTTTTTTGATCTAGTAAAACAAAAATTAGACAAAAATATTTATGGATTAGAAGAAGTTAAACAAGAAATGATGGAATTTGTTGCTAAAAAAATAACAAATCCTAATAGTCGAGGGCACGTTTTAGCTCTTTATGGCAATGCAGGTGTCGGAAAAACTAAGCTCATAAGATCTTTAGCTGATGCCTTGGAGTTGCCTTTTTATCAAATTAATTTTGGTGGTCTTAATGATGTATCTGTTTTAACAGGGCATAGTGAAACATATGTCGGATCTAAACCTGGTAAAATAGCAGAAATTTTCACAAATTCTGAATATATGAATCCAATAATTTATTTAGATGAACTAGATAAAATTAGTGAAAATAAAGCAACTGAAATTTTTGGTACATTAACTCATTTACTCGATGAAGAACAAAATACAGAATTTCAAGATAATTATCTTTCTAGTATTACTTTAGACTTATCAAAAGTCTTTTTTGTTTTAGCTTTTAATGATATTACAAAAATAGATGATATTGTAGCTGATAGATTGAAAATTATATATATAGATCCTCCTAATTTGCAAGATAAATTAATAATTTGTCAAGATAAAATTATCCCTGAAATTTTAAATTCTGTAAAGCTAAAGGATGATTTTAATATTGTTATTGATAAAGAAGTTATAGAATATATTATTTCTAACAAAACAACAAAAGAAAGTGGCGTTAGGCAATTACGAAAAAATATTGAAAAAATAATTAATAGACTTAATTATGACATTTTAATTGGGAATTTTGACAAATTAAAACGAGAAAACAATGATAAAAATATTATTATAACTAGAACATATACAGACGATGTTTTAAAATTAAAAACAGATGATACTAGTTATTTAAATATGTATCTGTAAAATTACTTGACTAATAACATATAAATTGCAACTATTATAAATAAAACTCCTATATAAGTATATCTTTGATCTTTTTGAATAATCATTGGTAAATATAATCTCCAAGGTATATCTTTTGGTTTTTTAAATAAATCATCTAATAATCCTATAACACTAGATGAAACATTTTTGTTAATTTCTTTTATAGATAAATTATATATACTTGTAGTTTTATTTTTATTATATTCTGTTTCTATAATATTTGCAGCTTCTTTATCTAATTCCTCTAATTCTTTTATTTTTTGCGAATTTGGTATAAATGGATTGGTCGTAATTTCACTACGTTCCTGTTTTAATATAGGAACTGCATTTGATATATTTGCAATTTGATTTAATGACATATTTACTATATATTAATAATATAAATTAAATATTATTAAAATTTTAATTTAATTATCATCATCGTCATCGTAAATTTCATTACCTTCTATTTTAATAGATGTTAATTCTGGTAAAGAATTTTGTACAGAATTTTGATAACTAGTAGAATTGACACCATTTGAAGAAACATCTACGTTATTTATAGGTATAATAATGTTGGAGATACTAGGGGTACCTTGCCCACTTACGTACTCTGCGTTAAGGTTACCTTGCCCACTTACGTACTCTGCGTTAATATTACCTTGCCCACTTACGTACTCTGCGTTAAGGTTACCTTGCCCACTTACGTACTCTGCGTTAAGGTTACCTTGCCCTTGGTGAATAACATTATTATAGTAAGATAACGTCTCGTAATGATTATTTTGTAAAAATGATTCGAAGTAAATCAATTTTTGTGAAATGTCTTTAACTGTTGTATTAATTTTTAATATTACAATATCTATTTGTGAAACAATATTTGGATCATTTTGATATGTAAATTTTAAATTTTCAACACCACACCTTGCTAATTCCATTTCGTGAATAATAAGATTTATATTTTCACAAGCCTTGATGTATTCGTCAGATTGACAAAAATTTTTATTCATATGTTTTGAATTAAGTATATGATATAGAATTTCTACACATTCTGTTATAACACTATTAATTTCAAATATTGCTTGACGTCTAGAATCATTTGATACAAATCTTTTTACAGATTGATAAAATACGTCATTTTCTAAAGAAATTATACCATCATAACTTCTTGCAATTCTACCGTTTTTTTGAATCTTACTAATGATTTTAAGATTTATTAATAACTTATCTGGAATCATATATACTATACAAATAGAAATTACTTTTTGATAAAATGCGAAATATTGGCAAAATATTAAAATTAATATTTACAACATTTATATTGATATGAAATTTCACCACCAGTTGGTCTAGTCAAATGAACCTTACTTATTACTTCATTTTCATTACAACTAACATCGTGTCTATCAAGATATATACTATTACCACCACCCCAGTCATTTGCTGGTGTAGTTACATCCCTACAAGTTAATGATTTATTAGATTTTTTACATGTATAATCATAGCGTATTTCGTTTTCTTTTGGTCTAACTAAACGGAATTGTGATAATACAGAATCACTACCGCAATCAATATTGTGTCTATCAAGAAATATACTATTACCACCACCCCAATCATTTGCTCCAGTATCTTTATTAGTTGCTGAACCTAAATCACCACTTGAACAAGTTATTTCGTATTTCATTTTACCCGTTGGAATTTTATCTTTGTCGTATTCTCTTGATAAATGAAAACGTTTAATAGCATTATCTTTACAATTAACGTGTTGTCTATCAAGATAAATAGTATTTCCACCACCTTCATCGTCGAAATTAGTATCACTTGACCCAATTACTTTAAAAACTGAAGTACTACTAGTACCTGAAGCACCTGAAGTACCAGAAGCAGTTTTACCTGAAGCACCAGAAGCAGTTTTAGAATCACCTGAATCAGTTTTACCTGAAGCACCTGAATCAGTTTTAGAGTCACCTGAATCAGTTTTAGAGTCACCTGAATCAGTTTTAGAGTCACCTGAATCAGTTTCAGTTTCAGAACTTGAACTTAGATATATACCAGCTCCGATACTACTACTGATGCATATTATTATTAATATTATTATTATTATAGTTATAGTTTCCATTATTATATAATATAATAAAGAAAAAAAATTATTTTATACTATATGTAATTGAAAAAATTAATTTTGTACTATATAGTAATGGAAAAAGAGTATTTGATAATAGATAATCACGTTGGTAAAAACGGCGATATAACAGAATTTAAAGAATGTGATGGAAAAATATTAATAAAACAATTTTCTGGTTTAAACACTGATAATTTTATTATAAAAAAATTTAACGGTAAACGTTTAGAGTTTTCATTTTTTAAATTAAATGGCGTGTATTATATTAATATAAACGGATGTCACATAATAGATTATAAGCATTTTATAGATATTCAGCATATATCAAAAGATGAATCAAATGTTAAAATAAAAAATAGATCAATAGGGGATATGATATTAATTGATTGCGATGTAGATATTGTTCACAAGTCATTAACTGTAATGTCTGATTGGATGAAATCTAAACAAAATACATTTAATGATTTTATGTATTATATATTTCATTAAGCAAGTACATAAAATTCAGAATATAAAATTCAAAATATAAAATTCAAAAT
>Ga0114971_10003359_pt1 | contig 10854 bp, 9 predicted proteins | sample M_140625_MF_Meta_FD_87320 | JGI IMG/M metagenome (GOLD analysis project Ga0114971, IMG submission 87320) | Freshwater microbial communities from Lake Montjoie, Canada to study carbon cycling - M_140625_MF_MetaG | ecosystem: Environmental > Aquatic > Freshwater > Lake | place: Lake Montjoie... | reverse complement strand
TTGTCGAATTCTTCGAAAAAGACAAGGCACTTATTGGGGTTGCAGTAATTGGTCCCAATTCAGTTGCTGCGCAATTGGAAGGAAGCAAAGACTTCGCGAAAAAGTTCATGGCAAAACACGGTATTCCAACAGCGAAATACGGGTCGTTTACTCACGAAACTTTAAAAGAGGGGCAAGCCTACCTAGACACGCTTAAATCACCATACGTGCTAAAAGCCTCTGGACTTGCTGCGGGGAAAGGAGTTGTTATTCTAGAAGATTTAGCGCAAGCGAAAAAAGAACTGAAAGCCATGCTTACCGATAAAAAATTCGGGGAAGCTTCTAGCACCGTTGTCATTGAAGAGTTTTTAAAGGGAATTGAATGCTCTATATTCATCATGACAGACGGAAACAATTACAAAGTACTTCCGGAGGCCAAAGATTACAAACGCATTGGCGAAGGAGATATGGGTTTGAATACGGGTGGAATGGGTGCCGTTTCTCCTGTTCCGTTTTGTACACCTGAATTCATAGATAAAATTGAAGCGCAAATTATTATTCCAACTGTGAAAGGACTAAAAGCCGACGGTATAGACTATCGCGGATTTATCTTTTTTGGAATTATTAAGGTTGGAAACGAACCCTACGTGATTGAATACAATTGCCGCATGGGTGATCCTGAAACAGAAGTTGTTATTCCTCGCATTAAAAGCGACTTGTTGCATTTGTTCGAAGGAATAGCAACACAGACTCTCGGAGAATGCGATATTCATGTAGACCAACGTTATTGCACAACCACTATGCTCGTTTCTAAAGGATACCCGGAATCTTCAGAAAAAGGAAAAGAAATTTCAGCTCTAGAAGATGTTCGCGACAGCATCATATTTCACGCAGGCACAAAAAAGAGCGGAAATAAGATTGTAACCAACGGCGGACGAGTTTTGACCGCAACGGCATATGGTGTATCACTCCACGAAGCTATAGGAAAAAGCAACCAAGCCGCGGACACCATTTCCTTCTCTGGAAAATATTTCAGAAAAGACATTGGTAACGATCTGAAAAAACTGATTAAGGAAAAGTAAGCGAAGAACAATTGGTAGAAATACCATTGACGAAAACACGAATCAATTCGATGTCTTTTGGAGTTGAGCCCCCAAGAAAACCTGCCAGCTTTTCATAAAGGAATAATCCCTTTTTAATCATAGGTCCAAAGTTAACTATTCGAAGAATGTAATTCATAACTTCGCAACATGAATGCATTTGACTTTGACAAATGGCTTGCTGAAGCTTTAAGAGAAGATATTGGCCCCGGTGATTTCACAACACTCGCAACTATTCCTGAAAGTGCTCTTGGTAAAGCTCAACTTATTGTAAAAGACAACGGCGTAATAGCAGGTGTATCCATTGCTGAAAAAATCATTCACGCTTTTGACCCTGATTTAAAAGTGACCACCTTCATTCACGATGGAGATCTTGTACAGAAAGGGGACATTGCATTTTTTGTTGAAGGAAAAAGTCAGAGCATAACTACCATTGAAAGACTTGTGCTCAATGTTATGCAACGCATGAGCGGCATTGCAACGGAGACGCATAGACTTACACAAATGATTGCGCATACAAATTGTAAACTTCTCGACACTAGAAAGACTACACCGAATTTTCGCTATTTCGAAAAAGAGGCGGTTCGCATTGGAGGTGGCTACAATCACCGGTATGCTCTTTACGACATGATATTGGTTAAAGACAATCATATCGATTTCGCTGGTGGCGTAAAACCTGCGCTCAGTAAAATTTCTGAATTTTTGAAGGAAAGAAATCTTTCTATTCAAGTTGAAGTTGAAACACGCAATCTTGAAGAAGTTGACGAAGTAATTGAAACTGGTGTTGCATTTAGAATTATGCTCGACAATTTCACCCCGGAAAAACTACGTGAAGCTGTATTGCATATTCATGGAAGAGTCGAAACGGAAGCGAGCGGAGGAATAAACGAAAGCACCTTGGTGAGCTATGCTGATACAGGTGTAGACTTCATCAGTATGGGCGCGCTAACACACCATGTGAAAAGTTTCGATTTAAGTTTGAAAGCAGTAAAATGAACAAGAAAAAAATCAAACGCTACGCCGCTTGGCTTTTTAAAGTTCGACACTTCCTCGAACGCTACCATCCTTATGGATTCGGCGGATTAAATCTTTGGGAAATCTTCTCGTTCCTTGTGATTGCCTTTTCAGATGTGCGCACCACCATGCGGTCGGCGAGTATTTCCTTCAGAATATTTCTAGCTTTTTTTCCAGCTATTATTACACTATTTACTTTAATCCCTTTCATACCCATTGACAATTTCCAAGAAGATGTTTTCCTTGGAATAAAAAGCATTCTGCCAGGAGACACCTTTCAATTTATTGAAGGAACACTTTATGACTTAATCAACAAAAAACAATCAACCTTACTTTCTATTGGCTTTATCTTAATGTTCTACTACGCCTCTGCTAGTATGAACGCAATAATGCAGGCCTTTCAAAGCAGCGAGCATTTAGAAGTTTCCGCTCATCCATTCATCGTCCGCATATTGAGCTTTATCATGATGCTCGTTCTTGGAATCATGTTTCTTCTCGCCATGGTTCTCACATCGCTCAGCGAAAGCACTTTTCTTACCATGCACGAAAAAGGAATCATCGGCGACAAGGGAATCATTCCGTTTTTAACTTTCGGGCAATGGACGATTTCCATTTCATTCGTGTATTGCATCATTACTATACTATACAACTCTGGCATAAACATGCGCATTCGCAAAAACTGGAAATTCTTGAACACGGGCAGTATTTTCACAACCGTTTTGCTCATTATAACATCCTTTGGTTTCAGTTACTTCCTTGAAAATTTCGCTCAGTTCAACAAGCTTTACGGCTCACTTGGAACACTCATGGTCATTCTCATTTGGTTGAATTTGAACATGGTTATTCTTCTTGTTGGATTCGACTTGAACGCTCTCATTCGAAAAAAATTAAGAATAACACGATTGTCTAAGCACAAACTTTAGTATTTTAAAAAAAAAAATTATTATGAAATCTACTTTCTTCTTAGCCTTAGCGCTTATTGCTTCTGTTTCGCTCTCTGCTCAGGGCGTAGTTGGTAAATGGAAAACCATCGATGACAAAACTGGTCTGGTTAAAAGCATCGTTGAAATCCGAGAACAGAACGGTGAACTGTATGGAAAAGTCATTCAACTCTTCCGCTCTGAATGGGCCAATCAAAATCCGAAATGCACTGAATGCAAAGACGACAGAAAAGACCAACCTATGATAGGTATGGATGTCGTTCGCAACATGAAATGGAACGGCAGTATGTTCAAGGATGGAACAATATGCGACCCAAACAACGGCGATATCTACCGCTGTGAAATGTGGCTAAAAGCAGGCGACCCTAACAGATTAGAACTTCGCGGATATTGGGGCTTTGTTTATCGCACTCAAACCTGGGAACGCGCTCAGTGATAAAAATTATAGCCATTCATGGCTTTTTAGGAAATAATGAAATGTGGAAGGAAATTCTTCCTTCCCATTTACTTTTTTCTATTTTCACTCCGCAATTGGCTGGACACGGAAATAACCACTCACTCGCCGCTCCTTCCATTGAATATTTCGCAGAGCATATTCTTCAACAAATAGAGCCGAAAGATTCCGACGAATACGTCTTGATCGGACACTCCATGGGCGGATATGTCGCAGCACATTTGGCTAAAACATTTCCAAATAAAACAAGAGCACTCGCTTTTTTTCATTCAACCGCAGATGCCGACAACGATTTAAAAAAACAAGACCGCCTTCGCGCTATTGAAGCTGCTGAAAAGCACAAAGAACTATATGCAACCAATCTTATAGACGGGTTGTTTCACTCTGCAGATGAACACCGACTTGCTATAAACGAGCAACTCGAAAAAATCGGAAGCATGTCTGCCGAAAACATTGTGCAAAGTCTACGAGCCATGCGAGAACGTGAGTCTTCGATTGTCTTTCTTCAAACAGCTAAATTCCCCATTCACTATTTCGCTGGGGAGAACGACAAGGTTCTTTCCATAGAAAAAATGAAGCCCGAATGGTCCGTTCTTACTCAAGCCAAAGTCACAATTATTCCTGAAATCGGACACATGGGACACATTGAAAATATCTCCGCGGCAAATTCTTTTTTTGAAGACGTTATTTCTCCCTTTGCGTTGTAAATTCACTACAAACTAACTTCTCAATTTTGCGCCATGTGTGGACGTTACGCCGTAGTTTCTAAAATTGAAGAAATTCAAAAAGCCTTTCGCGCTGAAATTGGCAAAGGCTTTGTGTTTAAACCACAAGCCAACATTGGTGCAGGAAAACAAGGGCTCATCATAACGCAAGAAAACAAATCTGAAATTCGAAATTCAACGTTCGGATTTACACCTGCCTGGGCAGATAAACCCAAATACGTTTTGAACGCTCGCGCGGAAGGGGATCACAACAAAGACAATTCATTCTTTTTTTCTGGTTCGAAAGGCATACTCGAAAAACCATTCTTCCGAATTCCAATTCGGAGAAAAAGATGCCTTGTGATTGCCGATGCCTTTTATGAAGGTCCTGAACGTGGCGGCTTGTCTTTTCCGTATTGCGTATTTCTTTCTACAGGAAGAATGCCTTTCGCGTTTGCAGGCGTTTACGACGAATGGAAAAATCCTTCCTCCAATGAAACAATGCATTCCTACGCGATAGTCACAACAGCAGCACCTCCAGGAGTGCTTCACCAAATTGGACATCCAAGATGTCCGCTTATTCTTTCCAAACAACAGGAAGAATTGTGGCTCGATCCGCATGCGCACCTTGCAGACATCACTTCCATTCTTCAACCTGTTGTAGATCTTGAATTGAATGCTTATCCGGTAAGCACAGATATTAAAAATATACAAGCCGAAGGAAGCGATTTGCTGAAACCAACAGGCGATGCTCTTCTCCCTGAAACTTCCTTCATACTTCATAAGCACATTGAATTGTTTGGAATGGGAGAATCCCGCGCGAAAAAACGTAGAAAAAACGAAGGCCCAACCCTTTTCGATTAACCGTGCTGAACACCCATTCGTATTACAGCATGCGCTACGGAATATTAACCGTAGAAAACCTCATTGAATTCGCTGTGAAAAATGAATCGGAATTCGCTTCGCTCACAGAAATAAATTCAACAACAACGCTTCACGACTTTCTTCGACTTTCGAAAAAAAATAACATTCGTCCCCTTTGGGGAATTGACTTCCGCAACGATACTCAACAATTATTTGTAGCCTATGCCTACAATACAGCCGGAGTAAATGAACTCGCCACATTCCTCTCTGAACATCTGTATCAGAAAAAAGAATTCGATCTGCGCGCACCTGAATGGAAACATTGCGTTACCATTTATCCGTTCGAAAATTTTAAAAAGAATTCATTCAAATTGAATGAACATGAATACCTCGGTATCACTTCGGCAGACCTTCCAATCTTCGAGCGAAGCGAATGGTCTAGGCAGCGAGAAAAAGCACTCGCCTTTCAAACTTCAACCTTTCAAACGCAGCGTCATTTCAACATGCATCAACTGCTCAGAAGCATTGAAAACAATATCCTGTTAAGCAGACTTCAACCTTCACAACATGGCAAAAGACGAGATGTTTTTCTTTCTCGAAGTGAATTCGAATCGCAATTTGAAGGTGCGCCTGATCTTTTTAAAAATACCATTCACTTTTCAGAAACTTTTTCTTGGAAGGAAGAGGTCAATCACAGCGTTTCAAAGAATCAAAACACATTCACAGGAAGCCTACAGGAAGATGTTGCATTACTCCGTCAGCTCACTCAAGAAGGACTATCCTACCGATACGGTCGCGAACCGAACAATCGTTCGGTTATTGAAGAACGTATTCAAAAGGAACTGGAAATTATTGAGCAGAAAAATTTCGTTTCTTATTTCCTGATTAACTGGGACATCACGCAATTCGCAAGAGACAAAGGATTTTACTATGTTGGAAGAGGAAGCGGAGCCAACAGCGTCATAGCATACGTACTTCGAATTACAGACGTAGATCCCATTGAATTGGATTTGTACTTCGAGCGATTCATTAATCTATATCGACAAAATCCGCCCGATTTCGACATTGATTTTTCATGGACCGACCGAGAAGAAATTACGGAATACATTTTCGAAAGGTTTCAAAATGTAGCGCTGCTCGGCGCCTACAACACTTTTCAATACAAAGCCGTGGTAAGAGAGCTTGGAAAAGTTTTCGGACTTCCTGTCGAAGAAATTGAATTGTTAAGCAGTGGAAAATTCAATGCGAATACACTCGACAAGAACCAGCAGAACGTCATGCGCTACGCTTCGTTCCTGCAAGATTTTCCAAATAGCTTAAGTATTCACTCCTGTGGAATTCTCATTTCGAATGAACCCATTCACAATTACTCGGCAACGTTCCTTCCTCCGAAAGGACATCCAACAGTTATGTTCGACATGGTGGTTGCCGAAGACATCGGTCTTCACAAATTCGACATTCTTTCACAACGCGGATTGGCGAAGATTAAAGAGGCTGTTCAGTTGGTGAAAGAAAAATATCCGAGAAGAGAAATAGATCTGCACAATGTTGCACCGCTGAAGCAAGACGAACGAATCAAAGATCTTCTGCGCAACGCGAAAGCCATCGGTTGCTTCTATGTTGAATCTCCCGCGATGCGCATGCTTCTTACGAAATTACAAGTAGACGACTACTTGGGATTGGTTGCCGCAAGCTCCGTTATTCGTCCGGGAGTGAGTAGCAGCGGCATGATGAAAGAATTCATTCACCGTCACCGCGATCCGAAAGTGCGAGAGCGCGCGCATCCCCAACTTCTTGCCATCATGCCTGAAACATACGGAGTCATGGTTTATCAGGAAGACGTAATTAAAGTGGGACACTTTTTCGGCGGGCTCACGCTCGCTGAAGCCGACGTGCTGCGACGAGGAATGAGTGGGAAATTTCGTGGAAGGGAAGAGTTCGAAAGAACCAAAGAATCGTTTTTCGAAAAAGCAATTGCAAAAGGAAATGCATTCAACGACGTCGCTGAAATTTGGAGACAGATTGAAAGCTTCGCTGGATATGCCTTTGCGAAAGGACACAGTGCGAGCTATGCTGTTGAAAGCTATCAGAGTTTGTTTCTGAAAGCCTACTACCCCATTGAATACATGACGGCGACCTTGAATCACTTCGGTGGATTTTACGACACTGAAATTTATGTGCTTGAAGCCATAAAGCACGGCGCGAAAATTTCGGCGCCATGCATTTGGGAAAGCGACGCAACCTGCGTTTTGCATGGCAATGAAATTATTCTTGGATTCGGATTGGTAAAAAGTTTAGAGACCAACACCATCATTCGCATACTTAAACTTCGTCAAAACGAAGGCATTCGCAGCATTGCGCAACTCATGGATCAGGCGCATGTTTCAATTGAACAAATGAGTCTGCTCATTCGCATTGGTGCTTGCCGGAAATTCAACAAACCGAAAAAAGACTTGTTGTGGGAAACGCACTTTCATGGCAATCCAGATAAACTCGAAATAGGTCCTTCTCTTTTCGAAGAGCCCGAAAAGAATTTAACGCTTCCAAAATTTCAAGACGATTGGTTGGAAACAGCATTCGATGAAATGGAGCTCATAGGGTTTCCGCTTTGCTCTCCCTTTGAATTAGCCGATGAAGAATTAACGGTTACGGAAGTTGCTTCGCAACTTCCCTTCCAACTAAATAAAAAAATATCCGCTGTTGGCTATCTTGTTAATGTGAAGAAGACTCGCACCAACAAAGGAGAGCTTATGGGCTTCGGAACCTTCTTAGACAAAGACCTTCAGTTCTTCGACACCGTGCACTTTCCAAACAGTTCATCCTTCGGCAACTTCAGAGGCAGAGGCATTTATAAGATCACAGGAACGGTGCTGGAAGAGTTCGGTGCCTATTCAATTGAATGCACAGAACTAGAAAAAATCCCCTTCAAAAAAGATCCGAGATACATTTAAAGAAGTTCTATCAACCACGACATCTGAATAACTCCATTCAATGGTGAAAAAATTCTTAGGCAATTCTTTTCAAATTTGAACGTTAGAAACATAACTCTTGTAAAAATGAAAAAATCCATTGCTCCCTTCTTAGTTGTTTTAACAATGCTAGTTTTTACTAGTTGCGTCGATTCAAACATTCAAAATGACGCCAAATCCTTAGCTGAACTAAGCAGTAAAATGGATTCAGAGGGGCACAAAGTAGTTGTTTTAGAAAAATCTAAGTTAGAACCTTTGGATTCTATCGATGAGAACAGAAAAGAAAAAATAGAAGCGCTCGAAATTCTAAAAAGATACGAGTCAGATGCAGAGAAGTTAGCCATTTTAGAATCGGAAATTAGAAGTTGGAATTACGACCAACTCAAAAAACAATTGGTAAAACAAGATTTAAAATCTACGATTATCGATGCTTGGTACATTTACTTACCACTTTTGCTAATGAGTTTGATAACCATGTACATTTTCGTAGAAAGATGGTTAACTGTTGCGAAAGCCAACAATGAAGATTCAAACTTCATGAACAACATTAAGCAATACATCAATCAAGGCAAATTAAGCGACGCTAAAAATCTTTGTGTAACAACCAACACTCCGGTTGCACGCATGATTGGAAAAGGAATTGCACGCATAGGAAAGCCGCTCGAAGACATCAAGGGAGCCGTGGAAAATTCAGGTAAATTAGAAATCTCCAACCTAGAGAAGAACACATCTATTCTCGCCATTATAGCTTCCATTGCACCCATGTTCGGATTCTTAGGAACGGTTATCGGAGTAATTACTATTTTCCACAATATTGCCAATTTGGGTAAAATTGAAATCGGAGTGGTTTCGCAAGGTCTTTACATTAAAATGATTTCTTCCGCAGCAGGATTGGTGGTTGGTATGTTGGCTTATGTGGCCTACAACACCTTGGTTACGCGAATTGGAAGAGTGGTAAACACTATGGAATCACACGCTGTAGAATTTGTAGACATTCTTGACGAACCCATGAACTAATAGGAGGCAACATGAACTTCGGAAGAAAACACAAAGTACATATAGAGTCTGGCATGTCCACACTCTCTGACATAATCTTCATGTTACTTATATTTTTCATCATTGCGAGTGCGGGTGCCGTGCAGGAATTGTCTGCACAAATCGACAAGCCACAAGCAGGAAATGGCAAGGAAAATCCCGCAGGAATTTCAGTTACCATAACAAAAGACATGGTATATAGCTTGAACGGTAATCCGTCTGAAAAAGCCACTATCCTAAGTCAACTTCAAGATCAATTGAATACCTCTGAAGACAAGCGCGTTTTGCTGCGCGTTGACCGCTCGGTTCCAACCGGTGAAACCATTGAAATATTCTCAGGCATTCAACAAATCGGCGGAACACCCTTCATTGCAACTGAAAAAGCAAACTAATGACAGAAGAAAAGAAAAATAAAATCATTGGCGCCGCTGCAAGTGGAGGATTTCATTTGATTATTCTTCTCCTTGCTTTTCTTTTAGTTGGTTCAGTTACGCCAGCTAAAAATCAAGATGAATCTCCCGGTGGTGGTGGCGGTGGAAATCTGGCAGGTGAAGGACAAGGCTCGGCAGAAGGAGAAGTTGGAGGCTCCATAGAGCCCGTGGAAATTGCATTTGCGCCCATGCCCGAGACCTATGTTGGAGCAGATATTTCCGCACCAACAATAGTAGAAAGTAAAACGCCCGTTGAACACTCAAATAAACCTCCGAAAGATCAAACCCAAACAGCCCAAACAAATCCGGAACGTTCCGATTGGCAAAAAGCAATGGATAAAATGGGCAACAACGGAGGCGGGGGAAGCGATGCGAGTAGCGGCGGAGGAACAGGAGGAACAGGCGGTGGCACAGGCGGTGGAGATGGAGGCGGAAACGGTCCTGGTTCTGGTAACTATACAGGAACCGGATTTGGGAACGGAACAAGTTGGTCGTTGAAAGGAAGAGGCAACTTAACTCCTCCAAGCACATCTAAAAAGCCAACTGCCAATGGTAAAGTAGTTGTGAGGATTACGGTAGATGAAAATGGAAAAGTGACAAAAGCAACGGTTGTAACTTCAAACATCACTACAGATGTTCCATACAACAACGGGTTGGCCTTGGAAGCAGCAAACGAATGTACTTTTACAGGTTCAAATAGCACAACTCGGCAAACCGGAACAATTACCATTGTGTTGTCTGTAAAATAATCTCGTGACTTACGAAGAAGCCGTAGAATATCTTTTCTCCCAGCTACCCATGTTTCATCGCATAGGCGCTGCGGCATACAAACCCGACATCGGAAACATTTCACAACTAAGTGCAGATCTTGGAAATCCGCATTTGAAATTTCCTGTCGCGCACATCGCCGGCTCAAACGGAAAAGGATCCACCTCTCACCTCATAGCATCCGTTTTAATGGAGGCTGGATACAAAGTAGGACTCTTCACTTCGCCGCATCTCAAAGACTACAGAGAACGCATTCGTGTAAATGGAAAAAAAATAGATCCTTCGTTTGTTGCGAACTTCGTTGTGCAATCGAAAGAAAGTTGGAAAAGCATTGAGCCTTCCTTCTTCGAAATAACCACTGCCCTCGCCTTTCACTACTTCGTAGAGCAAAAAGTCGACATTGCAATTATTGAAGTGGGTATGGGAGGAAGACTCGATAGCACAAATATTGTTCAGCCGCTAGTCACCGCTATTACTTCCATAAGCAAAGACCACACACAATTTCTCGGAGATACGCATGAACTCATTGCGCGAGAAAAAGCCGGAATCATAAAACAGAACATTCCAATCGTTCTTGGCGAATTACCCATTGAAG
>Ga0114971_10003358_pt1 | contig 10858 bp, 8 predicted proteins | sample M_140625_MF_Meta_FD_87320 | JGI IMG/M metagenome (GOLD analysis project Ga0114971, IMG submission 87320) | Freshwater microbial communities from Lake Montjoie, Canada to study carbon cycling - M_140625_MF_MetaG | ecosystem: Environmental > Aquatic > Freshwater > Lake | place: Lake Montjoie... | reverse complement strand
CCCACTAATAATTATACATTTAGGCAAAATAATTTAGAGGATGAAATTTTAAAGAAAAATTATTCGTATCAGGCGATACGGATGATTTTTATTTGAAATTTTAGACCTAAATTATGAAGCATACATTTATAATCATTAGTGGGAAATGGTATAATAGGCTTTAAGCAGGCTCGCCCTAAAATTCGCATCCCTCATTTAAGATTGGAAATGGTATTACTAAATTTAGAAAAAACTGCTTTTTTGCGTCACTGGCTATAACCACAAAGATTCATGATCCACACACCCTTCCCCACATTTCAAACTTATTACACTCGCGCTTTTCAAGATGACGATGTCGAACTTCTTTATCAATTGCGATCTAACTTTGACGTGCAAAAACACCATCCGCACGGCACTTTCTCTCGCGAAAAAACTATCGCTTATTTCAATGAATTAAAAAATCATTTTAAGCAGCACAAGTTCTCTTATTTGCCGATTTTTGAAAAATCTAGTAATCGCTTTATTGGTACCTGCGGCCTGATGTTTTTTGATGCAGCAAAAGAAAATTTTCATGACGATAAAGTTCAACTTGGTTACGCATTGCTGCCAGAGTTTTGGGGCAAAGGTGTTGCGACAATTTTGGGTACAGAATTTTTAAAATGGGGATTTGCGAATTTACCGATCAACGAAATTATTGCGGTGTGCAATCCTGTAAATCTTGGCTCGATTAAAGTATTGGAAAAACTTGGCGGAAAATATGTTGAAACCGTCACCAATCCTAGAGCGGGCGATGTTGTATCCTTGTATAAATTTGAAAATAATTTTCGCTAATTTTTTGATGCTAAATTAAATAAAACATTTATTATTGTGGCCGTATTAATATTAATTTTTTTAAAATCATGGAAGTAAAAGTTAAAATAATTTTCGACAAAAAACTGAAAAAAGATTACCAAATAACCGTTCCTTATCAATTGATTGAGGCGAAAATTAACGGTGCAATTACTGAAATCAGAAAAACGTTAAATCTTAAAGGATTTCGCAAAGGACAAGTGCCAGCTGACGTAATTAAGCAAAAATATGGTCAATCGATCATGGCCGATGAATCTGACAAAATAGTGTCTGAACAGGTGCGTAAAATTATCAAAGACAATGATTTAAAAATCGCTTTGCAGCCAAAAGTTGATGTAAAAACTTTTGAAGACAAAAAAGACCTTGAATGCACCGCTTCGTTTGAGCTTTTTCCTGAAGTTCCTGAAATTGATCTCGACAAAATTAAGGTTACAAAAAGAGAAATTGATCTTACAGCCGCCGACATTGAAGAAGGTGTGAATAAATTATTAAAATTTTATTGCACTTGGGAAAAACAAGACGAATCTTACAAAGCAAAGCTTGGAGACTCTGTCAACATTGATTATGTTGGGCGAATTGATAAAAAAGAATTTGACGGCGGATCGGCAAAAGGACATAGGCTTGAATTAGGCAGCAAAAGCTTTATCGACGATTTCGAAGAGCAATTAGTTGGCAAAAAAGCTGGCGCAGAAGTGAAAGTTAAAGTGAAATTTCCAAAAGAATATCACTCTGCAGAATTCGCTGGAAAAGCCGCTGAATTTGAAGTTAAAATCAATGAAGTTTTGACTGCAAAAATGCCAGAATTAACTGATGAATTTCTTAAAAATAGTTTCGGTTTAGAAAACAAAGAAAAGCTTAGCGACGCAATAAAACAGCAGCTTGTTGACAGTTATTCAAAATCGACTGGCAGCATGTTTAAGAAAGAATTATTTGATTTTTTAAACAAAAAATATGACTTCGATTTACCTGAAGGTTTAGTTGAAGAGCAATTGAAAAGCTTGTGGAGCGAGGTTGAAGAAGAATTAAAAGCAAATCCAGAAAAATTTAAAAACGACAAAGAAAAAGAAAAAGCGAAAGAAGAAAAACGCGATATTGCAAAACGCATGATCCGCTGCGGCATTATTTTAAGCGAACTTGCGCAGAAAAATAAAATCGAAGCGAATAATGACGATATCAACAAAGAGCTTGGTAAAATTTTATCAAGATTTCAAGGGCAAGAAAAAATTGTACTCGATTATTATCAAAAAAATCGTGACGCAATTCAGCAGTTGAAAGGCTCGATCATTGAAGAAAAGGCTGTTGAATTTATCGTTGCAGAACCTTCAATTGAGAAGAAAAAAATCTCGATTAAAGATTTTGATAAATTATGGCAAAAAATGAATGAAGAATAAAATAACCAACGGCGCCTAGCGCATGTTAACAATTTCTTAAACTATAAAAATAAAAATTTATGAATAATTTTATCGATTTATTAAAAATGGTTTCTTTTCCAATTCACAAAGAAGGTTATAAATTTATTCTTATTTTTGGTTTGGCGACAATAATTCTTGCACTTCTTAGCGACACTATTGGCTTGATTGGCTTGGTTTTGACAGCTTGGTGTATTTTCTTTTTTCGTGACCCTGAACGTATCATTCCAGTTGAAGACAAAGTAATTGTTAGCCCTGCAGACGGCGTTGTTACTAGGGTTGACTATGGCGTTGAGGCTCCGGCGGAAGTTGGTTGGGGAAATAAAAAAGTTAACAAAATTAGCATTTTCTTAAACGTATTTAACGTGCATGTAAACCGCGCGCCTATTGCTGGCACGATTACTAAAGTTATTTATACTCCAGGAAAATTTCTTAGCGCTAATTTGGATGAAGCAAGTATTGAAAACGAAAGAAATATCGCGGTCGTAAAAACCAAAGACGGCACTGAAATTGCCTTTGTGCAGGTTGCTGGATTAGTAGCGCGCCGCATTGTGTCTGACTTAAAAGAAGGTCAATCAGTAAAGACTGGCGACAGATATGGCATTATTCGCTTTGGCAGCCGCGCTGACCTTTATTTTCCTGAAGATATCGAGATTAAAGTTTTGATTGGCCAAACCATGATTGGCGGCGAATCGATTATTGCTAAAATGTAATTTTCACTTGTTGCAAACTGATGCGACATTGATGAAAAATTTATGGCTGGTCTTTTTTGACAGGCTTATTTTAAATTTATAATTTCATGCGTTCTCCAAATATTGCAAAATTAAATACTAAGCGCGAAGAGGCTCGTATGGGCGGCGGTCAGAAGAAAATCGACGTACAGCACTCAAAGGGAAAATTATCTGCGCGCGAAAGAATTGAGGTTCTTCTTGACCCAGATTCTTTTGAAGAATATGGGCTTTATGTTGAACATCGCTGTTCTGACTTTGGCATGGAAGATAAGAAACACCCCGGAGACGGCGTGGTTACTGGTCAAGGCACAATTAACGGGCGCTTAGTTTTTGTTTATAGCCAAGATTTCACCGTAATGGGCGGGTCTTTGGGCGAGGCGCATGCAAGAAAAATCTGCGTTATTTTAGACAAGGCGATGGAAGTTGGCGCGCCAGTTATTGGCATCAACGATTCAGGCGGGGCGCGCATTCAAGAGGGCGTTGACTCGCTTGGTGGCTATGGCGAAATTTTTCAGCGCAACGTTAATGCAAGCGGGGTCGTTCCGCAAATTTCTTTGATCATGGGGCCGTGCGCTGGTGGCGCAGTTTATTCTCCGGCACTTACAGATTTTACAATCATGGTAGAAAACTCATCCTACATGTTTGTAACTGGTCCAGATGTTGTAAAAACTGTAACCCACGAAAATGTTACGCAAGAAGAATTAGGAGGTGCTTCGGTGCATGCAAATAAAAGCGGCGTGGCACATTTAGCATTTTCAAGCGACATTGAAGCATTATTGCAAACTCGTCGCCTGATTAATTTTTTACCATCATCGAATAAATCGTCATTGCCAAAAATTCCAAGTGATGACAATGCTGATCGTGTCGATATAGCCTTGAATACGTTGGTTCCAGAAAATCCGAATCAACCTTATGACATGAAAGAATTGCTTGAAAAAATTGTCGATGAACATGATTTTTTCGAGATTCAAGAAAATTACGCAAAAAATATCATTATCGGATTTGGGCGCTTAGAAGGCGAAACCATAGGCATTGTCGCTAATCAGCCGATGAATATTGCTGGATGTCTTGACATTAAAGCCAGCGAAAAAGCGGCGCGCTTTATCAGATTTTGTGACGCGTTTAGCATTCCAATTTTAACCTTCGTTGACGTTCCCGGATTTTTACCCGGCACCGATCAAGAACACGCTGGAATCATCAAACATGGCGCAAAATTACTTTACGCTTACGCCGAAGCAACGGTTCCTAAATTAACCGTCATCACTAGAAAAGCCTACGGCGGAGCTTACATTGTAATGAATTCAAAGCATTTACGCGGCGACGTAAATTATGCTTGGGCAAATGCAGAAATTGCAGTGATGGGGCCTGAAGGTGCGGTTGAAATTATCTTTAAAGAAGAAGCGAAAAATCCGGAAAGTAAAGCGAAAAAAGTTGCAGAATATCGCGATAAGTTTGCCTCGCCTTTTGTGGCGGCGTCTCGCGGGTTTATTGATGAAGTGATTCGTCCACAAAATACTCGCAAAAGACTTTGCAAATCTTTGCAAATTTTAAAAAACAAGAAAGTTGTAAAACCGTGGAAAAAACACGATAATTTACCTTTATAAATATTACAAAATGTCACTAAATTACAAACAATCCGGAGTCGATATTGACGCAGGCAACGAACTTGTAAATCGCATAAAGCCGTTTGCAAAAATGACTAAACGCCTTGGCGCCGATTCAGACCTAGGAGGGTTTGGCGCACTTTTTGATTTAAAAAAATGTAATTTTCGTGACCCGGTTTTGGTTTCTTCAACTGATGGCGTTGGCACGAAATTAAAAGTTGCAATTGAAGTTGGAAAACATGACACAATTGGAATTGACCTAGTTGCGATGTCAGTCAATGACCTTGTGGTTCAAGGCGCCGAACCACTTTTTTTTCTTGATTATTTTGCCTGCTCAAAACTTGAAATTGAAACCGCTGAATCGGTAATCAAGGGAATTGCTGACGGCTGTAAGCTTGCGGGCTGCGCATTAATTGGCGGCGAAACTGCAGAAATGCCTGGAATGTATCAAAAAGGCGATTACGACTTAGCGGGCTTCTCGGTTGGCGCTGTTGAACGCGATCAAATTTTGCCACGCGAAACAAAAGCGGGCGATGTTTTACTGGGGTTAAAATCAAGCGGCTTGCATTCAAACGGCTATTCTTTAGCGCGCTTCATTCTTGAAAAAAATAATATAAAATTTAGCGATAAAGTTTTTGGCGAGAAATCAATTGGCGAAACATTATTGACGCCAACAAAAATTTACGTTAAATCTTGCTTGGAAGCCATTAAAACTGGCAAAGTTAAAGCACTTTCTCACATTACTGGCGGCGGACTTACAGAAAATTTACCACGCGTTTTAAGCAAAAATGTTACTCCGCAAATAAATTATAATTCTTGGAAAATGCCTGAAATTTTTAATTTCTTGCAACAAACTGGCCAAGTTAGTGACGAAGAAATGCATCGCACTTTTAATTGCGGCATTGGAATGGTTCTTGTTATTGATGAAAAAGACGCGGCAGAAATTAAAGAGATTTTGCAAAAAAATGGGGAAGATGTTGTTGAGATTGGAACATTGCGCGATTGCTAAATATTTATATTTTAATCTTTGGCTTAAAGCATTGATTTGTCTAGATAGGTCAGTGTTTTTAAAATAAGTTTAAAATATTTCGTAAGCGTTATAACATTTCAACTTTCTGGTTGACAATTCATGATTCATCTTTTTGGTCTAAAATTGAAAAGAAAAACTTTGTGTATTTATCTATATACGCAGTTTTTCTTTTTAATTTTATCCTCAAAAATATTTTATATAAATGGTTAATTAGGAAGTTGAAATGGTGTTAGAGTTATTTATGGAAACAGTAATACCATTTTATCCTCAAAACGCCCGCTTTAAACTTTATGTTTTTGGTCTAGATCTAAACTTAAAATAGCATAAGAAACATGCTGCAAGCTTTATTTTTATTCACGAAAGCGACATTATTTTTTCAAGCTTAATAGTTTAAAATGCCCCACAAAAACATGTCCAGATTGCACTCAAGAATAGAAAGGCAAAAAAATCGCTTTTCGCAGGACCATGAAGCATATACAAAGAGAACCGATTCAATGGTCGCAAATGTGCTTGACCTTCAGTTTCGCGGCTATACCTATAGCTGGCAAACGATGCTCGTTCTTGCCTTAGTGCTTGGTGCTGCTGTTGCAGACACCGTTGAGTCAACACAAAAAATACAAGCAAAAAGCTCTGCAGAAGGCAAGTCTAAAACTGCAATAAAACCTTCTAAGTCGCAAATTGTAAGTCAAATAACCTCGCATTTGTCTCCAAGGTTAAATGCTTATGAAAAAAGTCTCGCTTCAAGCATAGCAAAGGCCATACCCGAACATGAATATGAAATTGTTGCAACCGCGCTAAATCTTCAAAAGCAACGAAGATCTGCACTTGGTCAACCAGCGAATGGCTTTATTGCAAAAACTTCTGAATCTGCATCAATCAAAGGAATACCAAGGCATAGCGGGCTTTTTCTAAGGCAGCACGTTGATGCCCTTGAAAACGAAGGATCGTCTTATCACGCTTCATCTTACGACACCAAAGCTGAAGATTTTTTATTCATAGACCTTCCCCCTGAAAGATCAGTTGCGCTAAATCCACACTTGGTTAGTGATTGCGCCTCAACACTGACCCATGAATTAGTGCATGCAGCCGACCACTTATCAGAGTTTGATGCTGTTGTTAAAGGCATAGAAGATTATTCAGAAGATGCGGAGGAAATTGCAAAAGTTCTAAAAGCTTCTGGACCAGTGCACGATTCAACAACTTATCAAAACAGAGAAAGAATTATAAAAAAATATTCTCAATTTAAAGATCGACAACTTAGAAGGGTGCAAGAAATTCTTCACGATTATGCCGATGGCGGAAACCCTGGACATGAAAAAAATACATATTACGCAAAAATAGGATTAGAATGGGCAAAAAATTATGATTATGCTCGCTCATCAATTATAAATTTTTTATCGCCAACGGAAGTTTTTGCGTTAGAAGAATTCGAGCAATTCGTTAAAGAAACAGGCGTTGAACGAATAAAAAAAGACGGACTAAATGACGGCACAGTTAACACAATGTTTAGAATGGGACTGCGCTATAGTCAAATGATGGTGCGCATGTTTAAAGACATAGAAAGTCGCAAGGGTTTAGAAAGCAAAGAAGTTATAACTTACCTTAATCAAATTCCTCCTGCATTACGCGAGGCAATTGACCCCGAAATGAATAAATTTATTTTGCAAGAAAAAGCGGCGATTGTCGAAGCAGCAACAAAAAAACTTGCTACTGCGGCAGGTGATGGAAAAATATCTTTACTTGCAGCAAATTTAGAAGATGCAAAACCTAGGCTTAAAAAAACAGGTGAAGTTTCTGTAAGGGACTATAAGGCTTTGGGTGAAGCTGCCACCAAAGACGGCCAAGATTTATAATACCATTTTATATCACTCAATTTAAACAAATAATTGCGCTGTCGCATAACGAGTCAATAACAAAAACAATTTCAAAAAGATTATGCTTTTTCTTTTTACACACTAGTCTAAAAAATATTATTTTTTAGCAAAAAAATGTCACGAAATCAAACTGATTTAAAAAGCACTGAACAAGAAACGCTTTATGAAAGCTTGCAGCAAATATTATCGACATTTAATAACGATGAATTAGTTGACCACAACTCACAAGAATTGCTTAGCGAGTGGTTTTTTAGCAATCCAATTTCACAAAATTATCTAGAACGAAATATTTTGCCGTTTATTCCAGATCACTTGGAAGCCGCAATAATTCGAACGTGGATTGCGCAAGACGAAAATAATACTACAATAACTAACTTTTTAAGAATTCTTCCTGATCTTGAAGTCGCCGATGAAGATGCCGGCAACGATACCGATCTTAGCTATACAGAAAATGAAGAATCTGACGATGAAATAGAAGAAACTTATGCCTATCTCTCTTCGGTTGAAGCTTTATTCGAATGGATTAGAAAAGCACAAAACGATCCGTCTCTTGCAATTTTATCAGAACAAGTATTTTCACGGCTTCGAAGTAATGATGTTGTGCGCTTAATTAAAATATGGCTTAATAAAACCACCCATAATCCAACAATTGTACAACTGCTTGAAACCATTCCAACATACGATAATTTAATACATGAGGAAGGGTCTATATTGATTTCGGCATGGCTAAAAAAAGATGGCAATACCATGTCTTTTCAAGACCTCGCTTCTAATATCTTTCCTCGCCTTGCTCATCGAGATTATTACACAAACATACTAAATAGATGGTTCAAAAAAAATGCCATGACTTTTGAAGATCTAACGCAAAACTTAGCATTACTTAGTGAAAATGATGATGTTTCAATAGACGAATTCAGATCTTCTCTTTTTGGAATATGGCTTTCACAAGATAATTCAGAGTGCAACTTCAGAAAATTTACAGACCAAATATCTCCATTATTTGAAGATGAAAAAGAATATAAAGGAGCTATTTCTAGCTGGATCATAAACGCATCTAGCGACGAATTAAACGCCGCTAATTTTCAAGAAATTTTACTATCACTTATACAAAGCTCAAAGAGCTGGGACGAAGTGGCCTCGCAATGGATTAATCAACTTTCTTCTGATCAAAAAGCGCCGTACATTTTATATGCCATTAACGCGTCTGGCAATCTTTTTAACTTCGCCAATATTAACTCTTTTTTAAAAAAGATACACGACGTTGCAAACTATATCCCATATTTGTGCAGAAATCTCTATTTTCATGATGATGACTTGCGCGCTAATTTTCTAATGAACTGCCTAGATGAAGAAATTTTAAAAAGTAGCGATACAAATTCTTTACATCAATCTCTGCCACTAATAGCAAATGATGATAGTGCTAGCGCGATATTAACAAAAGCCTTTAATTTATTTTTAAAGCCAAAAGACTTTGTCGCCATTACTAACAACAGATTTGTAACGCGCTATAAAATTGTAACGTCTATTCTAAGAAGATATTCATTGGAAGACATTATCTCTTCTGAAAGCTACGCTCACTTTCGACGAATATTCCAGCATCCGAATCTAACCATTACAGAATTATTAGCCGCCTTAGATATTAATAATCATATTTCTGATTTTTTAATATTAACTTCCGCTGACTTCAAGAGCGCAATGCACTCTATCACTTCTCCTGAAAATCAGGGATACCTAAGCCAGCAAGAATATCTAAAACTTCGCGCATTAAGCGAGGAAAGAGTAACATATCCACAAATAAAGTTGCTATGCGACTATTTGGGAACAAAAATTTCTCCCGCTCCAGATCTTAGTGACGATTCTTATCGTGAAAATTATCACATTAATTTCTCTAAATATTCCGGCATGCAAGATGAAGCGGCGCAAGAAGCGGCAAGCACATTCTTTAAAACATTATTAAGTCTGCCCGCAACAGCAATTGTTGAAATGAAAGATGAAATAATAAATTTTTGTAATTTTATTACTGGACAGAGCGATCTTGCGACAACTTTAAGCGATATCAACAAAACTAAACTTTGTCAATTTTTTAGCGAATCTAAAGCCAGATTAGCCCAACTATTAAGCCAGCAAGGCGGAATAGACCAACTATCATCCTGCATATCAACATTAACCGACGGATGTTCAGCTAATATTGCAACACAAATGACTTTGGCGCTTCACCAGTTGACAATTTCTGATGCAGCAGATCGAGAATTTTATATTTATTTTAATGAACAAATTTTTACAAAAATCGTCAATAATGATACGAGCGACTTGATAAATATTCATAGTGATCCACTTGAAAATCAAGCGATGCAAAATTATTTTGCATCCCCCAACGGAATTCTCAAAGGACTTACATTGCAAGTAAGTGAAAGATCCGACTTTCTACTTGCCGCTCTTGACAGAGAAAATTTAGAAATCGCCTACAAGAAACGCGAATTATTGTACGATTTTTTAGCAGAATCACATGCAGAATGGACAACGGAAGAAGTTCATAAGAAAGCATGCGAAATTGCGGCAGCATTAGCGCTTTCGATTGCCATGCCATCAATAATTGCGCACCCCGACCTTGCTGATACAATGACAGAACATGCACATTATTTACATGAAATACAACAACAACTTATAAAGATCAACTCGCAACCAAAGCATTCACTTTCAGAGGATGAAGATGAAGAAACTGGCGTTGCAAAAAAAGCAAGAGGCGGCAGTGAAAGTCCAAAATTACCAGAATCTCCGTCAGAAGAAATAAAAAACCCACAAGAGGCGGCGCTTGATGATACCGCAGCTTACAGAAATTTATAATGCTATTTTCCGCCTTTTAACATTGAGGCAAGCTGAATTCCTAACTCTTTAAGCTGCCTTTCGCTAACAACCGCTGCAGGCGCGCCCATCATAAGGTCTTGCGCTTTGCCATTCATTGGAAACGGAATTACTTCGCGAATATTTGGCTCATCGGCAAGCAACATGATGATGCGGTCAATGCCCGGAGCAAAGCCCCCGTGCGGCGGGGCGCCATATTTGAAGGCGTTTAACATTGCGCCAAATTGTTTTTCAACAACCTCGCGACCATATCCTGCAAGCTCGAAAGCGCGGTACATAATTTCTGGTTTGTGGTTTCTAATTGCACCACTTGATAATTCAACGCCGTTACAAACAATGTCATATTGAAAAGCCTTAATCGTCAATGGATCTTGTGAATTCAAGGCTTCAAGCCCACCTTGCGGCATTGAAAATGGGTTGTGAGAAAATTCGATTTTACCAGTTGATTCATCCATTTCATACATTGGAAAATCGACAATCCAGCAAAATTTATAGACCGCTTCATCGATTAATTTTAAAT
>Ga0114971_10003354_pt1 | contig 10863 bp, 2 predicted proteins | sample M_140625_MF_Meta_FD_87320 | JGI IMG/M metagenome (GOLD analysis project Ga0114971, IMG submission 87320) | Freshwater microbial communities from Lake Montjoie, Canada to study carbon cycling - M_140625_MF_MetaG | ecosystem: Environmental > Aquatic > Freshwater > Lake | place: Lake Montjoie... | reverse complement strand
TCCCTCGTGGCTGAGAATCATTGGCACGGCACGGCCTTGGAACTCGGTGTGGAGCACCCCGGTAGATTCGCGAGCCGCCTTGAAGGGGTCGCCCCCCTCAGGAACTGGTTGATGGAACGGGCACTTATTAGACACAAGAGTATGTTTTTGATGGTGAGTTTATTCTTGGTTTAATGTGACAACTCCTTGGAAGCCGTCGGCGCGGCAGTCAACACCCGAATTCCAAACACGCCGCCAGCTGTGCTGTTCGGCTCGGCCTGAAAACGCACGGTGATTGCGCTCTTGCCCCGGGTCAATTCCACAGGGACGGTATACTCCTTGTCGACATAGCGCGCGGGCAAATCCTCTAGCAGTTTTTCTCTGGCGATCTCCGTGCCGTCGATTAGGATGCGGAACGCGCGCCCCTGATCGGCGCTCCAATACGTTACACGCAGGCAGAGAGGATCGTTGGGACGGGACTGCATTTCATAGCTAAACCAGCCTTTGGCATCCCGCCATCTTCTCCCCTCCACGCCAATGCCTGAGTTGCTTCTCTCGCTCTTGAGTTTAAAATCGACATCGCCCTGCTGCTCGCCAGGCCTCACTTCCGCCACGGTGCGCGCATCCAATTGACGTCGCTGGGCATCTTCTTCCTCAAGGCGCTTGCGTTCCTGCGCCCCCATGGCGCAATGCCAATAGGCAACGTAGTAACAGAAAAACATTTCCGAATAGGGCCGCAGGGTGATCAACGGACCGGATTGATCCTTGAGGTCGAGCGTAAATGTCAGAGGTTTGTCCGCGACGGGTTTGACCCTGGCCGCCAGGGCATCGAAGTTATCGGCGATCAGAGTGGGAGCCTTTGGAGCCGGCGTATTAGGTTTACCAGTGTTGTCCCCCCAGAAGTTGATACTCTCCAGTCCGGCGGAGCCGAGATCGCCGCAGAGCACCACGGGGCCATAGAGGATAGCCACATGGGTGGGATCATTCTGCGCGGTTTCAATATGCACACTCATCGGCAGATCCAAATGAATGCGATCGCCGCTTTTCCAGGAACGCTCAACGGTGATGTAGCCGTTTTCGGCTTTCGCTGAAATCATCTGGCCGTTGACGCGCACCTCCATCGGCTTGGCCAGCCAGCCAGGCACACGCAGACGCACGGCGAAGTTTTGCGGCTTGTCGGTGGTGAGCGTGATATCCACGGTGGATTCCGCCGGGAAACGGGTCTGGGTGCGCAGCGTGACTCCCTTTTCGGCCCAGTTGGCGACGCTAGGCTGATACAACCCGACGGTGATCCCCTTGGAATCGGTCCAATACGTTGACTCCGTATAACGGGCGGGGTTTTCCATCCCGGTGCCCAGGCAGCACCACCCGGAATTTACCGGATCCGAAAAGTTCCGAAACCACCCGCCGCCAACGGGTTGAAAATAAGTAAACATCCCTTTTTTTGGTTCCTGTCCGCCAAGGATTTGGTTGTAGAGCGCCCGCTCGTAGTAATCTAGATAGCTTGCCTTCGGCTCCTGGGCATAGAGTGCGCGCGTCAAGCGCAGCATGTTATAGACATTGCAGGTCTCGGCGGTCCGGTGCGAATCAATGTGCCCGGCGCTGGTTTCAGCCGCGAAGAAATGCTCCCAGTCGCTGTTGCCGCCGGTGATCCAACTCCGGTTTTCGACCACCGTTTCCCAGAAAAACCGCGCTGCCTTGTGAAAGGAATCCTCTCCCGTCAACTCGTGAATGCGCTCATATCCAATCAACTTCGCAATTTGCGTGTTGGCGTGGAACCCCGTGAGCACATCTCTCCCTTCAACCATTGGGTCAAATATCTTGTGATGGCAGAACCGTTTGGCCGCCGCCAGATACTTCGCATCACCAGTGACAGCAAACAGATCCGCCATCACCTCGGTCATGCCGCCATGTTCAATATCGAGCATCCTTTGCATCTGCTCGTCAGTGAGCGGGGCGATGGTGTCGCAACAGAAATCGCTCAGCCTAATCCACACCTCGCGGGCTTTCGCGTTGCCGGCGAGAGCATAGGCATCGCGCAAACCCGCCAGCAGCTTATGAAGAGTATACCAGGGCACCCATCCTTTCAGCGGCAGGCCGGCCTTCACGTCGGCAAAAATCTTCTTCCCGCCCGGAATCGCAGCCACATAACCATTCCCGTTGGCCTGCTGGCACTCGGCCAATTCATCCACCATGTAATCAATCCGGCGCTTGATTTCCGCATTTCCCGCTGCCTTCCACATCAGGCACAGGGCGGTGAGATAATGCCCGCCAGTTTGTCCGGCCACGCCTTGCGATTCCCAGCCGCCATACGGCCCGGCCTTTGCCGTCAATCCGGCTTCTTTGCGGAACAGCGAGAGAAAGCGGTCGGGAGACATCTCCAACAACACTTTGATGTCCAGATCCTGATGTTCCTTGAGCGATCCATCCAAGAGCGTCACCGCACCGTAGGGCAGAGGCTTGACTGCGGGGGCGGGCGGAGCTGAGAAAGCGGTTGGCACCTTCTCATTATGGAGAGCATCAAGGGTGTCTCCTGTATTGACGTGTGATGCGCTGGCCTGTCCGTATGTGACGGGGGACGGCATTGGTGCCCAGTTTGCAGCCTTGGTCCGGTCACGATCTGCATATTTTTTCCAAACCGGCTTGTTGTAAAGCATCTGCGCGAAGACGCCGCCGATGACGGGGCGCGCGGTGAAGCCCACTTTGCGGGCGGTTTCAGTCTGATACCAATCCGTGAGCGGCGAACGGTCAGGTGTTTCGTTCATGAACGTGAAGATCGGATCAATCAGCGCATCGAAGTCCGCTCGGTTCTGCGTGAGCGTGGCGGTCCAAGCTGTCCACATGAGTATGGTGTAGTTCTTGCGGCTGTCGAGCGGGAGGCCGTATTTGTTTTGATGCTTCTTGTAAAAATCCATTTCCTTCTGCAGCGCGGCGGCAGGGAACAGATTCAATCCAAGAATGCGATCCCAGATGAGATTGTATTTCTGGCTCCAGGTGCCGGGTTTGTCGAACGCGAGACGGAAGTGATCACCGTCATCGGCTTCCTTGATCCAGCGCTGCGCAGACTCACGGGCGAGTGCGAAGTATTCCTCCGAGCAAGCTTTCTCTCCGCGCATTTCGCAGAGCTTCGCGAACGCGCCGAGCCCGCAGATCGCCTTCCCACTGAGGTTGACATTGTGCGCGAGATGACCTGCAAAATCATCCGTGCAAAGCTGATTCTCCGGATCATATCCCTTTTCCTTCAGATAAGCCGCCCATTTCTCTAGTTGCGGCCAGTAGAGCCCCGCAAAATCAGCATTCCCCTCCATCTGTGCAACAGCACCAAAGAGGCAAAGTAGATTAGCAGATTCCTCAACCGGCATCTGATTATTCAGGCCTTTCTCGCCATCGCCATAGACCTGTCCGTTTGCGTGTGGATACTGTCCGAGATCGTGCGGCGCGAAAGGAAACTTCCAGCGATCGCTGGCAGCGTAGTCCATAAACGGCACGAGGAACGATTTGGTCAACGAAGGGCCGAAAATCAGGAACTGGGGCGCCATCGGATAGAATACATCCGAGGTGCCAATACAGCCGTTGGAATGGTTCTCTTTGCAGAATTGTATTGGCTTGCCTTGATCGTCAGCAACAAATTTACCCGCAGCAAAACATTGGCGATAGGCGAGCGCGCAAAGCTTGGCGTATTTCTCACCGCCGGCCGCTGTGAGATCGGCCATTAACTCGTCATCAAACTCTACGCAGCGTCGCTGGAGTGATTCATAATCGTTGGCGGCAGCCTTGAGCAAATCGGCGGCTTCCCATCCATTGCGGCGCCAATAGGGTCGCAGGTTTTTCTTCATGTATTGGATGGAATACAGATCGTCGTAGGCAATCATCAGCCAACGGGAAACGGGTTTTGACGAAACGTTGATGGAATCGATGACGATCATGGCGGCAGGCGCATCAACCGCAGGCAGAGGACCGTCCACTTTGACTTTCGGCAATGCTTCGCCGCTCAGGAAACTCTGTCTCGCGGATGAGGCGGGCAGGAGACTGGCACTGGTGTCGCCGGATGCCGGCGCTGAGAGATAGAGGTACCCCCAATCAATCCGGATATCGTCCCCTTTCTTGGCGAGCACTGGCTGATCTTTTGAACCGATCCGCACCGTGCTGAAACCCGGAAAATTCTCCGTCTGAAATTCCACTGTCTGATTCGATGAATTGACAGCTATCTCGGCCGAGGCATCGAGGTAAAGTGCGGCCGTGTGGTTCTTGTCGTCAATGGAACGGAACTCGTAATCCACATAGGTCACAGGTCGCGAGAGGATATCAATGTCTTCCGGCAACGTGGGCGTCAGGAAAGTCAGAGTGAGGGCCACACCCGCGCCCTCGAACGTGTAGATCGTGCGCGTCGGAAGCACCGTCAGGCTTTTCTGCTCCAGCGCGGGTGCTCCGGCGGGTTCCGCGCCCATCACGCGGAATGCCTTGCCGTCGATGCGGACCAGGCCCGTCAGACGATGCGGTCTGCCGGTCCAATGGGTGGTGTTTACGTCTGTCAGCTTGTCGCCTTGCGACCAGATGCTAAAATAGGGATCGTGCGTCACAAGCGGTACAGCCGGCGGACGCAGTTTAACGGCATCTTTCAGGCCAGCCTCTATTGGAGGCGCACCTATCCCCGACATGGTGAATGGCTGTTCCTTTTTGGTCTTCACGGCAGGTGCGACATGTTCATACCGAGGCGCCACGATTGGCGTTTCAAACTTCACCGTTGAGACTTGTGCCGCTTTTTGAGAGCCACCAATCGCAAGCTCATATTCCCCTTCCGTGCGGCGTTCCCCCTTTGGGTCCGCGAAGGCGAACTGAAACGGAGTGAGGGTAAAGACAACGGTTTTCGTCTCGCCGGGCGCCAGCTTCACTCGTGCGAATCCGCGTAGCGACCGCAGCGGGAGGGCGGCATCAGTCGGCGCATCGGTGCGGCGGATGTAAAGTTGCACCACCTCATCGCCAGCACGTGAGCCCGTGTTTTTTACATCCACGGAAACTTTTCGGTTCTCGGCACCCGACCCCTCGACCTTCATCGCGGAGTAGGCGAAGGTCGTGTAGGATAAGCCGTATCCAAACGCAAACAGCGGCTCGCCTTTAAAATAGCGGTAAGTTCGCCCTTTGGCGGCATGCATATCGTAGTTCGTTATGTCAGGAAGATCTGCCTCTGTTTTGTAAAAGGTGATGGGCAGGCGACCAGCTGGGTTGTAGTCGCCAAATAGGACATCGGCCACGGCATCGCCGCGCTGTCCGGGATACCAGGCTTCCAGGATGGCGGGCAGATTCTCGGCCTCCCAGTTGATGCTGAGGCTTGAGCCATTCATCAACACTAGAACGATGGGTTTTCCTGTCTTAGCGATCTCGCGAATCAGGTCGGACTGTGCAGCAGGCAACGCGAATCCGGTTTTATTGGCACCTTCTCGCTCGCTCGCTTCCGGTTCTCGATTAGCGAGATCGGAGGCGCTCAGTCCCATAACCATGATGATGGTGTCGGCCTGTTCGGCCGCCGCCAGCGCCTCAGCGGTCATTTTTGCATCCCGGCGAGTGAGGGTGCAGCCTTTGGCGTAAAGAACCTTGCCGACACTCTCCAACTTCCTGCGAATGCCACTAAGAACATTGATGGGTTTGCTGGCGACTCCGCTATAATTCCCATATTGCGCGGATTGACCCGTGCCCATCCATCCCCTCTCGAATTCACAGTCGGCGTTAGGGCCGATCACGGCAACCGTTCCCTTTTTGGCGAGCGGCAGGAGATTTTCGGTATTCTTCAGCAGCACCATGGATTCACGGGCGCACTCCAGGGCCAGAGCATCATTCTCCGGAGTGTCGCAAGCCGTCAAAGGGATCTGTGCATAGGCCACCTTATCGAGCGGATCGAGCAATCCGAGGCGGAAGCGGACATTCAAGGAACGTGCCAAGGCGCGGTCCACATCCGCCTCCGTGCAAAGCCCATTCTTGACTGCCTCTGTCAACGCCATGTAGGTGCCACCGCCCATGGACATGCCTCCCATGCACATGTCCATGCCATTCTTGATCGCCCGAGCCGAAGCGCCCGCCGCGTTCTTTTCCAGTTTGTGGGAAGCCCAAATGTCGCTGACGGAATCCATGTCGGAAATCACATAGCCCTTGAAGCCCCATTTGCCGCGCAAGATGTCGTTCAGAAGGAGTTGACTCGAGGAACAGGATTCGCCACGGAAGCGATTGTATGCGCCCATGATGGACCATGCCTTGCCTTCGACGATGGAGGCTTCAAACGCTGGGAGATAAGTCTCCCAAAGATCCTGATCGTTAGCATTGGCGTCGAACACATGTCGAAGGGACTCCGGACCGCTGTGAACCGCGTAATGCTTGGGAGTTGCTACCGTTTTGATGTAGTGAGGGTCCTTTCCTTGAAGCCCTTCCACATAGGCAATGCCCATACGCGCTGTCAGATACGGATCCTCACCATAGGTCTCATGTCCTCGGCCCCAGCGTGGATCGCGGAAGATATTGATATTGGGTGCTGAGTAACAGATGCCTTGGAAGACCGTTGAGCCGCCCTGCTTGCGAAATGTTTCGTTAAATTTGGCTCTCCCCTCGGTGCTGATCACGTCACTCGCTTGCTGCCAAAGCGCGTTGTTGAACGAAGCGGCGTTGCCGATGGGTTGAGGGAACACTGTCACCTGGTCGTGCGCCATGACGCCGTGTAGAGCCTCGCTCTCCCAGTTATACTCAGGGATACCAAGGCGCTTGATGGCCACTGCGCCACACACGAGTTGGCTGACCTTCTCGCGCAGTGACAGTCGCTTGATGAGATCTGCGGTGCGCGCCTCAGGGCTTTGCGTCGTGTCCTTCCAGATTTCAGGGCCTGAAACGACTGGCACCTGGCTCCCGAAATCATCCTTCGCTTGCTTGAAGTTGGCCGCATCCGCGAGCGCCACTTGTTTTCCATCGGCAGCCTTGATGCGGATGACCGAAAATTTGGCTTTATTTACCGTCGCTTGGAATGTCACGCCAAGCGGGCCTCCGATATCGTCAGCGGCATGCTGCACCGTGACGCTCTTCGCGATGGTCTTATTCTTCCCACCGGCCTCCTGAAATACATCCCAACCTTTGGCAACAACGGCTGGTCCACTCGACACATCCATCACCCTTTGGCCGGGCTGCGCAAAATAGATTTCAGCCGCCTCGACAATGACAGTGTAAGCTCCGGCAGGAAGCCCCGGAAAGGCGACCGTGAATTGCGTCCCATTGATCTCTGTTTGACCGGATGCGGCGTGCTGGGTCCAGTCACCCCCAGTAATGACGGGCACGATGTCTGCGGCCCTGACCTGAGCTCCGTTGAGAAGGACCAGTAAGACGGCGATTAACGAGCATATTTTCATGGTGTTTCTTTTCATGGTGTTTCTTTTTATGGTGTTTCTTTTTATGGTGTTTCTTTTTATGAGAATCATTTGCCAGCTTTCAGGATTTGGGTCAGAAGTTGCACCGACCGAACAGGGCAGAGGGGAGCTACGGATCATTTTACAGAGATCGTCAGGGTTTGTGTCGCTTCCATGGGTAGCCATATCACGAGATCATCGCCTTCCAAGGTTCTGACCAAACCGGTCGCGCAATCATTTGCGGACACTTTCTGGCCGTTATGGCTGATTGAGGCGGGCGAGGAGCCCCAGTTTTTAATGACCAGGCAGAGGTTGGAGACTGGAGACTCGGGCGAGGCGAGGATTTTGCAGGTGAGTTCGCGGCCATCCACTCCCTGTTTTTCAAAAAGATAGGCGCGTTGATACGCGTCGTATCCGGAATAGACATACCCCGCAGATTGGGTTTCCAGTCGGGGAGCCGCATTCCAGGAGCGGGCGAGTGGCAAGAGAGAATCGATGGGTTGGGTGGTCATACCCATGAGCGAGCGCACGCGGATGGTCCCATCGGGAAATTTCTCATACTTCTGCTGATCGCCGTTTACGGCGGTCAATGACGAGTGGCTGGGCTTATCGAATGCTTGGGCGTTTCTTCCATCACTGGGAATCTGCGAGACCGGCCAGTGGTTCCAACAGGGAAAGGTCGAGTAGTCCTTGACCCAGCCGAAAGGGAACGGGCGTGTGATCCTCTCGGAGTGGTGGATGCTGAAGGGCCGGTATTTCGACTTGAAGTTCACCATCTCGATGGGCTTGAATTTGGGTTCGGGGAAATTCTTAGGAGCGCCATTTTCCCATGAGTAGCTTGCCTTTTTGCCGGCCATGTCCATGAAGGTGATAGCCTCAGACTCCACATTGTCCTGGGGCTTGGTTCCGGGCTGGTTGAATAAGATTGTCTCTTGGAATTGATAGGCCCCGGGGTTTTTAAATTCGCTCCAGAGAACCTGCTTGCGAACCACGACTCCGTCAGGATAGGCGGTCCAATATTCATCCATCCAATCGCCTGGATAGGTGTCGCTTTCCCATAAAATCTTATGCGTAATGGAAGCCAAGGCATAGCGCCAATGAATCACCACACGAGCCGGCGTATTTTCGATGATGCTAACATGAGAGTAGCGGCACTGCTTGTCTCCCATGGCTTCATAGCACTCACCGGTTCCAAAGTTCTCGCCACTTTGATCCGTCATCCAGATACCATTCTCACTGACCATCGCAGGGATGTAACCCGTCCCGCGCCAGAACACGAGTTTCACGGGACTCCCGGTGAAGCGCACCACCACATCCGGCAGGTCACTTCCCTCCCAGCGCGCGTCCCAACCGGGTGCATACTTGAGCTTGGTGTAATACGCGCCAAACGGCCGTGGCTCATCGCTGCCCGATGGCATTTTCTGGAATTGCAGCGGCTGAATGTTCGCGACCGGAGTCAGCTTGAAAGCTTGCCGAACCTCCTCCCCGCTGAGCGCCGCGCCGCGAAGATCTAATTCGTCGATGAGGCCGTTAAAATACATCAAGGACACTATGGCCTTGCTCGTCTTCCGTTCCGTAAGGGCTGGGTTCATTTTCACCTGCGTTTTGCCGATGCATGTCTCCGCACCGTCCGCAAGAACCGGATGTCCCGAAAAGGCGATCTCCCCTGCTGGCTCGCCGTCAATATACAGCGCGATTCCCTTGCTCGCATCGCAGACCATCGTCACGTGCGACCACTTCAGCAGCGGGATGGACTTCGCCGAGAGGCAGGTCTTCCAACCCGAATCCATGGCCATGGAGCCGACCAGTTGCCCCACCTGATTGATGCCGAAAAAATAGCCCTTCAGGAAGTCCTGTTGTCGATTGATGATGGCCGAGAGATTCGATGAATACTCTTGCGGGGCCACCCACGCCGAGATCGTGAAGCGTTCTCCAAGAACCGGCGATTTCTGAGGAGCGCACACCACCTCCGTGTTGTAGCCGTCAAAAACGAGAGCCCTTCCCCGAACTCCGTCCACAAAACTCAACGGATGCTGCGGAGAATCTACGACTCCCAACTGCTCCCGCGAATCAAAACTCCATAGAGTGTGAGACACGGGGGCTTCTTGCGCACTAAGATTTGCGGCGGTGAAGCCAGCGACAAATAGAGATCGGATGAGAAGTTGTTTCATGGATTGATTTGAGTTAACATGGATTGAATCTGTACCGGCCCGAGCAGCCCGGAGGGGAGTAGTGCTGAACCTACTTTGTAGGGATCGTTTGTGCTGAAGGTGTAGCGCCCGGCTTTGATTTTTTGTCCACCGAGGAAGCCTGGCGGGCCGTTAACCTCGCGCACATTCGCATCGGCGGGTTGCTTGTCGCCGATCATGCGGTTGGACCAGCGGTTGACCACTTCAATTTCAAGCAGGTTGTCGCCAGCCTTGAGGGTGTGGCTAACCTCGACTTGCCACGGTGCGCACCAGATCACACCAAGGTCCTTGCCGTTGAGCTTCACGCGCGCCATATCGTGAACCGTGCCGAGATCCAAGAGGATTTTGGAAACCGGAGACGGGAGACCTGAAACCTGAAAAGTTTTTCGATAGGTCGCGATGCCCGAATAATACTTGATCCCCACCTCAGGTCGATTCGTCCAGTCCTGCAGGGTTTCAAAAGTGATCTTTTCAGGCCCGCCCCACTTCGGATCAAACGAAACGTCCCATGTGCCGGAAAGTTCCTGGATCGGCTTCCATTCCGGAAAATTCTTTTCCGATTTCGATGCGGTCGCTTCGCCCTTCCTATCAAACACGACAAAGAAACTCTGGAAAGCATCGAACTCCATGGGAATGACCGTCAAATCATCGGCCCGCTCGAATTGCAACAACGGCCGCTGTTCGCCGGTAACTGGATCCCAGAGGTGCGCGCTGCCTTGGCCAACCCGGAAGCGGCAGTCCGCCTTGATCGGAGCGCCGGTCCGATTAGACACAAAGTAAATATCCTGATCGTTGGTGCGCCTGTGCCCGTAACGCACGGGACCAGTTGCGGTAAAATCTTCCTTCACGCCCATCTCCTTCAACAGAGCCGCTGTCTGGTCATAGTTAGGATAAAGGGTCGCCTGGTTCGCTGGCGACAATTCACCGCCCCAGTGGATAGCGCCTTTGCCATAGCTGCGCTTGGTCGCCGTGGTCGGTGCTTCGAGGCTGCCCCAGAGATCCTTGGCGAGGTTTTTGACCTCTTCGTCGCAGGCGGGATAACCCGAGAGGCTGGGTGATTTGACCGGCGGTGTGCCGACAATGGTGGCTCCAGCTTTCACCATGTCCCGTATTTTAGCGAGTAGCGCCGGAGTCATCGTTTCAACCTGCGGCAAGACCATCATCCGGTAGGAACTTCCTTCAGGGAACGTGACGAGCCCATCCTTCACTTCAGCTCGTGCCATAAGGATCTTCGGGGAGCATCCATCAAAACCATAACCCTTCTTGTCCGCCAATACGCCGCTGCCCTCCAACGCGCTAGGTGGAGGCAGGAAGAT
>Ga0114971_10003353_pt1 | contig 10867 bp, 7 predicted proteins | sample M_140625_MF_Meta_FD_87320 | JGI IMG/M metagenome (GOLD analysis project Ga0114971, IMG submission 87320) | Freshwater microbial communities from Lake Montjoie, Canada to study carbon cycling - M_140625_MF_MetaG | ecosystem: Environmental > Aquatic > Freshwater > Lake | place: Lake Montjoie... | reverse complement strand
CCTTTACGGGACGGGGGATTTCCTGGCGCTGGACTTTGACGGGAATGTTTTGTGGAAGCGAAACCTGGCGGAGGAATTCGGAAGGTTCTCCTTCATGTGGCTTTACGGATCCAGTCCGATGCTTTTCGAGGGGCGGCTTTATCTCCAGTTCTTGCAGAGGGACCCCGTCCCTCCGGACTACACCCACGCGCTGGACGGGAAGCCGGAGCGCGAGTCCTTCCTGCTCTGCGTAGATCCGAAGGACGGCAAGACGTTGTGGCGCAAGCTGCGGCCGACGGACGCTTCCAAGGAGTCGCAGGAGAGTTACGCAACGCCGATTCCGCTCGTTTACGGCGGGCGCAAGGAGTTGGTGGTGATCGGGGGGGATTTTTTGACGGGTCACTCGCTCGAGGACGGCTCCGAACTCTGGCGGGCGGGCGGATTCAACCCGAAGAAGGGCGAATGGATGCGCGTGGTGGCCTCGCCGGTGGTGTACAAGGACGTCGTGATCGCTGCGGGCCCCAAACGCGTGCCGGTGATCGGCGTGCGCAGCGGTGGCAAGGGGGACGTGACGGAGTCGCGCACGCTCTGGAAGTTTGATGAGTTTCCGCCGGATGTCTGCACTCCCGTCCTGTACAAGGGGATGTTGCACGTGCTGGACGGTGACAAGCAGATGCTCACTGCGTTGAATCCGGAGACGGGAGAGAAGCGCTGGCAGGTTTCTTTGGGGGTTCGCGAGAACTTCAAGGCGTCGCCCACGGCTGCGGACGGGCGGATTTTCTGCATCAGCGAGAGGGGTACGGTGGTGGTGGTGGACGCCTCCGGCGGGGAGGTCGTGCATACGGCGGAAATGGGCGGCGGCAGCCTGACCCGATCCTCGGTGGTTTTTTCCGGTGGTGATATCTTGCTGCGCACGGCCGAGGAGCTAATTTGCGTTGGGAAATAATGAAGATGAAGAAGACCTATTTGATTGCTTTGGTGGCTGGATTTTTTGCCACGGGATGGGCCGCGGCAGATACAGTGCTCTTCGAACAGAACTTTAACGCGCTGCCCGCCGGTCCGATGCCGAAGGAGTTTCTGGCGCTGGCCGGGGAGTTCAGTGTCGCCGTCGAGGGTGCTGAGCATGTTTTGGAACTTCCGGGAGCGCCGCTGGATACGTTTGGAGTGCTTTTCGGCCCCTCAAACGACCAGCCCTGTTCGCTGACGGCCCGCTTCTACGGTGCAAAACAGGGACGCAAGTTCCCCACATTCGGCCTGAGCCTGCGCGGGGCGGGCGGGTTCCGTTTGCAGGTGAGCCCCGGCAAGGGGCAACTGGAGATTTACAAGGGCGACGAACCGCTGGTCGGGGTGCCGTTCACATGGGCCTCGGGTTCCTGGACCTGGCTGCGGCTGACGATGCGCAAGCAGGCGCCCGGCTGGGTGCTGGAGGGACGGGCGTGGGCCGAGGGCGGCACCGCTCCGGCCGAGCCGCAGGTGCGCTGGGAGTCTGCCGCGGAGGGGACGGCCGGTCGCGCCGCGCTGTGGGGGAGCCCGTATTCAGGCACGCCCATCTGGTTTGACGACCTGCTCTGGAGCGCACAGTAGTTTACGACCAGTCGAATTTTCTGAAGCTGACTTATTTCAACCCCTTGTTCATTTTCTGATTTTAACAACCATGAAGACCCCACTCCTTGCATTGCTTCTATCGTCCCCCCTGGTGATCCAAGCCGCCGACTGGCCGCAGTATCGCGGAGCGACCGGTGACGGCGTGTCGTCCGAGATTTTGAAGTGGAAGGCGTCCGGCCTTTCCAGCGTCTGGAAGGTGCCGAGCGTCGGGGGGTTCAGTTCGTTTTCCGTCGCCGCCGGGCGGGCCTTCACCCTCTCGTTGAAGGAGGTCGACGGCGCCAGCCAGGAGGTGCTTGCCGCGCACGACGGTGCAACCGGACGCGAGCTCTGGAGCGTGCCGCTGTTGGTGGCCAAGTACGACGGTGGCGGCAACGACGGCACCGCCGACAACAAAGGTGGGGACGGACCGCGTTCGACGCCGACGGTGGTCGGCAAGTCCGTGGTGGTTTTGACAACCCAGCTCGCGCTCAAGAGCTTTGACGCAGCGAGCGGCAAGGAAAACTGGTCCCGCGATTTGAAGGCGGAGCACGAAGGAAGAAACATTCAGTGGCAGAACGCCGCTTCGCCTCTGCTCGAGGGAGGGCTGCTTTACGTTGCCGGCGGCGGTCCCGGACAGTCTGTCTTGGCCGTGGACCCGGCGGACGGCCGCGTGGTATGGAAGGCCTTTGACGAAAAGATCACCCACGCCACGCCCGTGGCCGCGACGATTCTCGGCCAGCGGCAGGTGATTTTCTTCCTGCAGTCCGGCCTGCTTTCGGTGGAGCCCAAAACGGGCAAGGAGCTGTGGCGCTACGCGTTTCCCTACAAAGTTTCGACGGCTGCCTCTCCTGTTGCCGGTGGCGACATCGTCTACTGCTCGGCCGGTTATGGAGTGGGCGCCGGGGCGGTCAAAATCTCCAAGGAGGGCGACGCTTTCAAGGCGACGGAAATCTACCGGATGCCGGGCAACCAGCCGCTGGCGAACCACTGGAGCACGCCCGTCCTCAAGGACGGCCATCTCTTTGGGATGTTTCAGTTTAAGGAGTACGGCAAGGGGCCGGTGAAGTGTGTGGAACTCGCCACTGGCGCTGTGAAATGGACCCAGGAGGGCTTCGGTCCGGGGCATGTCATTCTGATGGGCGACGAGGTGGTTGCGCTTTCGGACACCGGCGAACTGGTTCGTTTTTCCGCGGCACCCGGGGCGTACAAGGAATTGAGCCGCCAGAAGGTGTTGGACGGCAAGTGCTGGACGACGCCCACCATTTCGGGCGGGCGGGTTTTTGTGCGCAGCACGAAGGAAGCGGCCTGCCTGGAGTAGCTCCCTGGTCAACCGGGCGTGAACCCGGATTTTGAAGCGGCGTGGGGCGTCTGATTCTTCATAAAAGATGTCAGAGCGCCCCGCGCCTTTTCAGGGCAGTCTTTCAAACTCACAACCCCTCAACCCCTCTCATTTATGTCCCGTAAAAAAGTGAACGTTGCGATCGTCGGCCTGGGCTTCGGAGCCGAGTTCATTCCGATTTATCAGCACCACCCCAACGCCCACCTCTATGCGATCTGCCAGCGCAACCGCAAGAAGCTGGACGCGGTTGGCGACGCCTTCGGAGTGGAGGCCCGGTACACGGATTTCATGGACCTGCTGAAGGATCCGAACGTGGACGCCGTTCACATCAATTCCCCGATTCCCGACCACGGCTGGATGAGCATCGCGGCGCTGAAGGCGGGCAAGCACGTCAGTTGCACGGTGCCGATGGCGACGACGGTCGAGGAGTGCAAGCAGATCGTCGAACTCGTGCGCAAGACCGGGTTGAAATACACGATGGCCGAGACGGTTGTTTACGCCCGCGAGTACCTCTTCATGCGCGAACTCCTGGAGAAGGGCAAGCTGGGCAAGCTCCAGTTTTTGCAGGCCAGCCACCAGCAGGACATGGACGGATGGCCGAACTACTGGCCCGGCCTGCCCCCGATGTGGTACGCCACTCACTGCGTCGGACCGGTCGCCGGACTCGCGGGCGCGCCCGCGGAGTACGTCAGTTGCTTCGGTTCCGGGACGATCCGGCCTGAATTGCAGAAGCACTACGGGTCGTCCTTCGCGGTGGAGACGGCGCATATCAAGTTCCTCGGTACAGACCTTTCCGCGCGGATCATCCGGAGCCTGTTCGACACGGCGCGCCAGTACCGGGAGAGCATTGACGTTTATGGGGACAAGGCTTCCGTCGAATGGCCTCTGATCGAACACGAGCCCCTGGTGATGCACACGGCGAAGCTGCCCGAGCCGAAGATTCCCAAGCACGTGAAAGTCCCGGATTACGCCAAGCGGCTGCCCAAGCAGATCCGCCCGTTCACCACCAACGGGGTGTATGGCGTGGGCAAGAAGACGCACCTTTCCTTTACTCAGGGCGCCGGCCACGGCGGTTCGCATCCCCACCTGGTGCACGAGTTTGTGAGCGCCCTTGTGGAGGATCGCGATCCGTTCCCCAACGCCAGGCAGTCCGCCAACTGGACGTGCGTGGGGCTTTGCGCCCACCAGTCGGCGCTCAAGGGCGGCGCCATTGTTAAATTGCCGGCGTTCACGCTGTGACGCGTGACAGCGCCCGTGTGCTGTCGCCTGCCGCGCAGCGCACGGGGTGGACGCTGAGGAAAGAGGGTGGGCGGCGGGCAGGCGGTGTCTTCTGTCGGGCCTTCTCGCCTCCTGCTGGGGAGTTCGCCCTAGTTGGCAAATTTGATGCGGGTGGATAGGGTCCGCCCGCGGGTTTTTGGAAAGTACTTGAAACAGTATACTGTTTTCGGGATTCTGGGTGGTATACCAAATGAAGTCGCCGTCCTCTTCCACGCACCTTTCCGAACAAGCCTCGGCCGTCCTTCGCATGCGCATCATCGACGGGGTTCTGGAGCCCGGCGCTTTGATTGCAGAGTCAGCTGCCGCGCAGGAGCTTGGGGTCAGCCGCGTGCCCGTGCGGGAGGCATTGTTCGCCCTCGAGCGGGACGGGCTGGTGGAATTCAGCGGGTCGGGGCGGGCCTATGTGAAAAAACTTTCGCAGCATGATTTTGAAGAGCTGTACGCCTTGCGCCTAGCGCTCGAACCCCTCGGGTCAGCGCTCGCCGCTCCGGGATTGAAGGCACACTCCTCTGCGCTTGAGCGCAACATCCGGGCGACGAGACGGGCGAAAACCATCCAGGAGGTGACGCGCCTTGATCTGGATTTTCACGAGTTGATCCTTGAGGCGTCCGGAAACTCCAGGTTGTTGAAGCTGTGGAGCTCCCTGCGCGGAGAACTCGAACTGTGGCTAGGACAGCTGCACCGCAGGCATCAGGCGAACCGGCTGGATACCCGCAACGGGACGGCCGCAGCCCACGAGGAGATTCTCATGGGCTTCAAAAGTGCCTCGACCGACGGGTGCCGCCAGCAGATGCGGCAGCATATCCAGGCCTGGAGGGAGTGGCTGCCCCTTGCCGGTGAAAACGAAGCCTAGATCCAGACGATGAAAGCTCACCTTCTTATCATTTCGTTTCTGGCGTTTGCATTGCATGCCCCGGCGCCCGCCCATGCAATCGGCGGCACTCCGCAAAAGCCGAACGTTCTGTTCGTGGTCTTTGATGATCTTAACACCCGCCTGGGATGCTACGGCGACACGGTCGCGAAATCGCCAAACCTCGACCGCCTTGCGGCCCGCGGCACGGCGTTTACGCGGAACTTCTGCCAGCAGCCAATCTGCGGCCCCTCCCGTGCCTCCTTTATGAGCGGAAGAAGACCGGATTCGCTCGGCATCTGGAGCATGACGAGGCACTTGTACGACGCGCACCCGGACGCCGTGACGATTCCGCAGTGGTTCATGAGAAACGGCTACACGTCCATGAGCATCGGCAAGGTCTTGGGCGGTTACGGGAAGGAGGCGGACTTTAAGACCCTGAGCGTCCCGGACCGGCGCACCGGTGGCAAAACGAAGGATGAGTTTGCGATGCCAGAAGGCGCTACGCTGCCACCGAACCTCGCTAAGGACCTGCTCTGTGAGAATCGTGATGTGAAGGACGAAGCGTGTTTTGACTCTGTGTCAGCCAGTCTCGCAATTACCGAGCTGCGTGCGCTTGCGAAGAAACCGGAGCCCTTCTTTCTTGCACTGGGCATCTTCAAGCCGCACACGCCTTACAAAGTGCCGAAGCGCTATTGGGACATGTATCGTCGCGAGGAGATCCCGGCCATTGAGACGCCTGCACGGCCTCGCAACGCGCCCGAAATTGCCTTTCACGCGAACCATGAAATTCTCGGTGAACCTAACGCCCACCGCACGCTTGATGAAGATGCGAAGCGCGAAATTCGCCACGGTTACTATGCGGCGATGAGTTTCGCCGATGCGCAGTTCGGCCGCGTGCTGGATGCGCTGGATGAGCTCAAACTCCGTGACAACACCATCGTCGTGATCATCGGCGACAACGGATTTCAACTTGGCGAGCACGATACATGGGGCAAAATGACGCTCTTTGGATGGGATGCCCGCGTGCCTCTCATCATCAGCGCTCCGGGCTCCGGTAAGGGCGCCGCGAAGACGAGCGCCATCAGCGAGTTGATCGACATCTTTCCTACACTCACGGAGCTGAGCGGAATTCCGTCACCCCCGCAACTCGACGGGACCAGCCTTGTGCCAGTGCTCAGGGACGCCAGTGCTTCAGTGAAGTCCGCAGCGCTTACCCAGCATCCCCGACCCGCCCTTTACTGGGGGGGCGGTCCGCAGGCTCTTCCTCAGGTGATGGGCTATGGGCTTTTCACGGACCGGTGGAGCTACCACGAGTGGCGCGACTTCAAGACCGGCCACGTTGTCGGTCAGGAGCTCTACGACGAGCAAAGCGATCCTCGCGAAACTGTGAACCTGGCGGGCACAGTGGAAGCGGCATCTCAGATTCCGGCGCTTGCGACGCAGCTTGCGTCCATGGCCAAGGGAGGCAGAAGGTGAAGAGGTGCGTGCTCCTGATGTCGGCGCTGGTGCTAGCTTCGCCGGCGCTGCTGCATGCGGCCGAGTCTCCGAGCAAGAGGCCCAACGTCCTATTCATCGCCGTTGATGATCTTAAACCGCTGCTTGGTTGTTACGGTACCTCTTGGATTCAGTCTCCTAACATAGACCGAATTGCAGCCAAGGGAACGCTCTTCAAAGCCAACTACTGTCAGGTGGCGTTCTGCGCGCCAACCCGGTTCAGCCTTCTTACCGGCTTGCGGCCTGATACGACGGGCGTGTACCTGAATCCGGATCCGCCACAGGACATGCTCCGGACCCGACTGCCTGATGCGGTGACGTTACCCCAGCTATTCAAAAGACACGGGTACATCACCCATCCTCTGCACAAGGTGTTTGACGGAAGGACGGTCGATCAAGGGCATGACTCAGCATCTTGGACGGTGCCGTACGGTCCATGGGAGATGGCGCCAGGTGAGAAGCCGGCGTCCGGCGGTTATCAGGACTTCTCGACCAAGGCCCGGATCGCGGAGGCCCTGAAGCTCGGCAAGCCAGCGGCGGGTCCCGCGACGGAGGCCTGCGACATTCCTGACAACGCCTACCATGATGGTGGAGTTGCTCAAACCGCCGCAAAGCGGATCCGGGAGTTTAGCGGCAAGGAGCAGCCCTTCTTTCTCGCGGTTGGCTTTGTGAAGCCGCATCTGCCGTTTATCGCACCCAAAAAATACTGGGACCTTTACGACCGTACTTCGCTTCCTATTGCACCGTTTCAGAAGCTTCCGCAGGGCAGTCCTCATGAACTCGCATTTTACAGTAACTCTGGCGAGCTGCGGTCTTATTCCGACGGTTTCGGATCAGGGCCCGTTTCGGAGTCCAAGCAACGCGAGCTCATTCACGGATATGCCGCGTGTGTGTCCTACATCGACGCGCAGGTCGGTTTGCTGGTGAAGACCCTTGAGGAGACGGGGGTGGCGGATCGCACCATTATCTGCCTCTGGGGCGACCACGGCTGGCACCTTGGCGAGCACGGGCACTGGGGAAAATTGACGAACTACGAAGACGCCGCCCGGGCGCCTCTCATCATCTCCGCTCCGGGTCTTGCCATTGGAATCAGGACAGCGGCGCTGACTGAATTCGTCGATGTTTATCCGACCCTCTGCGAACTTGCAGGGCTGCCGCAGCCTGCACACTTGGAGGGTAGGAGTCTGGTTCCACTGATGCGGGGGGAAGACAAATTGTTGCACGAGGCTGCGCTCACACAGATGAGTCAGGGAAAGGGTAAGAATGGGACCATGGGCTGGGCGCTCCGCACGCCCCGGTACCGCTACATCGAGTGGCGCTCCGCTGATTTCAGCGCAGACATGCCCGTATTTGGAAACCGGGCGCGAGCGACTGAACTCTATGACTACCAGACTGATCCGCTTGAACAGGCGAATCTCGCAGACAAGACCGAGTGCGCCGCAGTGCTGAAAGAGCAGCAAGCCCTCTTCGACAGGCTGCTGCCACATCTTCCGAAACGCCGGCAATAGCAGAGAATGAATTCCTCACTCACATTTCTCACCGCCCTGCTGCTCGCTCCAACGGCCCTTTTGCACGCGGAGTTGCCAACTGCGCAGGAGAGCTTGATGGCGAAACAATGGGAGCAGAGTCGTGTCTTCACTGAAGACGCGACACTGCCTTTCAGCTTCACGCGTGGTGGAGACTCGGCGAATGCGCTGCTCCATGGCTGGATGCGCACCGATACCGGGCGCGATGTGGATGCACAGAGGCGGGAGCGCAACCGCACATGGATAGATGCGGCTACAGGAATCGAGGTGCGGCTTGTTTCGACTGAGTATGTCGGCTTCCCCGTCGTGGAGTGGACAGTTTGGATCAAGAACAACGGAAGAGCCGACTCTCCGCTCTTTGAGAACATTCAAGGTTTCGACTGCATGCTGGCTGCCAGTGTCACGGATGTCGTTTCACTGCATGGCAACCGCGGAGATACATGCGCAGCAGAGAGTTTCAAGCCTTGGACGCGCGAGCTGAAAACTGGCGCGCGTCACGTTTTCTCTCCGCCGGTCAAAGGCGGCTACGCCTCCGGAAAATCCAGCGATGGCCCAGATGGCTGGCCTTATTGGAATCTGCAAACACCTGGAGGCGGTATGATTCTCGCCGTCGGTTGGCCGGGGCAGTGGGAGGCGAAGTTTGAGCGCAATGAAGACGGTTCATTGCGCCTGCGCGCTGGGCAGCAGCTCACCCATCTGGTGTTGAAGCCGGGGGAGGAGATCCGCACACCGTCTACAACGCTTTTGTTTTGGCAAGGTGACGACCTCGTGCGTGCGCAGAACCTTTGGCGCTCATGGTATCTGGCGCACGTGCTGCCACGTATTGACGGTGAGCCACAGCCGCCCACCACACAGGTTCAAGTGGGCGGTTCGCTCCACCAATGGGGCAACGTGCAGGCGTATCTCGATGAAGGCATCAAGCCGGACATCCTGTGGCGCGACGCAGGTTCGGACTCGAAAAGCACTTGGTATCCGAGCGCTGGACCGCGCAAAACGGAATGGTTGAACACCGGCACTTGGGAACCCGATCCCGCCAGATATCCGCAGGGTTTCCGACCGTTCAGCGACAAGGCGCGCGCGAACGGCATGCAGTTTCTGCTGTGGTTTGAGCCCGAGCGCGTCGGGGATCCCGGCTCCTGGCTGGGCAAGAACCATCCGGAATGGCTTTTGCCAGGAAATAGCGCTGGTGACGTTCTCAACCTTGGCAACCCGGATGCTTTAAAATGGCTCATCGAGCACATCGACCGCATGGTGAAAGTGGAGGGGCTTGACTGGTATCGCGAAGACCTCAACGGCGACGGCTATGCCACCGCATGGAGGAAGGCAGACGCGCCGGACCGTCAGGGGATTGCTGAGAATCTCCATGTGCAGGGTCATCTCGCCTTCTGGGATGAACTGCGCCGCCGGAATCCGAGTCTACGCCTTGATTCGTGCGCTTCCGGCGGGCGCCGTAACGACCTCGAAACCATGCGCCGATCCGTGCCATTGCTGCGCAGTGACTGGTCCGTGATGGACTTCAAAGACGCACCGCTGCAACGCGAAGGCAATCAATCGCAAACTTACGGACTCTCGTCGTGGCTGCCCTGGCAGGGAGCGGGCGTGCATTTCACCGACAGCTACTCCGTGCGCAGCTATTACCTCACCGGTTTCGGCATGATCATCCCCGGAGGATGGAGAAAGACTGTAGAGTCCACCGCCGCCGTTCGGAAAGGCTATGCCGAGTGCCGCCGGATTGCTCCGTTGATGCTTGGAGATTATTACCCGCTGACGGTTCACAGCCTGGACACGACTTCTTGGATGGCGTGGCAGTTCCATCGCACCGACCTCGGGGAGGGCGTCGTGCAAGCCTTCCGACGTCCGGAAGCAGACGGCGAAACGTTGAGCGTGAAGCTTCGAGGCTTGGATCCAAAGGCCAGTTATGAAATCGAGAACCTCGATGGCGGCAAGGAAACCCGCACTGGCGCGGAACTCATGCAGAGCCACACGATCACTCTCACACAAAAGCCCGCGGCGGGGATATTTGTGCTGAAAGTTATCAAGTAGGATACTCCACGGTCTGTACCGTGGGAATGGTAACGTACGTGCGGCAGCAGCGCATGCCCGCATCGGTATCTGCGGGGATAGGGGAGCGATGCATTTAAATAAAGACTGTCGACGGATGCTCGGGCGTTCTCTCGATTGACAGTGGCGTGCCGGTAGCTGGCCGGATTTTTGGCATTCCTGTCGCACCGGCTAAATTGAGTCATCACGGCGGGCTCGCTCAGAGTCTGCGAAGTAGACCCCTCTAACTTGCGTGACTCTCTGTCGGAGAGGAAGTGGAGCGGGTAGAGGGAATCGAACCCTCCTTTCGATTCACCCCTTCTGTAAGCAGGCTAATACTCTGGAGATGAGCCAATCCGGAACATCATTGACCCTGTGGCCTTTTATGACTTATTTTATGACTCTATGGCGAGCGTCCACAGAGATCCTAACGGGCGATCACCCTACTACTACGCAGCCTTCCTCGGGCCGGAAGGACGGCAGTTCAAAAGCACCCGCCAGACTGATCCGAAGCTGGCGCAGAAGGTTGCTGACCGATGGGAAGAGGCCGCTACTGCTGGAAAAAAGGGTCAACTGACCGAGGCCAAGGTTCGCCGAGTTCTTAGTGACATTCTCGAACTGACAACGGGCGAACCGATTCATTTCGCCTCAATCGCAGACTTCTTCAAGGATTGGATTCAGGACAAGGAAGGATCAAAGAAAGGCCGCACAGCTCAAAAGTACGGCCCTTTGTCGGCAAGCTTTTTAGCATCGCTGGGCAAGCGGGCTGAAATG
>Ga0114971_10003351_pt1 | contig 10869 bp, 9 predicted proteins | sample M_140625_MF_Meta_FD_87320 | JGI IMG/M metagenome (GOLD analysis project Ga0114971, IMG submission 87320) | Freshwater microbial communities from Lake Montjoie, Canada to study carbon cycling - M_140625_MF_MetaG | ecosystem: Environmental > Aquatic > Freshwater > Lake | place: Lake Montjoie... | reverse complement strand
TGTTACCTTTCGAAATTGTGGAAAGCGAGGCGCTCTCGTGCGGCCACGGCAGATCCGTGGTGAAGCTCAGCGCCGAGGCCGATAAGCTCGCTTGCCGCAACGTAATCTTTGCGTTCGCAAGCAGGAACACGCCTCTTGCGGCCAGCTTGCATACATAACATGACTATTACCATACTTGTTAACTAGCCCGCGTCAAAGGAGATGTTGTCAAAGGCTATGTTTCTGAGATTTCTCCGACGAAGTGGGAACGGTTTCAATAGGTAAATATTGGGTGCGAAGCAGGCGGTGTTCGGGCTACACTTGGTCAAACCAATGCGAACATTTGCTTGCGCCGCTCTTTCCGCCCTCCTTCCCCTCGCCGCCATGGCCATCGAAACCCCCGACTATAAGGTCCTTGCTCAGGACGGGAAGTTTGAGGTGCGGGATTACCCGGCCATGACTTTGGCGCGGACCGCGATGGGCGACGGCGACTTCATGCGACTGTTCCGCTACATCTCGGGCGGCAACGAGGGAGAGCAGAAGATCGCGATGACGGCACCGGTGCTGGTGCAGCAGTCGGGCGAGGATCGGGGGATGAGCTTCGTCGTGCCGCGCGAGGTCGCGGCAGGCAAAGTGCCCGCGCCGAAAGCTGCGGAGGTGACGGTGGACACGATGCCCGCGGCGCGCTTCGCTGTATTCACCTATTCCGGCCGGCGCACGGAGAGCAACGAGGCGGAAGCCCTGGAAAAGTTGCGCGCCTGGATGAGAGGCAAAAAGCTCGATCCCGCAGGAGACCCCGTGTTTGGCTACTATGATCCGCCGTGGACGCTTCCCTTTCTGCGCCGCAACGAGGTGATGTTGCGCGTGGCCTCTGACTCCTGAACTCTTAATGAAATCCACTCGCCCGTGAAATCCGCGCTGAAGCTTTTTTCTTTTTTCTTTCTGCTGGCTTGCCTCCAGCCAGCCACCGCGCAGGAGGCCGCCGAGACGATCGCGCCGCCTGCCGGGCCAGTCGTCGGCCACCGCCATCTGGTTCTCAACGGGGAGGCGACCCGCAGCGTTTGGGGCTTCGATGTCTACAAGGTGCGGCTCTATGTGCACGAGATCATGCGCGACGCCGAGAAGATCCTCGGCTCGACGAAGGAACCGAAGCGCGTCGAGATAGTATTGCAGCGGGATGTGAGCGAGGAGCAGTTCAGCTCGACGGTCCAGCAGAACATCGACAACAATTTCAGTGACGAAGAAAAGGTGAGCTACGCGGGAGAGCTGAAAAGTTTTATCGGCTGCTTCGACAACGGCAACGGCCTGCATGAGGGCAGCGTCATTACAATCGACCACATTCCCTCCGAGGGCATGGTTGTCGAACTCGACGGCAAGACCCTCGATACGATTCCCGGGGAGGATTTCTACCATGCCATCCTGCGCCTCTGGATCGGCAAGCCGCTGCAAAAGTCGATCAGGGAGGGACTGGTCGGTACGGCGGACTGAGAGCGGGGACACGTTGACACCCGAGGCAAACGGGGGCTAATAGATTGGCATGTTGATAAAGCGCATGCTGGTTGCAACGATCGTGGTGCTGACACTCTCCGGATGCGCCAAATACTCCACCGTCCGTTTCAAAAAAAGCACCGTCGGTCTGGCGGTGACGTCGGAGCAGAGAACGCTCGCCGTCGCGCAGGAAAAGTTGGTCCGCCAGCCCCTTGAACAACTGGGCGGATATCTGGATGCAGCGGACGCGGCGCGGATGAAGCTTGCCCGCGACCCGGGCAATACGCTGGTGCGGAGTGACTACAATTTTGCCGTGGCGCGCGTGATGGATGCCATCTACGACAACAAGCTCGCCCCGTGGGACCGCACGATCGTCGCACCCTCGAGCACGGGCCACCCGTGGAGGCTGCGCCTCGTCCCGCCGTTCAAGCAGCAGGAGCTCCAACCCGCGCTTTTCCAATTCCGACCGTCCGACCGCTACGACTTCGCGGGCAAGGGGGTCGGCGAGCGCGTGCTCAAGGAGGGGCTCGGCGCACCGCTGGTCGTGGTCGGCAAGGATCTTGACTACCTGAAGCTGGATAAATTTGCGCAGGGCAAAAACCTGTATTACGGGATGACTGCGCTGGTGAACTTCCGCGGGCGGAATTGCGAGATCGAGCTTCTCGATCCGCTGGCCCGGGAAACGGTCCGCTTCGACGGCCAAAGCTACCCGCTGGCCGGAGACTACCAGGGCCCGCTGGCTTTGGCCCTGGCCGACCTGCATCTGGAGCGACGCGAACTGGCCGGGCTTTTCCAGCCGCAGAAGTTCGAGGGCAAGGCGCGCCTGGCCAGACTGCAGCCCTACGATCCGCGCAAGATTCCGGTCGTCTGCATCCATGGCCTCGGCAATTCCCCGGCCACCTGGGCGCCGCTCATCGAGTTTCTGCGCGGAGATCCGGCCATTCGGGAGCACTACCAATTCTGGTTTTACTCGTATCCCTCCGGCCTGCCCTTCCCGCTGGCTGCCGCATCCCTGCGAGAGCAACTCCAAGAAATTCGCCGTCAGTATCCCGGGCAGAAAGATCTCGTCGTCATCGGCCACAGCATGGGCGGCATGATCAGCCGTTTGCTCATGACGGACAGCGGAACAGAGCTGTGGGACACCTACTTCGACAAACCTCCGGCCCAGCTGGCTGTCTCCGAAAAAACCCGCAAGTTTATGAGCGGGACCCTCATCTTCAACGCGGTGCCGCACCTCGGGCGGGTCATCTTTGTCTCCGCCTCGCACCGCGGCAGCTACATGGCCACGGATTTCTGGGGGCGGGTGGGCGTCGCCATGGTGGGCAATCCGCTGGCGAGCAATAGCATCTACACGGAGGCGCTGGCCCGCGCGAAGCCGGAGGCCAGGGGCCGCGGACGAACGCATCTGCCCAACAGCATCGAGTTACTCAACCCGGACAGCCTGTTCCTCGAGAAGGTCAATGCGTTGCCCCTCAAGCCCGGCATACCATACCACTCGCTCATCGGCGACCGCGGCAAGGGAGGCTATCTCGATCGCACCAAACCCGAGAGCAGCGACGGCATCGTCCCCTACTGGAGCAGCCACATGCCGGGCGCAAAAAGCGAGCGTATCATTCCCAGCGGCCATTGGAGCCATCTCCACCCGCTAGGCATGGCCGAGATTAAACGCATCCTCATGCTGCACCTCCGAAACTAAGTGCGGAATACACGCGTGAGCACGAACAACCCTCGCACCTTGCGGGAGACACTCGATCCGATGGATTCCGTGGCCGTGCTCTACGGCGAGGGCAAAGGGGAGACAGCACAGGCCATTTGCGCATCCCTTAACCGGCGAATTTTCGAGGGAAAAGCACCCGCACCCTCGGACATGGTGCGTCGCGGCATCGCGCGACTCGTCCTGAGACTGCTGCGCAGCACGACGCAACCCCTGGCCCGCACCGGACCCGATGGAAATCCCATGGTTTATTACCGCAATCCCATTCTGGAGAAATGCGGCCACCCCTACGCGGCAACCCTGCTGGAACCCTCGCGCGCGGATACATCCTCGTTTGTCGAAGGCGGCGACCCGATGAACGCCATCTACATGATGCTCGCGCCGGAGATCGCGCGAAACGCGACGCTCTGGGACAAATTCCTGCTGGATTCGGTGCAATCGCGAGATGTGCAGTGGCGCTTCGTCCATGAGACGCTCATGACCCACGAACTGGCCGCAGCGCGCCTGAAGCGGGGACAATCCGTGCGAATGAAGGCGGTAGCCGGGGGAACCGGTCTCAGCATGATCCTCGTCCTGGAACAACTTCTTCGTGAAGGCTATGACCCGAGCCTCATCAGCGCGACAATTACCGACCGCGAGGAATCAAACATCCGCAAGGCGCAGAGGTTGCTGGAAAAACTCGCCGGCACGCGCCTTCATCTTAACTCCGATCCTGGAGCACCGGGTATTTCTGTCCACACGGAAGATATCTTGGATGAATCTGCCATGGATACGAAGACCGGTGACTATGACATCATCACCCTAGTCGGCATCCTCGAATATTTCCCCGGCACGACCTATATCACCAGCGAGGAGAACTTGGGCGAACCGGCGCCGGAGGGCCCGGCTGACGCGACGGATCTGATCCGCAAGATCGGACGCATGGCCGCCGCATCCGGTCATCTTATTACCAACACTTACCGACTAGGCGCCGCCGCTCAACTTCTCGAAACATTTGGCAAGCGCTTCCGCTACCGCGGGCGCGAGGAAATGTGCAGGCTGGTGGCAGCAGGCGGATTTGTGCCGACCGGAAAATTCGCCTCCGCGAATATCTTCGACGTTGAGGTTTTCGAAAAACGCTCCGGCTAAGGCGCGCTCTTTTTGGCGCCGACCTCGAAATCCGCATCGGTCAACTTCACATCGTGCCGGATGTTCGAGCCGTCGATGTCCGTGGTTGCCCCGGATGACTGCGTCACCTTCAGCCCGGCGGACACATGACGCCCGATGTCGTCCTTCGCCACTTGCGTGGTCGTGATCGTGCGCAGCAAGCGCCCGCCGGCATCGTATTTTTCGACCCGCATGACGACCATTTTCCTCGGGTCGATCCAGCTGCGAACCCTGCCTTCAGCCCCGCGGGGCGGGTTCGACTCCAGGATGACACAATCGACGCGATCGACGACCTCGCGGCCGGCAGTCTGCTGATCGGGCCACAGAAAAAAGTTTTCGATTGTATCCAAATAGGAAAGTTCTGTTCCGAATACGCCGTCGCCGAGTTGTGGCCGTGCCAGCGAAGCGCGTTGATCCGGCGGGTTGAAGGTGTCGCCTTCCGGCTGATTCCCCGCAGACTGGCGCAGCACGAAGGACTCGCCCTTGCGCTCGGCGGGCCAGAGCACCTCATAGGCGACCTCCGCGCGCGCCTCACCGCGGCGCGAGTTGATCTGCACTTGGAGGACTGTGCCGTCGGCCGACTTCATTCGCACCCGCGCGGTGGCGCTGCCGTCCTGCACAGCGGCCGCCATTTTGGAAGCGAGAGCCGACGCCAAAAGCACAACTTCCTCGCCGGCCCGGAGCGGGGACGCCGCGAGGAAAAACAGCAAAGCGGGGGCAAGGAGCGTGGGCAGCCTCATCACGGTCAATCAAGCGGCAGGCGCGCGGCGCGGTCAACCTTGAAGCGCGATACTCGGCGAAAGGCGCGAACTGCGCCAGGCGGGATAGAGGCCGCTGACGATGCCCACGGCCACGGCGATGAGGACAGCCTGTGCGGCGAGCACCCAGCCGAGATCCGGCTCGAGAAATCCGCGGACATACGGCGTCCGCTCCAGCACGGCGAGGGTCAGCGCGCCGAGCGCGACGCCGACCACGCCGCCGAGAAAACCCATCGCGGCTGACTCGCAAAGAATCAGCGCCATGATCCGCGCGCGCCGCCAACCCAGCGCGAGAAGGATACCGATCTCGTGTTTGCGCTCAAATACGCTCATCAGCATTGTATTCATCACGCCGAGAATGCCGACGATGAGGGCCAGGAGTGAGGTGCTCCAGCTCATGGCCCTCGCCATGCGGAAGCCTTGGCTGGTGCCGACCACTTCGCCGGCGCGAACGGCACGCAGACCCGGGTGGCGTGCCTCAATCTCCCGGCAAAGCGCCTCCACGCCGCCCTGGTCTGCATTGTCCGGCACACGGATGTTGATGAAATTGACACGTCCCTCATAGCCGGAAACCTCCTGGAAGCGGGGCAGCGCCATGTTGATCGCGCCGTTTTCCAGGACGGACTGGCCATCGACGATGCCCACTACGTCAAAGTCACCGGTCTCGATCTGGATCCGGTCACCGGTTTTTTTGCCGAGGACCTCGGCGGCGAGCTTGCCGAGAACGACGGCATTTTCCGCAGCATCGCGCGGCAGGCGCCCATCAATGACGCGCAACTGATCCCAGGTGAACGAATCCCACTCGCGCCCGTAGACGACCATCATGGGCGCCTCCTCGACGCTCAGCATCTGCATGAGTGTGGCGTTGGCCTCGGCCACTCCGGGAAGCGAGGCGATCTCGTCGCGCACGGATTCCGCGAATGCCTTGGGCATGATTCCTCCCTGCAGGTTGCTCACCACGACGTCGATGCCGACCGCATCGAGTTGGTTGGCCACGCTTTTCTCGTAGCCTGCCGACATGCCGACGAGGGCAACGACCGCGGCGATCCCGATGGCGATGCCCAGCACGGTCAATCCGGTGCGGACCGGACGCCGCCACAACCCGCGGAAGATGACCTGCAGAAAATTCATGCCGCGGCCTCGTCGGAGATGATCTCCCCGTCCTTGATACGGACGATGCGCGAGGCGTGCCGCGCGAGTTCGTGATCATGGGTCACCATGACCAGCGTGGCCTGATGCTCCTCCCGGAGGCGGAGCAGGAGGTCCATCACGTGGGCGGAGTTTGTGCTGTCGAGATTACCGGTGGGTTCGTCGGCAAGGAGAATGGCTGGGCGGTTGGCGAGGCTGCGGGCGATGGCGGCACGCTGGCGTTCTCCGCCGGAAAGTTTGACCGGCAGGTGATCGAGCCGGTGAGCCAAGCCAACCGAGGCGAGAAGTTTGGCCGCGCGCCCTCTTTTTTCGGCCGCCGAGCCGGGCAGGCCGAACATGGGTATCTGCACATTTTCCTCGACCGTAAAATTCGGGAGGAGGTGGAACGACTGGAAAATGAAGCCGATCTCGCGCGCGCGATAGGAGGCGGGGTCGCTGAGGGCGCCCAGATCTGTGCCGCGGAAACGGAGGGTTCCCGCGGTGGGACAATCGAGCAGGCCAAGCATATTAAGGAGCGTGGTCTTGCCGCAACCGCTCGGTCCCACGATCGAGACAAATTCGCCGCGACGGATCAGCAGATCGATCCCGCGCAGCGCCGGGACACGGCCATCATCGTATTCTTTGGTCAGCCCCGAAGCTTCATAGAGGATTTCGCCCTTCGGCGGCATGGCGGCGGATGACATGTCCGGGCCTCAGCTAGCCGAAGTCCACTGCCGGCCTACGCGCGGGTCGTGGAGGCATTTGATCAGGTCGGCGAAAGCGGACCGGTAGTTCGGAAAAGGAACCGTATCACCCTCCTCGCCCAAGAGGATGAGTTCGGTATAAGCCGGAAGCTCATCGTGCGGGATGGAACTTTTCACATGATGCACGCCATGGAAGGGCTGATGCAAAAGCGTGAGCGAAACGAACCTCCCCGCCCAGGTGTCCGCGATGATGCTGCGCGTCGCGCTAGGTCCGGTGTGGCCACTGAGACCGACATGCTCGATGTATTTGCGCCAGCTCTGCATATTTGCCGCGATGAAGGCAGGGATGAAGTAGAGGCAGAGGAACCAGATCCACGCTTCATAGTAAGCGACGATGCCGAGCAGGGCGCCCCAGAAGACGACCGTAAGGACCAGCTCCCACCAGATGCGTCGGCGCACGCGCGGATTGACGACCGGCGACGGCCGCTGGAAAAATACGCGCCAAAAAAGATAGGGCGAATAAAAAAAACTGAAGTTCAACTCGAGAAACGCGGCCAGGCGTCGCCACCAGAGAGGCTGGCGTGGATCTACGAACGGCCATAGTTCGACGTCCTTCACGCTGGCGAGGTTGATGTGGTGCTTCTGGTGCAGCGCGCGGTAGAGAGTGAAGGGGGTGATGCTGATCGTGCCGACGAGCACACCATCGAAATCATTCCACCACTTGTTCTTGCGCAGGCTGCCATGCGCCGCCTCGTGGAAGGCGATGAGCATGGCATGCATGAGATGGCTGGAGAGCAGGGCGAGCGGGATCAGCAGCCACCACCATTCATAGTAGAGACAGAATGCAGTCGCTGCCATGTTGAGATAGAAGGAGCTGAGAACAACCGGAAAGGCGGCCTTGCTCGCCCAAGGTTCTGTAACGTTGTAGGCTGTGTCGTGCACGGAGTTGTGGCTAGGGATTCGCTTGGTTCGGACGCTCATGCGGCGACCGGCACACCTCACCCACCACCTCGCGGAATAGGCGGGTGATTTCGCCGATTTCCGCTTCGGTCAGGACCGAGGACCGGTAGAGCCAGATGACGTCCAGTTCCTGCGCATTCTCATTAACCTCGCAGGCCATGTCAAAGCGGGAGGTGCCGGTGGTGCCAGCCGAGCGCACGTGCATATCCGCCGAGATCCCCGGGATCTTAAGGCTCGGATAGGGGTGATTCTGCACCGCGAAGCGGATATCGAACACCGAATGCCTTCCCCTGCGGCTGCCCACTTCCACGGCGGCGACCAGCTCAGCAAAGGGCATGGCGTGCGCGAAATCCTCCACAGTCTCATCATGCACCGCTCGCAAAAGTTCGGTAAACCGCTTTGACGGATCGATGCGGCTGCGCAGCGGCACAATCCCCGAGAAATATCCCATCGTCTCGCGCACGGCGGATTTGGACCTTCCCGCTACCGGTGTGCCGAGGACGGCGTCGTCCGCGCCAAGCCAGCGAAAAAGGGCGACGCGGAAAGCGGCTAGCAAAGTGCTGAACAAAGTTGCACCCGCTTCGCGGGCGACAGCCTTGAGAGTCGCGAATTCACGCGCAGGGAAGGTGGATTTGCTACGGGCAAGTTCCGTCCCCGGGGGATCGGGCGCAGACCCGCGATCGGAGAACATCAATCGAGAGCCCGCTAAACGCCGACGCCAGTAGTCCGCAGCGCGCGCAATTCGCAGCGGATTCCAGAGGGAACGCTCCGCCGCACCCCAAGCCGAATATGTCATAGCGAGCGGGGGCAAGCTATCGTGTCCACCCTGCAGGCGACCGGGATCTCTGCCTCTCGCCCGTGATTGGACAAGACTGGCCGCGGCAAAATCTTCCACGAAAGTGGTGAACGTCCAACCATCGGCCACCGCATGGTGAATGGCCAGTGCCACCGTGTGGTGATCCGGTCCGAGGCGCAACATCTCGACGCGGTAGAGCGGACCGCTCAGCAAATCGAAAGCCTGACTGAAACCATTGGACATCGCCTCAGCCAAGCCTTCGGCCGTCGACTCGGCCGGAGACAACTCGCGGTAGACCATGGCTGGTTCCCCTCCATCGAGCCGCACCAACTGCACCGGACGTTCTTTGCCCGGAAGAAACGATGTGCGCATGACTTCCTGGTGGGCGACCACCAATTGCAACGCCTCACGGCAGATCTCCGGAGTGAGCGGCCCGCGGATATCAATCGCGGAGCAGATGTTGTTGGTCGCATCCTGCGCAGGGACTGGTGAGGTCTCCCACAGTTCGCGCTGAGGGAACGTGAGCGGCAGCAATCTGGCCTGGCCGCTGGCCAGCCAGTGTTTGAGTTTGCTTTGCGCATCCGTCTCCATCACGCGCGCTCAACTCAATGGCGCAGGGGATGGAGTCGCCCCATCTGCGGAGGATAGCGCACCGAGAAGACGGTTGATATCCTCGCCGCTGAGGGCATCGAGATCCACCTCGGCCACGGGAATGTTTTCCTCTGCGGGTGCAGCGGATGCCCGCGCCGAAGGGTTCGCCGTAGCAGGCGCTCCGAGGTGACCGGAGAGCATCGACGCAATCTGCCCAATGGTGCGAGCACGCATCAGGCTGGCGGGCGGCAAGGCCACGCCGACCGAACTCTCGATCAGATTTTCGATCTCCACGCCCATCAACGAATCAAGACCGAGATCAGTGAGAGGTTGATCTGGTCGCAATGATTCCGGTTTCACGCGCAAGACAGAGCCAACAATCTCCTGCAAGGCCTGCACCACCATCGCCTCGCGCTCAGCGGGCGCGACCGCCTCGATGCGTGCACGCCAGTCGGAGGATTTGCCGAGCGCCTCCTCCGACTCGATGCCGGAGGCGAAGACGCGCTCAAGCAGAGGATTTTCCTGCAGCCCGCGGAAGGACTGGCGCCACTTGGTCCAGTCAACACGCAAGGCAGCCATCTGCGCGACGCCGGCATCAAGGAACGTTTCCAAGAGTGCCGTCACCTCGGCGGGAGCCAGCGCCTCGGTGCCCTGACGGGCAAGATATTCGGCCACCTTCTCGTTGCGTGCGACGTAACCCTCGCCGCCGAGCACGCCCCAGTTGACAGCCAACCCGGGCAGACCGAGCGCGCGTCGATGATGGGCCAGCGAGTCAAGCAGCGCGTTGGCCGCGGCGTAGTTCCCCTGCCCCGGGTTGCCGAAGATGCTCGAGGCCGACGAGAACATGACAAAGGCATCGAGCGGCATCGACTTGGTCTGCTCGTGCAGCAACCAGCCACCAAGGGCTTTCGGCGCGAGCACCGCATGGAAACGTTCGGGGGTGAGATTCGCCAGCGGCGCGTCGTCGATCACCATGGAAAGATGGAAAACGCCCTTGAGCGGACGCCCGGCGGCGCGGATCCCACTGAAAAGTTTTTCCACCTCCGCGCGGGATCCTACATCGGCAGTCACCGCGACAATTTCCGCACCCTCCTTGGCCATCTCCGCGATAAATTCTTTCGCGCCGGGCGTTTCGATACCCTTCCGGCTGGTCAGCACAAGGTGACGCGCGCCGCGCTCGACCAACCAGCGGGCGATCACTTTGCCAAAACCGCCGAAGCCGCCGGTCACGAGGTATGTCGCATCAGGATCCGGCGAGAAGGGCCGGCGCAACGGTTGGCCTTTCTTCGGCAGGAACGGCTCTGCCATGTTGAGCAAAACTTTCCCGGTGTGCTTGCCGGCCGCCATCAGGCGGAAAGCCGCATCGGCACGGTTGGCAGGGAACGAACGATAAGGCAACGGGCCGAGCGCGCCATCTTTCACCAGTCCGGCGATCCCGGCCATCAGTTCTCGCGTCAGCGCTTCGTCGCCAGCGAAGACCGCGTCCATCGCGACAACATGGAAGGAAGCATTGCGGCGCAGGTGCCACATGGGGAGTTTTGAGTTCTGGTAGATATCGCGCTTGCCGATCTCGATGAAGCGGCCGAACTCCCCGAGGCAAGCGAG
>Ga0114971_10003350_pt1 | contig 10871 bp, 5 predicted proteins | sample M_140625_MF_Meta_FD_87320 | JGI IMG/M metagenome (GOLD analysis project Ga0114971, IMG submission 87320) | Freshwater microbial communities from Lake Montjoie, Canada to study carbon cycling - M_140625_MF_MetaG | ecosystem: Environmental > Aquatic > Freshwater > Lake | place: Lake Montjoie... | reverse complement strand
TTATAAAATTTATCCGCTGATTTTTGTGGATTTTTTTCCTTATCAATTATTTTTTTAGCTTGATAAATATCAAATTTAAATGCCATCTCAAATAGCAATATCTTTTCTTCACTTAAATAACTTTCAATAGGATCGCAATCAAATGAAAATGAACTGACATATGGCAAATAACTTGATTTTAGTTTAGTCATAATTAAAAAATTATAAGTTATTTTAAAATATTTAGCTTGTTAAAACTTATTAAATATAAAGTTTTTACAATAATATTTATGAACTTATACCAAATCATAATATTTTTATCAATATACAAAACTTGATGATTTAACTAAAATTTTAATTCTTTCTATTCTCTTTCTTGAGACATTGACTCTCTTAATGAAGTAGCAAAGGATTGTCTTGGCGATGCTCTTCCGTCGCTAGAAGCATTAACAACTTGCCAACCACTTGATAAATCATCCGCACTCCCTTCCACCTCAGATTCTTTTTGTTTATTAATTCTTTTTTTAATCAAATTTTCAATATGATTACCCTCAGTTTGAACTTGCGAATCTTTAAATCCAGAAGGATCTTTTTGATCTTGATTAGAAACTTCTTCAACAGCTAAAGCATTTGATTGCAAATCAAAGTTCAGTCTAACTGGAGACAAAAGATCTGACTCATCACCCCCTGCTCTATTAAGCTCTAATCTGTATTTAGATGCAACTTGACCCAGTAATTCTTGCGGCATTAAATCAGCTTCGCTTTTTTCATTCTCTTTAGATTCATCTGATTCTGAAGTTATTTCGCATTGAGGTAATTTTGGATCTTTTTGAGCTTCTGAATCTTTATATTTAGAAGGATTTCTTTGATCATCTGCGGGAATATCTGATCCTTCAGCTGAATTATCTTCTTGCAAATCAAAGCTCAGTCTAGCTGGAGACCGAAGATCTGCTTCATGATCTGGCCTATTAAGCTCTGCTCCAAAAGGATTAGGATTTGAAAGTTGCTGATCATCGCTCAAATTTTCACCGCCTCTCCCTTGAAATTCACTCTGCGTCTCTTTAGATTTTCTTGAAACAGATCTTCTTCCTCGCACACTATAATCAATTTTCCCTACACTAGGGGTTCTAGCTTCTTCTTGAGATAATCTCTGGCCATGCGTACTGTAATCAATTGGCTCAAATCTAGAATTAGCTTCAACTTGCGCAGACTTACTTTTAAATTCATTAATGACCATTTTCAGCAATCCTCGCATTAAGCCCGTGGCAATTGCGGTTACAGCAACAACGGCAGTTGCAGTAGCTACTCTTGATTGATAAGTTTCTTCGTCATCTTTTGAAGTTGTAATGCCTTGAATTATTGATTGATATAAAGCAACAAAAGCAAAACCTTTCATTCCTTCGCGAAGGCCTGATGGCAAGGAATCATAACTTGTTTTAATATATTTAATATAACTATTTTTTAATGCCAATTGTTCAGCAGAATCCATGAATGACTTAGAAGTTTTGTTAACTTTGGCAATTTTAAATAAACCATTTGCTAATTGTGCACTCCCTAATCCAATAAGCGATTTTTCAATATTATCACTAAAATAAAAAAATGAACCCAATCTTGCAGATTGATCGGCGGTCGATAGAATCAAATTCTGCGCTTCAAAAGAAAGAGATTTAAAAGCTTTATTATAGCTTAAGCTAGTTTCCATAAGAGCGCTAAAAAAAGCAGGAGGAACTTCAATTAAAAAATTTTTTGAAAATTTTTTTTCAAATTCTAAAAGAGAATAATTTGTGCCATCATGATCATCGAATATTGGAGTTTCATCGGGATTTGTTAACTCAGGATTCTCATCAACTGAAGTTTCATTAACTTCAGAAATATTTCGCGAAGAATTTAAATAAATCTCTGCAAAACTTGTTTGAGTGGGACTAATATTTGCAGTGGAGTTATAAACTGGATTGTTGTCGACACAAACATTTGTTGCAATTGAAGATGAATTTACCGAATCAACGCATAGCTCCGCAAGATCTCTGCTAAAAATTATGCCACAACTACTATTCCCAGCCAAATTAGCTTTTTTATTTAATTCAGTTTGAATAATCGAAAGAATATTATCAAAAACAAAGATTTTGTTTTGATTTAATTTTTGGGATATTGGTTGATTATCCTCAATTATCGATGCATCGATATCTCGGCTTTTCAATTCAGCAATAAATTGAGATATTTCTTTTGTATTTACAAAACTTTCAAGAAATTTTTTGGAGAATTCTTTTAGAATTTCATCTGTAGATTTTGCAATTTCTAAATCGCCATAAGATGCGTTATCGCTTCTAGGGAGATCTTCAATTGCAAAAAAATCAGTTATATTGCAATTATCACTTTTAACATTTAAACCAAGCGCTAATGACGATGAAGAAAATTCACTAACAGTTTGATTTAGTGAATCTGCTATTCCACTTAATCTTAGGAGCGAAATTTTTCGTAGTGAATTTAGACTATCTTGTGAAACTAAATGCGAAGATGCATCACTAACAAATCTATCCAAACACTCATCGACTGAATGTTTAACAATCCTAGTTTCTTCGGGATTTAATTTGCTAAGATCTATATTTTCACAACTGCTTTGCGTAATTTCTTCAAAAGATTTCAATTCAAATAACGACTGATCTCTTGAAAATTGACTTACCCCATCTACATAAACTTCACTATTTCCGCTAGCAATTGCAAAATTAGCAATAGGCTTACCATCCACCTTCTCTAACTTAATCATATTGCCAAGAGCATATTTATAACCCTCTGGCGAAGTGATTACTCCATTTTCAATTGAAGTATAATTTCCTTGAATTATTTGCGAAAGACAATTTTCTAAAAAAAGTTTTTGAGAAGAATTTAAAAAATTTTCTTGATCAATTTTGTAATTACCTTCGGAAGTTTCTTTAAGTGGGAAAAATGCCAGATTAGCTAGGGTCAGGTTAGTTGAGACTCCTAATTTATATTGCAAATTTTCTAATAATTTATTAACAGAAACAACATAATCGGTTGAATTTTCATAACCGTTTATTTGTGAAATAGATTGCTTAAATTCATCAATCACTTCTTTAGTTAGCGAAGATTTTAAACTTTGATTTAACATTTTTTATTTTTTATATTATTAAATAACTGTAGTTATAAATAAATAAACATTTTTAATTATCAATAATAATTTTATCTTTTATATATTTCATTGTTATACCACATTAACTTGAAAATTTGATAATTAAAAAAAATATTTATGATTCGAAGATGAATGAAGGGGATTACGGCCATAAAATTTTGTAATAATCTAAACAAACTCTTGATCACATAATTAATCCTTACCCCTTTGAATGTGAGTAGACGAACAAGCCTTTAGGGCAGTATAGCTTTAAGAGGAGAGCAATATAGCAAGAGGGTTTAGAATATTAAACAAAATTAAAGGACTGAAAGGTGCAAAGACGAGATTTATTTTTGAATCGAAAGTGAATTGGCCAACAATTCGCAAGCCCTTATTAATGCTTGTGCTTTATTTAAAGTTTCTTGATATTCAAATTGTGGATTGGAATCAAAAACCACTCCAGCTCCCGAATGAAGATATATTTTATAATTTTTTATTAATGCCGATCTTAGAGTAATACAAGTTTCCATATCGCCATTACTAGCAAAATATCCAACACATCCCGCATAAAAACTGCGTTTAATTTTTTCCAGCTCTTCAATAATTTGCATCGCTCTGATTTTTGGAGCTCCACTAACTGTTCCCGCAGGAAATGCTGAAATTAAAACATTAAGAGCATCAAATTTTGGATCAATAATTCCTTCAACATTCGAAGAAATATGCATAACATGTGAATAATTTTCAATAATCATTTTTTTAGTAACAACCACCGAACCAGCTTTAGCAACCGCTCCCAAATCATTTCTAGCTAAATCAATTAACATTAAATGTTCGGCAACTTCTTTTTCATCCTTTAGTAATTCATCAGCAATAATTTTATCTTCAATGGCATCTTTGCCTCTTTTTCTTGTTCCGGCCAATGGGCGAACCGTAATTTTTTGATCATGTTTTGAAACCATGATTTCAGGACTTGAACCGCATAAAACAAAGTCTGTAAATTTTAAATAAAATAAAAATGGCGAAGGATTAATTGATCTTAATGCTCGATAAAATTCAAATTCATCAATTTTAGGAAAATCACTTGCAAATCTTTGCGATGGTAAAACCTGAAAAATATCGCCAGCAATGATGTACTCCCTAGCTTTTTCAACCATTTTACAATATTCATCTTTACTGTAATTAGCTTGAAAATTAAATCCTTGAAAATCAACAATATCGCTTGAATTATTTTCTATAATTTCATTTAAAATTTTTTCAACATTTTCAATTTTAGAACGCAAAATTTCATAATCCTCATGCCTTTTATAACTTGGTGCACAGACCAAAACGCAATCAAAAAAATTATCAAAAATTAACAAAATTTGGGGACGCATAAAAATGCTATCAGGAATTTGCAATGGATCTTCTAAATTAAAATTCTTTAAATTTTCCATCAACCTGACCATGTCATAACTCATATAACCAAAAATACCCGCACACATTGAAGGAAGCTCTTTGCCTTGATAATTAAATTTACTAAAATCTATTTTGGAATGATTAATTAATTGACGTAAATTTTCTAAAGCATCACCATTTTGCAAAATAAAATTATTTGGATTTTTAGAAAAATTATCATTGATAAATGAGATTTCATCCTTACAGCGCCAGACAGTATCAGGCATAAAACCAATAATTGAAAATCGACCTTTTTTTTGATCATTATCGGCAGATTCAAATAAAAAAACATGATCTTTGAAGTGTTTTTTGATTTTCAAAAATGCTAAAATTGGCGTTAAAACATCGCTAGAAATTTTTTTGTAAACTAGCGATGAATTGTTATTTGAGTAGCTATCAAGCCATTCTTCCTTTCTAAAATTATACATTAATTTTTATCTTTTTGTCTAAATATTTTTTCATTAACTTCTACGGGATATTTTTTTAAAAGATAATTGTTAAATTGTTGCATAATATCTGAACGAAACATTTGCTGGCTAGATTTAGCAACCTGTTCAACAATATCCTTGCTAATTAACGGCTTTTTAATTTCGCGAAGAATTGCTACTGCGAATCCGCCAGCTTCAGATACAGCTCCAGAACTTTTATTAACATCGATTGTAAAAATTTTCTCAAGCAAAGGACTGCGATATGGGAATTGCTGACCTTGATAATTAATTACAAAAGTGCGTGGCATTATACGATTTTTTTCAAATTTTAATTTATGTTTTGTGGCAATTTTTGCGGGATTATCAAGATTTTCACCAATCTCATCTGCAACTTCTTGGGCATATGCCACTAAAGCTTCTTGCTTTTTATCAGATTGTAATTTCGTAGAAATTGCTCTACTTACTTTTGTCAATTCTTCAGTTTTGCTAGCAACTATTTCATCAAGTTGAATTGCGTAGAATGAATCCTTAGCTGGGGAATTAAACAATTTAGAAGTTTGTCCTTTTTTTAAAGCAAAACTATTTTTGGCAATTTCTTTGGCGTCTTCACCAAAAATTTCACGCCCTCCTTCATCCTTACCAGTATCGTCAATGTTAACCTTGAGAATAGTAGTATTTATTTTATTTTTTATTAACGAATCACTTAGGGAATTGCTCGCGATCAATGCAGAATCCAATTCAGCAATTTTTTTATCAAGTGCTCCAATTTTTTTACCTTCAAGCAATTTTTGCTTTATTTCATCGCGAACTTCTGCTAGTGATTTAGCTTCAGATTTGTTAATAGCGTTAAGTAAAAAAATATGGAAACCAAGTTGACTTTTAACTGGCTCACTTACTTCATTTATAGCTAAATTAAATGCTGGCTCAACCGTTTGTGGTAATAACTGTTTTTTACCAGTGTTGTTTAAAGTAATTTCTTTAAGATTCTTTTTTTGCAACTCCTTTGCTAAATTTGCAAATTCATCCTTGAGTTTGTCCTTACTGGTTTTTTTAAGTTTGTCAGCAAAGTCTTGAGCAGATTGTTCTTTATCAAAAACTATATGATAAAAATCACGAGTTTCAGGCATTTGATATGAGTTTTTATTTTTTTCATAATCGCTTGCAATTTCTTCATCCTTAATTTCAAGGCTTTGCACAAGATCCTTTGCGCTAATTTTAACATATGAAATTCTACGAATTTCTGGTAAGGTAAATTGTTTTTTATTATCAGCATAATATTTTTCAATTTCACTTTGGGTAACATTAGCAATGTTTTTAACATCTTTTTCATTTAAAGAAATTAGATCAACGACTCTTTTTTCATCATTAAACTCGATTACATCGATGATTTTTTTAGAACTGACGGGAGCAGCAATTTCCATGGTTTGCAAGATCATCATCATCGAAACTTGATTGATAATTTCATTAACATAAAGATCTTCGTTAATGCCATTTCTTTTTAAAAATTCTTTAAATTTTTCTTGACTAAATTTACCAGTCGCATCGCTGAAATTCTTATCTTTGGCGATATTTTCCAATACCACTTTTTTGCTTGCGGTAATGTTAAATTCATGAGATAAATTTTTAACCATTTGCTGATTAATAATTCGCCCTAAACTATCGGAAGTAAATTGCTCGGAGTCAAGATAGACGAGAGCTTGCTCGTTATTACCGTATGAATTAATAATCATTTCGCGATTTTCTTTCATGGCTTTTTGTAAAGTTGAATAACTTATTTTTTTACTGCCGATTTTTGCTACCCAACTTGTTGATCCACCCAGAATAAAACTACTCACTCCAAAAAAAATGAAGCTTAGAGCAACAATGCCCAATACTACTTTAAACGCTATGTTATTAGTAAGTTTACGAAAAGATTTCATCATGTTAATTATGATTAATTGTTAATTATTACTAACTAATTTTAATAAGTTAATTAGTTTTTATTTTTAGTAAAATTTTATTTTTCCAATTCAACCAATAACAAAAATTTACTGCAAGGGCTTTTTTAAATTTGTTTAAAATTTTACTTGAGAATTTTTTTATTATGTAAAAAATGATAACTCAATTAAAAAAAATTTTGCAAATGCATTATGCTCATTGTCCAAAAATTCGGGGGAACTTCTGTTGGTGACATTTCGCGCATCAAAAATGTTTCGAAAAAAGTTAAAGCAGAACTTGATAAAAAAAATAAAGTAATTGTCGTAGTTTCGGCAATGTCTGGGGTAACAAATCAATTGGTTGAATATTGCAATCAGGTTTCAACTCTTACAGATAATGAAGCACTTAGCGAATATGATTCAATTGTTGCAACTGGTGAACAAGTTACTTGTGGACTACTCGCTCTTGAATTACAATCGATGGGCTATAAAGCTCGTTCCTTTTTAGGTTTTCAAATTCCCATCCTCACCGATAGCGTTCACGGTAAAGCTAGAATCGAAGAAATTAAAGGTGAATTTTTGTTAAAATCTTTACAAGAATTTGATGTTATTGTAATCGCTGGATTTCAAGGCGTAAATCCTCAATCCAATCGCCTTACTACTCTTGGACGCGGTGGATCAGATACTTCGGCCGTTGCAATTGCTGCATCGGTTAAAGCTGATCTTTGCGATATTTATACTGATGTTGATGGCGTTTATACAACTGATCCGCGCATTACTGATAAAGCTCGTCGCTTAAAAAAAGTTACCTATGAAGAAATGCTTGAAATGGCTTATAGCGGATCAAAAGTTTTACAAACTAGATCAGTAGCAATGGCAATGGCTCATAATGTCAGAGTTAGAGTGCTATCTTCTTTTGGTGAAGTCAATGAATCTTGCGGAACAATTTTAGTTAACAATAATGAGGAAATTATGGAACGCCGTTTAATTACAGGAATTAGCTATAGCAAAAGTGATGTTAGATTAACTTTAATGAAAATGCCTGATCATCCCGGATTATCAGCAACAATCTTTGGAGCACTTGCCAATCGCGAAGTTAATGTTGATATGATTGTTCAAAATATTTCTGCTGATGGAAAATTTATTGATATTACATTTACAGCTAGTAAGGATGAGATCGAACGTGCTAAATTAGCCATTGAATCAATTAAAGACGAAGTTAAATTTAGTGAATTAAAAATTGACGATAACATCGCCAAAATTTCGGTTATTGGTGTAGGCATGATTAGTCATTCGGGAGTAGCTCACACAATGTTTAAAACTTTGGCTGACAAAGGAATTAATCTACTTTTAATTTCAACTTCGGAAATTAAAATTTCAGTTTTAATTGCTAAAGAATATGGCGAACTTGCGGTTAGAGTTCTTCATGATGCCTATGGATTAGAAAATTAATTGTTAAAAACTAACTTAAATTATTTAAAAATAATTAATTTAATTAAAATTAATTTTTAATAATTTCCAATCTTGGAAATACTGCTTTTGGTTCTTTAATTAAATGATTAGAATATAATTTTTTATTCAGGTGAGAAAAATTTCTTGAATCATTTTCAATGTTAAGAAGATCAAGAATTTTATTAGAACTTACAGGTATAAAAGGCAAAAGTAAAATTGCGATTATTCTAAGTGACTCAGCAGTTTCACTCAAACAAAGATTCATTTCTTGAATTTTTCCTAATTTTTTCAAATTCCACGGAGCAATATCGTTAAATTTTTTATTAACTGAATTTGCAAATTCAATAATCACTTGAATAGCTTTATCAAAGGCTAAATCATCAAAAGCTAAAAAATAATTTTTGATAATATCGTCAATTTTTGAATGAGTATTTTTAATTTCTTCACTTTCAATTTCTTCGGGAATTTTTCCATCGCAATTTTTAATAATCATCGCCAAACTACGTTGCACTAAATTGCCAATATTATTGGCTAATTCAGCATTTATTCTTGTTAGCAAATGATTGCGCGAGTAATCGCCATCATTTCCAAAAGGAACTTCGCGAAGAAGAAAATAACGAAAATAATCGAGAGCAGTTTCATCTTCACAGCCTAAAGATTTTATCCATTCAATTTCAGCAACTGGATCAATGACATTGCCAATTGATTTAGAAATTTTTTGGCCATCATTAGTCCACCAACCATGCGCATAAACGCTATATGGTACATTAATTTGCGAGGCTATTAAAAAAGCTGGCCAATAAATTGCATGAAATCTAGCGATATCTTTTCCAACAATGTGTAGCGGAGATTTTTCGGCATCGATCCAAAATTTTTGATAATTGACATTTTCATCAGCAAAACCAAGGGCAGAAAGATAATTGGTAAGAGCATCAAGCCAAACATAAATAACATGTTTTTCATCCCCTGGAACTTTAATTCCCCATGAAAAAGAAGTTCTCGAAATTGACAAATCTTTTAAACCAGATTTCACAAAATTTACAATTTCATTGCGTCGAGAAATTGGACGAATAAAGTCAGGAACGGCGTCGTAAAGAGCAAGTAATTTTTCTTGAAAAGCTGAAAGACGAAAAAAATAACTTTCTTCGCGATGCCAAGTAACCTCGGCACCCGTAGGAGCTTTGCCATCAACAATTTCATCCGCAGAATAAAATGCTTCATCGCGAAGTGCATACCATCCTTCGTAAACATCTTTGTAAATAAAGCCATTTTCTTGTAAAATATTCCAAAATTTTTCAACGGTTTTTTTGTGACGATCTTCTGTGGTGCGGATAAAATCATCGTTGGAAAGATTTAAAACTTTTGATAGATTACGAAATTTTTGCGAAACTTCATTGCAAAATTCTTGTGGAGATTTACCTTTGGCAATCGCTGATTTCTCTACCTTCTGGCCATGTTCATCGGTTCCTGTTAAGAAAAAAACATCCTTGGAATTTAAGCGATTAAATCTTGCTAAACAATCACAAGCTATTGAAGTATAAGCATGTCCAATATGCGGAGAATCGTTGACATAGTAGATCGGCGAGGTAATATAGAAATTTAATTTCATGATTTTAATTTTATTTTTTAATGAAAAATATATTAGTATTTTCGATTTTTTTTAACAACAAATTATTTGTTAATTATAATTTCAGTGCTTAAATTAAAGGTTGTTGAGCATTGATTTATTTAAAATAAATTTTTTCTTAAAATTAGAAATTTCTTGGAATTTATAAAAAAGCTCTCAAATATTGTTAATAACCAACAATTAACAATAATATTTCACAAATTTTAACTATTTTTAATTTTCTGTTTAAAATTATTTTTTAATAAAATTAAATTCAAAAACCCCCTGAAAGACTAAAACCTTGAAAGACTAAACCCCTTGAAAGACTTAGTAAATTTAATAATTTTAAATTATCCGATCAATAAATTATGTCTCTAAATCAAAAACTGGACAGCATTGTTGCTAAATTTAATGAACTTGAAAAAAAGCTTCAAGATCCTGATAATTTAGGTCAGAACTTTGCCAAAATTTCTAAAGAACATTCTGATATGCAGGAAGTTGTAGCATCGATTCACGAATATCAAAATGCGCAAAAAGAAATGGTCGATGTTGAAGCGATGCTTGCTGATAACACTCTCGACAAAGAAATGCGCGAGATGCTGGAAGAAGAAAAATACAATCTTTCTAAAAAAATTCCTGAACTTGAACATCAAATTAAAATTACGCTTTTACCCAAGGATTCTGCTGATGAAAAAAATGCGATTATCGAAGTTAGAGCTGGAACGGGAGGCGAAGAGGCAGCGCTTTTTGCTTACAAACTTTTTCACATGTATCAACGTTATGCCGAAAAAAGAAAATGGAAATTTGAAATTTTAGCAATTGCCGATACAGGTCTTGGTGGATATAAAGAAGCATCCGCAATCATTGCAGGACGAGGAGTTTTTGCGCGACTAAAATTTGAATCTGGTGGACATCGCGTGCAACGCGTT
>Ga0114971_10003349_pt1 | contig 10873 bp, 4 predicted proteins | sample M_140625_MF_Meta_FD_87320 | JGI IMG/M metagenome (GOLD analysis project Ga0114971, IMG submission 87320) | Freshwater microbial communities from Lake Montjoie, Canada to study carbon cycling - M_140625_MF_MetaG | ecosystem: Environmental > Aquatic > Freshwater > Lake | place: Lake Montjoie... | reverse complement strand
TGCTCCTGTTCGGAGTCATGTTTCTGCAGATCGCCCGGGATCCCGCGAAAAATCGGCTCCTCATTCCCTACGGCATCCTTCTCAAGATTTGTTATATCGGAACCGTCCTCTGGCATGCCTTCACCGACGGCGTTCCAACCCTTTGGAAGTTCTTTGCCGCCGCCGACACCCTCTTCCTACTTCTTTATCTGGCCGCCCTCTCAAAGCTCAAGAAGTCTACTTAGCCCCCTCCTCCGACGGAAGCAATTCCCGCGAACTCCTTCGTCTCAACAAGGCACTCATCCTTAAAATGGCCGAGGCTCAATTCTCCCGTTCCGAGACGCATGACCGGCGAATCAATGGCAGTGAAGGAGGTCCTGCGCCGCACTCATTCCTTCCGCCGGGTTTCGCGTCCAGATCGAACAGCGAAATGAGGGCTTCCCTCAAAGGCTTCAGCTCAGAATGCCTTGCGTCGGCGTTTTGCTTCCAGAGGGACGGAACTTTCGAGAGCCTGACCAGAATGCTGCCCGGGATGATTGCGTTCCACCTTCCCCAAAAAGCGCCCCGCCCGCCCAGTCTGCTCGAGGACCATCTCCGCCTGAGCGAGGATCTGGGGCTGGACTCCCTCGCACTTGCCGAGATGGCGTTCAAGATGGACGAACTTTTCGGCATTCCCATTGAGACGCGCGAGGTGGCAGGGATTGCCACGGTCGGTGATCTCAAAGCTTTTCTAAGCCGCAAGCTTCTGCAGCCATGACGCACCGCGCTGTCATCTCGGGACTCGGCTTTGTCACAAGCATCGGCCACTCGAGTGCCGAGGTCCTCGACTCGCTTCTGAACCTTCGGCACGGGCTATCGTCGTGGGATCCGGTGCCTGGTGCGGAGTCCGCCGGCAGGGTGGCAGGGCTGCTCAAGGGCTTTGACGTTTCCTCAGTCAACCCTGCGGACTGGACCTGGCCGGACAAGTTTCAGATCAACGCCCAAACCGTCCGGATGATGCCACCCCACGGCGTATACGCCCTGGCGGCTGTCCAACAGGCCCTTGAGGAAGCGGCCCTCGAGCCTGCCGACCTGTCCGACGGGCTCACGGGGCTGCACTGCGCCTCAGGGGGGTCGCCGAGGATGCTGCACCACCATCTCAACGAGATGGAAAGAAACCAGTGGCGCCGCGTCCATCCGCACGCCGTCCTGAGCTCGGTCTCGGGTTCCTTAAACTTCCACCTCGGCGCCCATCTGGGCATCCGCGGCTCAAGCTGTGGCTTCGTCTCCGCCTGCTCCTCCGGAAGCCATGCCCTGGGGTACGCGCTTGATGAAATCCGCCTCGGCCGCCAGACCCGCATGCTGGTGGTCGCGGCCGAGGACTTGAACGCCGAGACCGCACTCCCGTTCACCGGAATGGGGGCGCTCAGCCTGCAGACCGATCCTGTGCTCGCATCCAGGCCCTTCAACTCACGCAGGGACGGCTTTGTACCCACAGGCGGAGCGGTGGCGCTGGTGCTGGAGCGTTCAGACGCAGCCGAAAGTAGAGGCGTGCGCGGCATCGCGGAAATGCTTGGATGGGGTCAGGCCTGCGACGGCCACCACGCGGCAGCGCCGCACCCCGACGGCCGGGGACTTTTGGACTCCATGCGGGCGGCCCTCCGCGACGCCTCGGTGTCTGTCCCGGAGATCGGCTACATCAACGCCCACGCCCCTTCAACGCCCGCGGGCGACCGGGCGGAAGCCCGTGCCATCGCAGCACTCATGGGCGAACACCGGCCGGCCGTCAGCAGCACCAAGGCGCTCACCGGCCACGGCCTTTCGCTCGCCGGCGCGATGGAGGCTGCGTTTTGCGTTTTAGCGATTGGATCCGGCATCATCCCCGGGCAGGCTCACCTTGTTCAGCCCGACGAGGACGCCTCTTTGCTCAATCTGCCGCGCGTCTCGATGCGCATAACCCCGGGCTTTACCATCAACAACAGCAGCGGCTTCGGCGGAAGCAACGTGTCCCACGTCTTTGCCCCCATCCGTTCCTGAACCCTTGATCCACGGCCGTGCAAGAGTCCCTCATCGTCAAAACCATGATCAACGCCGGGTGGACCGGCATGCTTCTCGGCGTGATTTCGGGAGCGATAATCGGATTGTTCTTTCACAGGGAGGACTGGATGGGCGGATACGGCAGCTACCGCCGCCGGCTTACACGCCTCGGCCACATCTCTTTTTTCGGGCTGGCACTCGTGAACTTTTGTTTCGCCTTCAGCGAGACGGTTCAGCCGGTGCGCCCAATGTGGAATGAGGTCGCGATGTGGGGATTTCTCATCGGCGCCGCCACCATGCCCACCTGCTGTTTTCTGAGCGCCTGGAGGAAGCCCTTCCGGCACTTCTTTTTCATCCCCGTCGGCGGCGTGCTCACCGGAATCCTCTGCGCTTTGCTGGCAAAATGAAGCTCGGCCTCATTGCCATCAGCGGCGTGCGTTGCAGGAACGAGGAACTCCTCGCCCTGGGGCTGACGCTCCCCGGCTTTGTCGAACGCAGCAAGGTGATCGCCTCCCTTCCGAGCCTGGGCCTCCTGACGCTGGCGGGAATGACGCCGGAGGGTGTCGAAGTGGAATATCTCGAGGTTCCAGACCCGGGTGCGCTCACGGAACTCCCGGGCAACTTTGACGCCGTGGCGATTTCCAGTTTCACCGCGCAGATCAAGGAGGCCTACAAGCTGGCCGACCGATATTCCGCCGCCGGTGTGAAGGTCCTCATGGGCGGGTTGCACGTCACCGCGCGGCCCGAGGAGGCGCTGCGGCACGCGGACAGCGTGCTGCTTGGCGAAGGTGAATCGCTGTGGCCGGAGATGATTTCAGACCTCCTGGCAAACCGGCTCAAGCCCCGCTACGACGCCAGAGCTCTGAACTTCGACTTTGCAAACTCGCCCATGCCGCGGTTTGAACTCCTCGACGTCGACAAGTACAACCGCATCACCGTCCAGACACAGAGAGGCTGCCCGTATAACTGCGATTTTTGCGGCGCATCGATCCGCCTCAACCCGCGCTTTAAAACAAAGCCGGTGGAGCGCGTGGTTGCGGAGATTCACCGCATCAAGGAAGTGTGGCCGCACCCGTTCATCGAATTTGCCGACGACAACACCTTTGCAAGCAAGTCGCATGGCAAGACGCTGGCCCAGGCCCTTCTACCCGAAGGCTTGAGATGGTTTACGGAAACCGACGTCAGCATCGCGCAGGATCCCGAACTGCTGGCGCTGATGAAGGACGCGGGCTGTGCGCAGATCTTGATCGGACTGGAGAGCCCGTCCGCCGGCCTCGACGGCATCGAGCGCAAGGCGAACTGGAAGCTCAAGCAGCGGGACGGCTACCGGCGGGCCATCGAGACCATTCAGGATGCCGGAATTACGGTAAACGGCTGCTTCGTCCTTGGGATGGACGGCCAGGACTCCACCTGCTTCGACTCGGTGTTTGAGTTTGTGAGGGACACCGGCCTGTACGAGGTCCAGATCACCGTGATGACTGCGTTTCCAAACGCTCCTCTCTACGACCGGATGGCCGCGGCCGGTCGGCTACTACAGCCGGACGCCTGGGAAACCTGCACCCTCTTTGATGTAAACTACCAGCCCGAGGGAATGTCCGTTTCCGAGTTGGAGAACGGCTTCCGCGACCTGACCCGGCGCATCTACGACAGCGACTTCATCGAATCGCGGCGGCGGCGTTTTTTTATGCGCCAGAGCGAACTGCGCCGCCTGCGTTCGACGTAGACTCGGTTGTGGAAAAGGCGCCGGCGGGCGAACCTGATGCCCCGGGGACCGGCATTCACACGCCACGCTACGAAATAGAAAAGTGCAGAATGTGGTGGAGAAAAACGGCTGACTTTCCGCCTAAAGCATTGCAAATCAACAAACGATTTATTCCAACTGCGGAACGCTGGACAACCGGCCGCTGACAGAGCTTTCTCGCGCCTGCGGACAGCAACAACTGTCGTTCTCTCCGTCAAAAGGCAATGTTCAGCGCGAACCCAAGATAGGTACTCGAAGCTTTGCTGAAAAAATCGTGCTGCGCGTAGAGGCGGATTGTTCGTTGATCGGATAACCCGATTTCCAAAGCGGTCCCTATTCCGAGCATCTCAGGTTGTCCCCGGGTGCTGCGGACACTCCAGTGCGAATTGGGTTGTGCCTCCCAGCGCACCTTCAACGGCCGCGAACGTGCCGTGAAGTCATGGATCCATTCCGCATGGCCCGAAGCCCGCAAAGGTACCCCAGCCAAACGCCACGTCTTCGCCGTTTCGAGTCCGGATCGTATCAAAGCATTGTGATAGGTTCTGGCGTGCGTCCGCAGGTTGAAGCCACCGGCTCCAGTCTCCGAGATGGAACCCTGGCGGAATCCTGCGTAGACTAGGCGGACGGTTGGAGTGAGACTCCAGGAGGTCTGACCAGGCGCGAGTTGAAGGCCGAAGCCGTTCATCAGGAGCCATTCTTGGGTTTCAAATCTGGACTGGCTGACGCGTGAGGCTGACGCGAGACCGAGGTTTCGTCGGACGCCCGTGGCAGTTTCTCCGTAGAAGGCCGACCCATCGGCAAAGAGCCTTTTGGATAGGGGAACTGAAAGGTAGGCGCCGCCGTGCCAGCTGTCGAAGACGGCGCTTGAACTGGGAGACGTGAAGGTGACTTGGCCGCTGCCTCTCGCACCAATAAACCCGAATGTGAGAGGGCCGAAACGCCGTTCGACTCCCGACACGTTTCCATTTTGTTGATGGGTGTACCCATTAAAGTGGTCCATTGGATCGGACTTCACGTTGGAGGCGCTCCCGTACGAGGCGCTCCATTCGGACCAGAGCGTCGGCTCGAAAGGCTGGCTCAGAAAATCCTCCGGCGCTCGGCCTCCGAGGGCGGCCAAGCCAACCCCTGTGAGGCGATCGGCAAGGGAACGTTGCACCGACGCGATCCGCTGAACGCTGAGTCTCGAAAGTTCGGCGAGGATGAGCGGGTTAAATTGGGAGAGAACTTCTCGAATGGCTTCATCGGAGGTCAGCGAGTCGAGTTGGTTTCGCAGAGCGACAAAATCAGGGTCCGTACCCTCCAGGACCAGATCGAGGCCGTATCCGACCCTTCGCAAATTGCCAGATCGGCCGATGGTTTCGAGGGAATAGCGTTGCACGAGCAAATCCAACTTGAAAACGGGGGTGTTGTCCTCGTTGCCGTAGATGAGCCTGGAACGCATAAGACCGGAGGAAGAGCGCACCCCATCAAACCTTCCCTGGATGCCGCCTTCCGCCTGAAGGATGGTGAAACGCTGGGGAGACCCATAAGGGGCCTTGTCGAGGCTGGTGACCACAACGCTCCCGCCGCTGATGGTTATGGTTCCTGACATTCCGTTGCCATAGACGACCGCGACGCGATCGCTTCTCGCCCCATTTTCACATGTGTACTCGACTTGGTAGGTTGAATTGACGAGGTTCAGGCTCCCAAGGACGTGCGTAACATCAATGGAGTTACCGGGGGCAAGGATGGCTTGGTTGAGGGAGAGGTTTCCGAGGATAGTGCCCCGGCCTCCGAGAGTCTGCCCGGCGCCGAGTTGGAGTCCGCGCTCCAACTTTCGGACGTCCAGTTGGGTGGATTGAGGATCCGAATGTGCGCTGCCAACAATCAGTGCAGGAACCCGGGAGAGTATGCTGGGTTGGGTGACAACAAGAGAGCCCTCCTCAATAATAGCGCGTCCCTGCAGAGCTCCTCCGCCAGAGAGATCGAGTGTTCCCGCCCCCGTCTTGGTGAAATCGCCGGTGCCGCCGAGAGAGCCCTGGAATTCGGCCTTGCCGGTGGTGGGCACGTGGACGACGGAGGCGCTCAAGAATTGGATGGGCTGGGTGATGACTTTCGATCCGGACAAGATGAGGGAGCCTCCCTCCAGCGTGAGCGCGCCTCCGATGGCTGCGACACTGCCAACCTCTAGGCTTCCCTCCCTGACCCGGGTTCCCCGTTGATGGGTATTTACGGAGGTCATTGTGAGGGTTCCCTGGCCGACTTTGATGACCTCCCCTTCCCCCGAGATGCTGTTGGAAAGGGTGATCACGGAGGACGCGGGAACGTTGACCAGCAGAGTGGCAGGTTGGTCGAGGCGCACGCCGCCCGGCCCGAGGGCCGAGTTGGTTTGGATCTCAAGGGTTCCATCGAGGATTTCGGTCCCTTTGACAAACGTGTTGGGACTGGCGAGTGCGAGAACGCCCCCGGACTTCTTTCTGAGGATAGCGTCGCCTGAGATCGTGCCGCTGATGGTGAGAGTGTTGCCCGGGAGAATGGAAAAATCGGCCGACTCTTCAATGGCAACGGTGGTCAGAATCCGCTGGGGCCTGGGTTGACTGACCTGAAGCGTGCCGGCGAGAATTTCCAGCGCAGAGTCGGCAACGAGCATGGTGTCCACAAAATCGAGGAGCTCGCCGCGGCCGATGGTAAGGTTTTTTCTCCCTGTGAATGGGGTGGATCCGCCGTCCCAGAAAACACGGAACGGGTTGTTGAGACTCAGAACGCGGCCAGAGCCGGTGATGCGATTGGGGAGTATCAGGTCCGAGGAAAGGTGGAAGACAAGCTCCGCGCCCAAGTCGACGGTGATGGGGCCGGTCCCCGGACGAGCGCCGTTGCCTATTTCGAGGCGACCGACGCTCACAGCTGTGGGGCCCGTGTATGGGTTGACGGAGGAAAGCAGGAGGGTGCCGGAGCCGAGTTTGGTGAAGCCGCCGGTGCCGGAGATGGGGCTGTCAAGCGTGAGCTTTGCTCCAAAATCGACCGTGATCGAGGCGGGTTGATTTAGGGTGACGGGAACCTTCAAGAAGTGGTTTCCACCGGCAGCGTAGATGGATGGCGAGGCACCCGCCAAAGCGATGGATCCCCCTTCCAGAGGATTTGGGGTGAGGGAAACCCCGCCGCCTCCGCCGAGGTGAAGTTGGTTTAATTCCACGACAGTGCGGGGCAAGCGCACGGTGATTGGAAGCGACGCGGTGGACATGAAGGTGGCGGTGTCGCTGCTTCGACTGAGCGCGCCGTCCAATCCTGGCCGCCCGCCGGCGAGCGTCCAGTTGGCCTCCTCGCTCCAGTCGACGGACGTGCCCCCCAACCACACCCCTTTTCCGCTGTATATTTGCCCAGAAATTTCGAAGGTCGGGGAGTCTAGGGCGACATCCTCCAACCCGCTTCCCGGCGCGCCGACGGACGCCAAACGAAAGGACACGGAGTCCCGGATGAAACCGAGGCGCGATCCATCAGCTTTGAAACCCACGGAGTAACTCGCACTTTCAGTCGCATTCAAGAGCGTGTTGGATCCTGCGATGAGAACGTCGGAGCTGCTGGCCACGGGAGAAACTTGGAGGCGGTCTGAGAACCCGTCATTGGCTGCGGCATTCAAGATTTGAAGGGTCTCGGCCGTAATCGAGATGCCGGCATGCACCTTGCCGAAATTTAGAAAGGCCGGTGCGCTGATGGATCCTTTCGCCAGACGGTAAACCTGCCCTTTGAAGTTGAGCATCTCGGAGGCTTTGTCCGGAGCGGTATCGGGAAGTCCGGTGCCGACCTGTCCTTTTGAAACGTACGAGATGGTGGCCGTTCCCGAGACGGTTCCGGCACTCGCCGTGGTCCCGGTGTAGTTGAACCGGAGGCTTTCGGTGTCCTGGGTGCCGGACGCCAGCCGTGAGATGGCACCTGTGGTTGAAAAGTTGGCACTGGTTGCCGTGATCACCGCGGCAAGATCATCGGAGAATCCGTCATCGGTTGCCGCGTTGAGGAGAGGGATCGCCTTGGAGGGAAACGTGCCTTTTTCACGGATTGCAGGGAGTTCGATGATGTTGCTGGAAAGCCTTCCGATGGCTTTTCGATAAACATTACCTTGGAGGGTTGCCGTACCGCTTTGGAGGGATTCAGCAGCGATGCCACTCGTACCGGTGCCGTCGGTTGCAAAGAGGATCTGGACTGTGCCGGATTTTTTTCCAGCGGTGTCTGTGGAGGTGAGGCCGACGCGGAGGTCGCTCGAATTTGTGCTGCTTGGGGCCAGCAGCGAGACACTGCCTCCAAAGACCACTGCGTCTCCGGTTGCCGCTCCAAGAGAGGCATTGACGTGTTCGCTGAATCCGTCGTTTGGAGCGGCGTTGGCGACGACGAGGGGCGTGGAGGGAAAGGTGCCCCTCTCGCGGATGTTGCCGAGGGAAACTTCCGTGAAGGATAGCACGCCATCTCCAGGGCGATAAACGGTTCCGTTCACAAGCACTTTGAGCGTTTGGGTGCTTAACGCGAGGTCTTCGAGTGCCGTCCCCGGCTGGCCAACGGAGGTGAGTCCGAACGAAACCGAACCGCTTGTCGTGCCTATGGCCGAGGGAGTGTAGCGGAGCCCGATGGAGAAGGTTCCGCTCTGACCGGCAGAGAGGGTTTGGGAGCCGCCAAGGATGACGAAACCACTTGGGTGGAGCGCATCAGCCACACGAAGCTGATCAGAGAACCCGTCGTTGGGTGCGCTGTTGGTGACCTGCACGGTGCCGCTGCCGAAGGCGCTTCCGGCGCGGACATTTCCAAGACTGAGGGTTGAAGAGCTGAGCATCCCCTGGGCGGTGCGGTAAATGGTACCCGAGATGGGAACCGTCTGCGTGGGCTGGGCTGAGGCAACATCTGGGAGGCCGGTGCCCGGTTGTCCCAGTGAGATGTAAGAGAGGTTGACGGTCCCGCTGACGACCCCGGCGGGCGCGTTTTGCCCGTTGTAAGAGACTTTTAGGCTTGCGGCATCCTGGCTCCCTGCCGAGAGGCGCGAAACCGCTCCACTGGCAGTAAATCCCAGGCTGCCCGAGCCTATACCGACGGCGAGATCATCGGAAAATCCGTCTCGGCTGGCGCTGTTATTCACCGGGATGGCTGTCGGGGAGAAAGAGCCATTCTCGCGGATGGCGCCCAGGTTCACCGAACCCACTGCGACCAAGCCGACGGCCTTTCGGTAAACGGCGCCTGTGAGCTGGACCGTGCCGCTGGCGACGGATTCCGCCGCTATACCGCTCGTGCCGGCCCCATCGGTTTCAGACAAAACGCGCACGGTGCCTGTTTTGAAACCGGCGGTGCCAGCCGCGGAAAGACTAACTTGAAGGCTGCTGTTGTTGGTGCTGCTTGGTGAAAGCAGCGCGATACTTCCCCCCACTGCAACTGCACTGCCGGTGGCAAGACCCAGGGTGGCGTTGAGTTTTTCACTGAACCCATCGTTGGCGACCGGATTGGTCACCTCCAAGGTCCTGGCCGTGAAAGAGCCATTTTCTCGAATGGGGCTGAGGGCGATTGTGCTGGAGGAGAGGAGTCCTGAAGCCGGACGATATACGGAGCCGCTGATGTTCAGATAAAGCGTTTGGGTTCCCAGTGAGACATCAGGCAGCCCCGTGCCGGGTTGCCCGATGGAGGTAAGCTTTAGGGTGACGGTTCCGCTGGTGGTTCCGATCGCCGTTGGCAAATCAGGAAGCACGATGTTGATCTGACTGGACTGTGCCGCGCTCAAAGTTTGGCTGCCTCCGTAGACAAGAAACCCGTTGGAGCTGGAGATCTGAGAGATGCGCAGCAGATCGGAATAACCGTCGTTTGCTTCCACGTGGGTGACCTGGAAGGTACCGCTTCCGAAAGTACTGCCGATTCGGATGTTTACGAGGTTAAGGCTGGAGGTGTTGAGCGTGCCTTGAGCGAGTCGATAGATGGCACCGCGAATGGCGACCGTGTCGTTGGGATGGTCGGGAGCCACGTTGGAAAGACCCGTGCCGGCCTGGCCGATGGAGGCGTAGGCGATGGAAGCCGTCCCGCTAACGAGGCCTGCGCTGGCGGTGCTCCCGGAGTGGTTGATCTGGAGCGTGGCGGAGTCGAGGCTGCCGGCGGCGAGCCGCGAGAGGGTGCCCGTGGATGAAAAACCCGTGGAGGTGGAGCCCACCCAGGCTGCGAGGTCGTCGGAATAGCCGTCGGTGCTTTCGGAGTTTCCTACCGTCAAGGCTCGGGCCGTGAATGTGTCGTTCTGTCGGATCGCTCCGAGATCAAGGGTCCCACTTGCAAGCAGGGGAGCGGCTTTTCGGTAAACGGTTCCGGTGAGATAGAGGATCTGACTTGCTAGCGGATCGGCAGCGAGTCCGCTGGTGCCCGTACCGTCGGTTTGAAATGCGACGGTGACGCTTGCGGTTTTTGGACCCACCGTCGAGGTGCTTCCGTTTGGAAAATTGACCGACAGGGCGTTGGCCTGAAGAGAGCCGGGGGCGACGAGATTGGCGGCCCCAGAGCCGCTTCCACTAGAGATCGAGGCGTTTAGCTTCTCACTAAAGGCGTCCGTATTTTGCGCCGAATTCCGGACATCGAGTGAGAAAGGCGTGAAGGAGTCTCCGATGCGGAGGGCGCCAAGGGAGAGGGTGCTTCCGGACAACAGCGTGGAGCCGTTGCGTTCGAGGGTTGCCTTGGCAGGCCGGTACACGGTGCCTTTGATGTAAAGGGTGGCGGTGGCGAGAGCGGGGGAGGCGCCGGAGAGAGAGGAGTCATCCGCGAAGGTGTAGGTGAAGCTTTGATCCAAGGAACCAGCGGGTGCGCCCGGAGCGAGGCTGATGCCAATGGCGGCGCTGCTGCCGGCGGTGATTCCGGCCAGGGGGGTAAGCGAAAAATTTCCACTGATGTTGGAGCTTCCCCTGAGCGGCAAGCGATAACCGGACGCATTGGTTACGAGAATGCTGTTGATTCCCGGGATGGAGCTGGGGTACCCGGCACGCATGTTGCCCAAAGAGAGGGTGCCACCAACCAGAGCCGGGCTGGCGTGATCATAAACATCCACGGCTACGGTCGCATCTACGGCTGGATGGCTTGCTCCAAGTGCGTTCACCCGGAGGATGCCGGTTTGCTGCGCGCCAACGCTCGTTCCCGTAAAGCGGAAGATACCGT
>Ga0114971_10003345_pt1 | contig 10883 bp, 6 predicted proteins | sample M_140625_MF_Meta_FD_87320 | JGI IMG/M metagenome (GOLD analysis project Ga0114971, IMG submission 87320) | Freshwater microbial communities from Lake Montjoie, Canada to study carbon cycling - M_140625_MF_MetaG | ecosystem: Environmental > Aquatic > Freshwater > Lake | place: Lake Montjoie... | reverse complement strand
ATAACTAGTAATGCTATATATGCTTATGATCAAATAGGAAATATTGTTTCATGTTATGAACCCGAACGAAAAAACAATGACACTGGAACTATAAATATATCTATTGAATCAGTATCTTTACTCGGTAATATATTATTACCGTGTAATATAAAAGAAGGTGATAATATTTTTCTTCCATTTACTTCTTATCATGGACTTGATAGTGTAGTATCAGAAAAATATCGTTCTGAACTACTGTATAAAGATATAGATATATTCAGAACTAGTAATAATTTATTAAATGTCACTTTAGTTATTGGTAAAACTTTACATTCTACTATAAAAAATATTCTTTCTGATAATTATGTTCGTTTTCCATTATTATTTAAATCTATTATAATTACAGAAGATTCTCAAGTAATTAATTATATTGTTGAACTGCTTTGTGGTAAGGTTATTTCGGGACATAATACAAGTTTTCAAGGATTTCTTAATTTTGGAACTAATTACGAAGTAATACATTCAACTATATGCCCGATAGAATCTATTGATGAATCTATTGATGAAAATATTAAACCTATAAAATTAACAAATCGTCAAGGTGGTCGTATACAAGTTAATGTCGACGGACAACGTGGTCTTGGAAACTTTATTATTATACTTTGTAAAAAAGATAAATCTGAAGAAATGTTTTATTTCATTGAAGAAATAACTAATACTATAATTAATATATCAAATACAATGATTATAAATAATTCAACATTTCCATGTATATCAATAAATTATCTCGAGAATTATCTAGATACTATTAAATTTAAAAAAGAACTTTATTCTACTAATAATAGTGAAAGGTTTTTATATATTCAAAAAAATTCAATATATGTTGTCCGATATCTTTTCACAAGTCATTATACAGATATAGAAGATATAAAAAATTTAACTTGTATAAGTCGGGCTATTTATAATGATTATTTGCATTTAATTAATGAAATTCGTTCAACTTTAGAACAGAATATAATTTGTAGTCGTGTATTTACTCATTCAACTGATCCGCAACTTGTACGTCAACATGGATTTAAAGATTTTTTTCAATCACCATCAATTAACTCTAAACCTTATATTGAACTATCAAAAAGTGGTATCAATTTGTAGAAATTAGTTATTAAAATTATTTTATTATTTTTGTGAAATTTGATATACAACAGATTTCATAAAAATGTTAAGAATTTTCAATGCGAATAGATAAAGGTATATTGACATAGTATAATATTATTATGTCAAATATTTCTAAATATATTTTAAATGTTATTAAAGTAGGATCTTATCCATCTTCATTATACTATTTAATTATCCTAGTCCATTACATTCAATAATAAACAATCGTCATAATATATCGGAATTGTGAATGGTAAGTTATTAAATCATGTGAAAAAAATCAAGAAAAAAATTGATAAAATAGACAGAGACAGACATAGTCAGGGTTACTGTTCGATATAATGATGATAAATGTCATCGAACTCTTGTGAACTCTTGTGAACTGTTGTAAATCCGACAACTCTTCAGATAGCGAACATAAAGAACGGCTTGTAAAATTAAAGAGTCTCTTAAGAAAGAGTGAAATAAAAATGCTAATTTTTTATTTTATTTTAATAGAAATAAAAAATCTAAACATATTTAATTAAAATGTGGATATTAGATTTAATTACAAATAATCCAAAACTATTAAATTTTAATTTAATAGGTGCAGGTACAAAACCACAATGGACGGTATTAAAACATAATGGACCAATGTTTCCACCAGAATACGAACCACATAAAATACCAGTTTTAATTAATGGTAATGAGGTTATATTACCTATTCAAGCTGAGGAGTATGCAACTATGTTTGCACGATATTTAGATTCCGATTACATGAATTCAAATACTTTTAAAAAAAATTTCTGGAAAGATTTTAAACCAACACTTGAAAATATAAAAGTCTCTTCTATGGATGAAATTGATTTTTCTCCTATTAAAAAATATTTAGATAAAGAGAAAGATAAAAAAAGCCAAATAACGAAAGAACAAAAAGAATCATTAAAAGAAAAACAACAAGAAATAGAAGAACCATATAAAAACTGTATTATTGACGGTGGACAACAAAAAGTTGGTAACTTTAAAATTGAACCACCTGGTATTTTTATTGGTAGGGGGTCTCATCCTAAATTAGGAAAAATTAAAAAAAGAATTAAACCAGAAGATGTAAGTATTAATTTAGACAAAGATGCAATCATACCAAAGCCAAATGTTCCAGGAAAATGGGGTGATATTATTCATGACAGAAATGTTATTTGGTTAGCAACATGGAAAGAACAAATAACAGGGAAAAATAAATATATTTTTACATCATTAGATTCTTTTTTTAAATCAAAATCAGATGAAGACAAATTTGATTTAGCAAAACAATTAAAAAAGAAAGCTAATTCAATAAGAGAAAAATATGAAACAGACCTCGTTTCAAATGATTTAAAAACAAGACAATTAGCTACATCACTTTATTTTATTGACACAATGGCTTTAAGAGTTGGTGGGAAGAAAGATTCGAAAGAAGAAGCAGATACCGTTGGTGTTACATCATTACGTGTAGAACATATAACATTACAAGAGAACAATACAATTAAATTAGATTTTCTAGGAAAAGACTCTGTAAGATTTTGTAAAAAAATTAACGTATTATCAAATATTTATACTAATTTAGAAAATTTTATGAAAGATAAAAATAAAAAAGACGAATTATTTAATTTAATTAATTCTTCTTCAATGAATGAATATTTAAATTCTTTTATGGACGGATTAACAGCTAAAGTATGGAGAACTTATAATGCTAGTTTAGTATTTCAAAAGGAACTTGATAAAATAAAAGAAGAAAAAATAGTATCAATGGATATAGAAGAAAAATTAAATTATTTAATTTCCATGTTTAATCAAGCTAATACTACTGTTGCTTTATTATTTAATCATCAAAAAGGAGTTAATAAAAGTTCTGATGTTTTAATTGATAAATTAAATAACAAAATAAAAGAATTAAAAAAAAAGAAATCTAAATATCAAGAAAAAAAAGATACTAAAAAAACTAAAAAAATAGAAATTAAAATAAAATTATATAAATTAAAAAAAGATACCAAATTAAAAATGAAGAATGTTTCATTGTCCACATCAAAAAATAACTATATTGATCCAAGAATTATTTTTGCTTTTATTAATAAATTTAATATACCACCAGAAAAATTATTTACAAAACAATTAATTGATAGATTTAAATGGGCATCTTGTGTAGATAAGGAATATAGATTTTAATTTTATTAGCAATTATAATTTTATACAAGAGTCTTGATATGCGATAGTGTATTACAAATAATTTTCTGATTATAATTATTATTTACTATATGTGTTAATATATCCATAGAAAGATCAAATGCTTTAATAATATCAAGGATTACAAACATAATAGTATTTTCTAGATTTTCTATTGAAAATTCTGTTGTAATACCATGTATAATAGCTAAATTTTTTAGAATATATTCAATATGTTTATTATAATATTGACAATCTTCAATCTCTTTTTTAATAACTCTTAGTTGACGTGAAATATAATAATTAATCCAATTAATACGCTTGGTTAATATTACCTTGAATATGTTATTATCTAATTCCTTTAATTTTGATAAAGTTAAAAAATTAGGTTGGATAAAATCTCCATCCGCATCATAATAAATTGTAGTATTATCAAAATCAATAAAACAACCTCCGTTGTTTTGTGTAATATCAAATATTACATATTTGTCAAGTTTTATAGTTGGGAAAAAATCATAAAAATCTAGATATGAATTATTTATATCAATTCCTGTATAATCTTGAACGATTAATTTTTTTTTATTTTCAGTACAATATAAAATTAATGATGTAATAAAACTTTGATTAATTTTGAAAGTTGTATGTATATCAGATACTTTATCTTTCTCGTCATAAAAATAAAATGATTTGTTTATTGTAAAGACAATATTATTATCATTTTTTAGTGTTCTATAACAATTCTCAGATGAATAAGATTCAGTTAATGTTATTTGTGTTTCTAATTTAAGTGGGTTTTCTAATTCTGGATCAACAAAAATATATACTATTTTAGAGTCTTTAAATTTCTGAAGAAAAGACGGATTCTGTTGATTATTATTTGATGAAATATCACAATCCTTATAGTGTTTCATAGAGCATCCAACAGCAAAATAAATAATATATGGATTAAAATCTTCAATACCGTACATAATGTTCCAATAAAATGATTCCATTGACAAATGTATGTTTATAATAATATATATTATTTATATATTATTATATCAATTTTTATTAGATGTAAACAAGTTATGCTTTCTTCTAATATTAAATTTATCTACCAGTCCAAAATTTTATTATTGGTAGATGTTTAAAATAATGAATTTGATTAAAACGAATTCCCCAGATACAATATTTATGTATATTTCCTAGTAATGTTTCTTGTGGTGCTTCTTTTTGTAATAAACATGCAATTACTCTCTCAAAACTACAACGATTGTATCTAGTTAATACAAGATCTAATAATTTGCTAATATCATATTTATTATTAATATGAATTAAATAATCGTGTTTAATTATTGACATGCCACCAAAACAACCTTTCCATAATTTTTTATTTTTATAAAATTCATTTAATTCTAAATCATTAAAAATATTTATCATTCTTGTTTCATCTTCTATTTGATCCCAATCATGTTCAAATTCCCATAAAAATCTATATTTATCGACAGTCATATCTACATATTTATTTATAAATACAGAATCATGAATTATTATAGCAACATCAAATAATTTATTATGTAAATAATAATAATAAGGCAATAATTCACCTCTTTTAGAATATTCGCTATTTATAATAGTCGTTTTATATAATTCTTTATTAGTTATAAAATTATAATCACTATTATCATCTATTATAATAATATTATTTTCCGGATAATATTGTCTAATATTATCAACACAGTTAATCCAGTATTTATTTGTTTCCTCATTATTTACATGCCTTAATATAATAAAACCAAAAGATGTCATTATTATAATACAGAAAAATAAAATATAAATATTTTTTTAATCTATATCTTATTTTTTTATCGTATACTTAAAAAGTTTAACTTGTATTTATTACGAATCTGTTATATAGATTCTATAAAAATTAATAATAATAAAGAACAATACATATTGTCGCCTTTGTATTTATAATAATATATCAAAAATAATTACTAAAACTATATATTATGACAGAAAAAACTATAGAAGAAAAATATAAAAAATTAAATCAAATTGAACACATATTAAAAAAAAAGTTCAATGTATTTGGGTTCATTAGATTTTTTAAAAGAAAAACAATTTATTTTTAATAATAATTTAATTGAACAAAAAGAAATATATTATTCACCCGCTTTATATAAAATTATAGATGAAATCGTCGTTAACGCTTACGATGCATCAATTAAAGATAATACCGTAAATAAAATATCAGCTGATATAAAATCAGATTGTTTTTCTATTTTTAATAACGGTAAAGGTATAGATATAGTATTACATAAAGAACATAAAGTATATATACCAGAATTATTATTTGCACAATTACTCAGTTCAACTAATTATGACGAAAATGAAGAAAGAACAACTGGTGGGACTTTTGGTATTGGTTCAAAATTAACCAGTATATTTTCAAAAAAATTTATTGTTGAAGTTTGGGATAAAACAAGAAAATTATATTATCATCAAATTATAGAAAATAATTTATTAAAAATAAATAAACCTACTATTAAAAAACAAGAAGGTGAAATTATAGGCGGTGTACGTATTACAACATATCCAGATTTTGAAAAATTTAAAGTTTCTAATTTTAGTGAGGATATGATGAATTTATTTAAACGCCGTATTATTGATTTAACAGGATTAGTAAGAAAAGATGTATCTAGGCAAAATTATATATAAATAATTAATTAAAAAAAAATTAAAAATATTTAAAATATTTAAAAATATTTTTAAATTTAAAATACATAAATTGAATATATTTATAATAAACACGTTTAATGATTGTTTATTATAAACATATCTATATAAAATGTTATGGATTGATGTTTTAACTAATTGGAAAAATGGTATTACTTTAAAATATCCAAAAAATGTAAAAGGTAAATTTCAATGGAATACAAGCGTATTAAAAAATGATGGGAACGTAGCATTTAAACAAACTTTTAGAACCGATAATAAACTACCACAAATTCAAAATAAAAAAGATTTTGAAGAACATATAGAAAAATCACAAAATAAATACGTTGTTTCTTTTCCAAATTTGAGTAAAGATACTATGTTAGTAGTTCCGATGCCTATTCGTGGTAAAAATTATGCTACATTAAAAGATTTTATCGATAATGCGCCAAAAATACAACAACAAGAATTTTGGAAACATGTAGTGGAAGTTGCTAAAAAATGTATGAAAGAAAAAGGTAAAGTATGGATAAGTGTGCATGGTTTAGGTGTTGCTTATACACACGTAAGAATATCAACTATTCCAAAATATTATTTTGATAATGAACTTAAAAATGAATAAAGTCCTACTTTATTCACCTCTAATAATAAAGAATAAAGTAAAATTTTACTTTATCCTTTGTCATTATATCGTTTTTTTAATTTTTCAAAATTTGTATTTTAACATATTAAAAATAATTACTAAAACTATATATTATGACAGAAAAAACTATAGAAGAAAAATATAAAAAATTAAATCAAATTGAACATATATTAAAAAAAAGTTCAATGTATTTGGGTTCATTAGATTTTTTAAATGAAAAACAATTTATTTTTAATAATAATTTAATAGAACAAAAAGAAATATCTTATTCACCAGCTTTATATAAAATTATAGATGAAATTATAGTTAACGCTTACGATGCATCAATTAAAGATAATACTGTAAATAAAATATCAGCTGATATAAAATCAGATAGTTTTTCTATTTTTAATAACGGTAAAGGTATAGATATAGTATTACATAAAGAACATAAAGTTTATATACCAGAATTATTATTTGCACAATTACTAAGTTCAACTAATTATGACGAAAATGAAGAAAGAACTACTGGAGGGACTTTTGGTATTGGTTCAAAATTAACCAGTATATTTTCAAAAAAATTTATTGTTGAAGTTTGGGATAAAACAAGAAAATTATATTATCATCAAATTATAGAGAATAATTTATTAAAAATAAATAAACCTACTATTAAAAAACAAGAAGGAGAAATTATAGGAGGTGTACGTATTACAACATATCCAGATTTTGAAAAATTTAAAGTTTCTAATTTTAGTGAGGACATGATGAATTTATTTAAACGTCGTATTATTGATTTAACAGGATTAGTAAGAAAAGATGTATCTATTATTTTAGATAATGTACCATATATATCAAGTTTTGACAAATATATAGAACATTATCAATCAGAACAAAAATGGATTATTGGTAATTGTGTTAAAAATCCATTATGGAATTTTGCCATTAGATTTAATGATACAAAAAATATAGATTCTGGTTATAATATTAGTTTTGTAAATGGAATAAATACAAATAAAAATGGTAAACATGTTGATTATTTAATTGATATATTATTTGTGAAATTTCAAAAATTAGTTCCTGATTTTACTAAAAAATTATTAAATGACTATATTACAATTATTTTTAAAACTTCTATTATCAATCCTTCATTTAATTCACAATCAAAAGAACAACTAATGACACCGTCATCTAAATTTGGGTTTGATTGTAATATTTCCGATTCTTTTTGGAATCAAGTAAAACAAACAGACTTAATTTCACAAATGAAACAAATAGTCTCATTATCAACTCAAAAAATATTATCTAAATTAGAAGGTTCTAAAAAAAGTAAAATTAAAGGATTAGTAAAATTAGAAGATGCTAACTATGCTGAGACAAAAAAATCACTAGAATGTACTTTAATTTTAACAGAGGGTGATTCTGCAAAAGCTACAGCTATATCTGGTATATCCGCTATTAAAGATGGACGAAATTACTATGGTGTTTTTCCTTTACGTGGTAAATTATTAAATGTTCGTGAAGCAACAACTACACAACTTGCAACAAACCAAGAAATAAATGATATTAAAAAAATAATGGGTTTGAAAAGTGGAGTTAAAAGAGAAGAATTACGATACGGGACTATTTTATTAATGATGGATGCAGACGAAGACGGTTCTCATATTAAGGGATTATTTATTAATTTTATTGAATATTTTTATCCACATCTCATGGGAATAAAAGATTTTTTAAAAATTCTTATTACACCTGTTATAAAAGCAACTTATAAAAATGAAGTTTTAAGTTTTCAGAATTTAAGAGCATATAATAAATGGGAAGATTCAAATGATTCTTCTAAATGGAATATAAAATATTATAAGGGGTTAGGTACATCAACAGCAAAAGAAGCACAAGGATATTTTATTAATTTGCAAAAAAATACAATAGATATATTAGATACAACTGGTAAAAATGAAGATATTTTATTAGCATTTGATAAAGACAAAATAACTCAACGAAAACAATGGTTATTAAATTATGACCCACAAAATATATTACAATTAGAACCACCGATGACAATTACATTAAAACAATTTGTTAGACAAGAGTTAATACATTTTTCTAATTATGATAATATTCGTTCAATACCTTCAATATGCGATGGATTTAAACCTTCTCAAAGAAAAGTTATATATGCATGTTTAAAAAGAAATTTAACATATGAAATGAAAATAGCACAATTAGCGTCATCTGTAGCAGAACTAACTAGTTATCATCACGGAGAACAATCATTAGTATCGACAATTATACATTTAGCACAAGATTTTGTTGGTTCAAATAATTTAAATTTATTAGAACCAATAGGACAACTAGGAACTAGGTTGATGGGTGGAAAAGATCATTCGTCAGCAAGATATATTTTTACAAAAATATCAAAATCATTAGAATATTTAATAAGAAAAGATGATAATGATATTTTAGAATACCAAGAAGATGAAGGTATGCAAATTGAACCAAAAAATTATTTACCTATATTACCAATTTGTTTATTAAATGGTGCAGAAGGAATTGGGACAGGGTTTTCAACATCAATACCAAATTATAAATTAGATGATATAAAACAATGGTATATAAATAAATTATCTGGGAAAAAATCGAATGAACTTATTCCTTATTATAATAATTTTAAAGGAAGAATATTTAAGTTTAATGATTTAACATATGTAAGTTCTGGTATTTTAACTATTGAAGATAATAAAGTAATTATATCTGAATTACCAATTAAATATTGGACTTCTGATTATAAAGAATTTTTAGAATCTCTAGTAGAAGAAAAAAATAATCCATTTAAAAGTTATCAAAATTTAAGTTCGGATACTGACGTTAAATTTATATTAAAAATAGATGATATAGAACATGTAAATAAATTAAATGTTGATGATTCAACTGGATTAAACAATTTATATAAATTATTAAAATTATATAAAACAATAAAAGTATCGAATTTAACGCTATATAACAGTTATGGAAAAATACACAGTTATCAAAATATAGAGGAAATTTTAGAAGAATTTTATATATTTAGATTAGAAGAATACGAAAAAAGAAGATTAAAATTAATAGATAAATTAGAAAAAGATAAAGTTTATTATAATTCACAAATTAAATTTATTGAGTTGATAATAAAAAATAATAAAATATATCAAATGGAAGAAGATAAAATAATAGACTATTTGAAAACTAACAATATTAAAAAACATAAAGATAGCTATGATTATGTTCTTAACATGTCATTTAAACAACTTGGAAAAAATAATTTAGAAAAAATTAATAAAAATATTAAAGATATTAATTTTAAATTAAAAGAGTTAAATAATAAAACAAAAAAAGATTTATGGTTGGATGACTTGCAATAAATTAGTGTAGGAGGTGGAGAAAGTCCTACATTCACTACATCTAATAGCGAAGAAGAAAGTAAAATAAAATTTTACTTTCTCTTGCGCCGTATTATGTAAAAAATTAAATAGATAGTATTTCTTAATTTATATCAAAATAAAATTATATCGGAGATGGAGAAAGTCCTACTTTTTCTTTTTTAACAACCTTTTTAACTTTTGTTTTTAATATTTCAATAACTTCTTTTTCATCATCTAATATTATAGAATTAGTATCATCAAGTTCTTCTTCATCAACTTTTACAATATCTGTAATAAATTGTTGTGCTATTGTTTTATTGGTTTCAATTTCTTTTTCTAACTGTTTGATTAAATTATCATTTGCTTCACAATAATCAACTATTTCTTTCTGACGTTCAAGTGATAGTATTGGGATTTCTATTTTTTGCAAATCTTTTGAATAAATATGTGGTTGTGCTGTCCCTGTTTGTAAATTATATATTTTATCTTGAATTGTTTTTAATAAATAATATAGAAAAGTGTTGCTTATTGAATTATTATTTGGTATTATTGAAAAGCAATCACTAGCCCATGCTTTTTTATCATATTTATTAATAAATCCAGCATATGCTCCACTTGAAGAACATAAAATAGTATTTTCGTCAGTATTGTATTCATTGTGATATCCCATTGGTTTTTGTCCTCCACCAATAACAGGATATTCTCCATTAATTAATGTATCTTTTTTAATTCCTTTTCCATTTTTAAATTCACATATATCACCCAATGTTTTCATAATAATATTTTTATTATATGTTTTTTGATTATTCAAACAATACTCATTTAATTGTTTTAATTCTTTTATTTTTTCATTACTT
>Ga0114971_10003344_pt1 | contig 10883 bp, 10 predicted proteins | sample M_140625_MF_Meta_FD_87320 | JGI IMG/M metagenome (GOLD analysis project Ga0114971, IMG submission 87320) | Freshwater microbial communities from Lake Montjoie, Canada to study carbon cycling - M_140625_MF_MetaG | ecosystem: Environmental > Aquatic > Freshwater > Lake | place: Lake Montjoie... | reverse complement strand
TTGTCGCTCCTGATTCACTCTGCGGCACGGGTTCGGAGCAGGCCGCCAAGCACAGACCATAGCTAAACAATACAATAGTGCTTATCTTTTTCATCTTTGTTTCTCCCTCGAAAATAGAGCCACCCGTAACTTAAAAAAAATCATCCAACCGTTAGGTAATGGGGATTGGGGTAACGCTGCTTATGTCGTTATCAAATATGTATTAATCAACTCCCTCAGTGTTGGCATTATTGACAACAACAATCCTGCCATTACCAGATTAAATATTTGCATGTATTGAGGCTTGTTCAGCACATGTTTTAGTGCAGCGCCAAACACCAGCCAAGAGCCTGTACAGGTGAATGATGCCAACATAAAAGTGCCGGCAATCTGTAGTAGCTGGAAAGTCTGCCCTTCACCGGCATTCAAGAATGTAGCAACCCCACTGGTTGCCATCATCCATGCTTTGGGATTAAGCCATTGAAACAACGCTGCTTGCACAAAATTAAGTGGCAAGCGATTTGACCCATCCAATCCCTTTGGAACAGTAGTGGCAATACGCCAAGCCAGAATTAGCAGATAAATTAAGCCTGCTATTTTGATGACTTCATGAATATGTGGATAGCGGGTAAATAGCAATCCAAAACCCGCACCTATTACTAACACCATAAAGGTAAATCCAACCGCAATACCAACCAGATGTAACAGGCTGCGCTTTATGCCGTAGTTAAGTCCGGAGGCAAGCATCATCACGTTGTTAGGCCCGGGAGTGATGCTAGTAGAAAACGTAAACAGCAATAAAGCCTGAGATATTTCCAGCATAAAAATTCGAATTCCGCCTAGTTGCTAAATTTTTTATTCATCCAGCACACTGCGTACTGGCAACATAAGATGGTGGGTTTTACCATCGGAAAATTCGAGAATAATTTCCACTTCGGAGCCGACAGCCAAGTTTGCATTCACTCCATTCAACATCAAATGCAAACCACCCGACTCTAGCAGCAGTGAACCGTGCGCAGGAATTATGGACTTCATCACATGCTGCATTTGCAACAGCCCATTTTGATTTATGGTGGTGTGCAACATGATATTGTTTGCTACGACTGAAGTAGCACCGGTCAGCTCTAGTGCAATATCACCTGTATTGCTGAGTTTCATGTAAGCGGAAATAGTGTTTACACCGGGCAGTGGGCCACGCAAGTAAGCATCTTCTACTATAAGATCAGCAACGGCACAGCTTGCCCAATTTGACAAAAATAAAAGATAGAAGAGTTTAAATTTGTTATTCATATATGGAAATCTCAATAGTTTGATCCAACAAATATAGATAAATGTCATGACCAAACTATTTTGGAATTGTGATCAATATGTTGGGAGTGCCTGCAATATTCAAATTACCCCGCAAACGATAACCTCCAACCGCTTCTCGCATAGTTTTGTAAATCCAACGCCCTTCTTCATCGGTACGTGCATTGATCAAAAAAGTCGCTTCCAATTTCTGAATGCGCTGGGCAATATCAGCCAGTCTTGTCAGCATTTCCAGGCTTTGTATGGACAGCTCAGCCGGATCAAGCTCAATCATCTCCACTTTTGTAAGCCGTGCTGTTTCCAGACGTTCACGTGCAGCAGACAGTTCAGCCCTATCCGGGTTTAGTCGAGTAGCGCGGGCCAGCAAACTTTCGGCTTCGTTATACAAACCCTGGGCCGTCGCAGCATCGGCCAAACTTATATAACGTAATACAATTTCTTGAATACCTGCCAGTGCCACAGCATTACCTGAATCTAGCTCCAACACTTCTCGAAAACGGTCATAGGCATTATCGCCAGCAGGTAACATCAGTTTGTTGTTTTCCAGAGCAATACTTGCAGAATAAAGCATGTCGGCCAGGATGCGTGCACGCTGAAATTCACCTGCATTACTTTGTACTGGTTCTGGCACGACGGGGGGAGGTACGCTTGGTATGTAAACCGTTTCTTTTATTGGAGCAGTACAGCCTGCAAGCAGTAAATTTATTACCAGTAAGCAACAACCAACTCGAAACATTGAAAATCTTTGCATCGTTACTTATCCCAGAATTCGCTACTGTTCATGACAACAAACCAGAAAATGGCAGATATTCTACCGTGTCTCCAACCTTGACTGTGGTGTGTATTGGGACGATTGCCAGGCCGTCCGCCCAAGACAGAGACGTGAGCACACTGGAACCTTGATCTGCAAAAGCTTGTGCCACCAGCCCTTGGCCTTCTTTTACCAGCCGCACACGCAAAAATTCCTGCCGACTACCAGCTTCGTCAACACTGAACCCTGCTCTTACCGGGAACGAGGGCAATTGGATATTAGTCGCACCTTGCATACGCAATAGATATGGACGCACCAAAATTACAAAAGTGACAAATACAGCAACGGGATTACCGGGTAAGCCAAAAAATGGTTTGTCGTCGATTCGCCCAAAGGAAAACGGTTTGCCGGGTTTGATCGCCAATTTCCACATGCTCAACACACCCATGTTTTCCACTGCTTGCCGCACATGATCTTCAGCGCCTACCGAAACTCCACCTGTCGTAATAATACAATCGGCCTGTGTAGCTTTCCGTAGAGCAGCTTCAGTACTGGCGAGCGTATCTGCAACAATACCAAGCTTAAGCACATCCATCCCTAGCCTCGCCAGCAAACCGGCTAAGGTATAACTGTTGGAATCATAAAGTTGACCTGCTTGTAAAGGCGTACCCGGGGCAACCACTTCATCACCAGTGTTGAGAATAGCAATTGTCAACGGCTTGAATATTTTGACTCGGCTAATCCCGAGTGAAGCCAGCAAACCCTGATCCTGTGCCTGTAATCGATGACCCTTTGGCAGCACTTGGGTAGAGATGGCGATGTCATGGCCCATGCGACGAATATTTTGTCCTGGCTGCGGATTTTCATTGATAACAATAATGTTATCTTCAATCTGGGTGTTTTCCTGCATGACAACTGCATCAGCACCGAAAGGCAGCGGCGCCCCTGTATAAATACGTGCGACCGTGCCGCGCACCAGTGGCTGTCCCGGATGTCCTGCAGCGATGGTTTGACTCAAGGGCAAACGTGATTGTGCACTAGCCAGATCCTGAGTGTTTATGGCATAGCCATCCATCGCAGAATTATCGTACGCAGGGACATTCATCTCCGAGCGCAGTGCTTGTGCAAGCACACGACCCAACGCTTCTACCAGTGGCACTTCCACCACAGTTGTGCCGGAGCGAACATCACTAAGTAAATGCTCAAGTGCATCAGCAATAGGAATTAATGGTTTGGACATAACTAAGTTGATCAAGACAATGGAGTGTCTTTACGCCTCGCGGTTGTTTTGGCATGTGAACCAGAATCTGCTGGCTTGCTTATTTTGCTTCTCAGCTTTCCCTTAACTTTACTTTTGACCTTACGCTTAGTCGCAGATGATCTGCCTTTCGTGGTGGCGGAAAGCACTTCTGTGTCAGCGTTTGGCTTAGCTGGTATCGGCTGTGCATGTTCAATACCATAAATATCCTCAATCAAAACGGTTAATTCAGCGACCCGCGACCTCTGTTTGATACCAAATGTTTCAAACACGCGCTGGCTACTGAGAACTGTACTGGCAATAAACGGTTTACGAACTGGGCATTTAGTAATTTGAAGTGCGGGCAACACAGTAGCAAGCTGGGCATCAAACTGAGCGGCAATCTGTAAAAAATTGCTGACAAAAATATCTAGGCTCAAGGGTTGTGAAGCGCAGTAATGATAAGTACCCCAGACCTCTGCTGCACAATCGACTTGACGAGAGATTGCCAGCAAAACGCGCGCCACATCACTGGTGGGAGTCGGGCAGAAACGATGGTTCATCACTTCTAATTTGCCACTGTTCTGCTTGCAGGTGGCAATATACTGCCTGAAAAAATCGTGGTTAGGTGTGCCAAAAAGCCAGTCAGTGCGAACAATTACATGATTTGGAAGAACATCCCGTATTGCCCTTTCTCCGGACCACCTGCTTTGCCCGTAATGACTACTGGGGTTAGTGGTGTCAGTTTCTACATAGGGATGTATTTTTTTTCCGTCGAACACATACGCGCTGGAATGATGCACTAAGGGTAAATTCAGTTGTTTACACACTTCGGCCAGCGTGGACACACCACTGCTGTTAAGAATGTCACATTCCTTGGCAGCTTCAGGATCACTCTCAGCCATTTCTAAATCAGAGTAGGAAGCCAGATTAACAATCTGGCTGGGTTTGCAACTCACACAAGCTTTGACAACTTCCGTGCGCTTGAGCAGATTCAACTCACTGGTAGCAAGCGCCAGATATTCCACACCCTCACTTTGCAGCAGACCAATTAACGCCACACCCAAATTGCTGTCGGCTCCGAGCACTAGTAACTTCACAACGCTTTCATTTCCTCACTAACTGCTAGGGTTAGCAGTTGTCTATCAGAACGGTATGTCGTCGTCAAAACTGTCCATTTCCGCAGGGGGTGGCTTCTGCGAGCGTGTATCGGAACTACCTTTGTTGGGGCTTGGAGTGTTATTGCGTGGAGCGGACTGATAGGAACCAGCATTGTCAGAATCGCTGCCGCCACCGCCTTTGCCATCCAACATCTGCATCTGATCGGCAATAATTTCAGTGGTGTAACGCTTTACGCCATCCTGCTCCCAGGCGTTGGTACGAAGACTGCCTTCAACATAAATCTTGGATCCTTTCTTGACGTACTCCGTTACGACTTCAGCCAAACGCTGGTAAAACACCACACGATGCCATTCGGTACGCTCCTGTTTCTCCCCGGTATTTTTATCTTTCCAGGTTTCGGAAGTTGCCAAAGTGACATTGGTGACTGCACCGCCATTAGGCATATAACGGGTTTCCGGATCTTTTCCGACATTACCTACTAGAATTACTTTATTTACGCCTCTGCCTGCCATATTGACCTCCATATGCTGGTTATTTCGAGCTCTTTTTGTGAGTTCGGGATAGCAGTCAGTCTAGCATTAAACTCAAAAATTTCGACCAAATTTAAGCCTGAAGGTTATAATCACTGGTTCATATTTTTCCTTTCAAAAAACCCAGCAGCAGCCAGTAACCATGGATAAAATCACCGTCAGGGGTGCGCGCACGCACAACCTGAAGAACATTGATGTCACTATTCCCCGCGATCAGTTAGTGGTCATTACTGGCTTGTCCGGTTCGGGTAAATCGTCCCTTGCCTTCGACACGCTCTATGCCGAGGGTCAACGCCGGTATGTGGAATCGCTCTCCACTTATGCCCGCCAGTTTTTGTCGATAATGGAAAAACCAGACATCGATCAGATTTCCGGTTTGTCTCCTGCAATTTCCATTGAGCAGAAATCCACGTCCCACAATCCACGCTCAACCGTAGGTACCATCACCGAAATTTATGACTATTTGCGTTTATTATTTGCACGTGTCGGTGATCCATACTGCCCTGATCACAACCTAAAATTACAAGCACAGACGGTGAGCCAAATGGTGGACCAAGTGCTCACCTTGCCGGAAGGCACTGCCATGATGTTGCTGGCTCCTGTGATCCGTGACCGCAAGGGTGAACATTTGCATGTGTTCCACGAACTCAAAAGCAACGGTTTTATTCGTGCCCGCGTCGATGGCATTGTCACCGAACTGGACTATCCGCCAGAACTGGAGAAAAACAAAAAACATACCATTGAAGTGGTAATCGACCGCTTCAAGGTGCGTCCCGATCTCGGACAACGCTTGGCTGAATCATTTGAAACGGCACTGCAACTTTCTAATGGCATCGCACTAGTCAGTCCCATGGAAGAAGGTAATGGGCCAGAGCTGGTATTCTCGTCCCTGTTCGCCTGCCCGCAATGTGGACACAGCATTGCTGAATTGGAACCACGGTTGTTCTCTTTTAATAATCCGGCGGGGGCTTGTGAAAGTTGCGATGGTCTCGGTTTGAAACAATTTTTTGATGAAAAAAGGGTGGTAGTGGATACCAGTCTGTCGCTAGCTGAAGGCGCAATTCGCGGCTGGGATCGCCGCAACATTTATTACTTTCAACTACTGACTTCACTGGCCAAACATTATGACTTTGCAGTGGATATTCCCTTTGCGGATTTAGCAGTCAAATTTCGTAATTTGATTCTGCGCGGCACCGGCACAGAAGAAATCGCGTTTAATTTTGTAAACGAGCGCGGCGACAACATCAAACGCAAACATGCCTTTGAAGGCATCATTCCCAACATGGATAGGCGCTACCATGAAACGGACTCGTTGATGTTGCGAGAGGATTTGGCCAAATACCTGAGCTCCCAAAATTGCCCTGCCTGTGCTGGCACGCGTTTACGGCGTGATGCGCGGCATGTGTTGATTGATGACCGTAATTTACCTTCCATCACCAATCTGACCATTGGGGGTGCTTTCAAATATTTCACCGAACTGCAATTTACTGGCAACAAAGCCAGCATTGCCGAAAAAATCCTCAAAGAAATTGAAGATCGCCTACGTTTTCTGGTTGATGTGGGGCTTAACTACCTCACTTTGAGCCGTAGTGCTGAAACACTTTCCGGCGGTGAAGCCCAGCGAATCAGGCTAGCCAGTCAAATTGGTGCTGGCCTGGTTGGTGTAATGTATATTCTCGACGAACCGTCTATTGGCTTGCATCAGCGCGACAACGAACGACTGCTCGGCACACTCAAACATCTGCGTGATATTGGCAACACTGTGATTGTGGTGGAACACGACGAAGATGCCATTCGCGCTGCCGATCACGTAATTGATATTGGCCCTGGTGCAGGTGTTCACGGCGGCAGGATCGTGGCTCAGGGCACGCCAACCGAAGTGATTGCAAATCCTAATTCACTCACCGGACTTTATTTGTCCGGCAAAGAGCGCATAGAAATTCCATCCACTCGGTGTAAGGCAAATCCCGCCAAAAAACTGGTACTCAACGGCGCCAGCGGCAACAATCTCAAAAAAATTACGCTGGAAATTCCACTCGGTTTGATGACTTGTGTTACTGGTGTATCAGGCTCTGGCAAATCCACATTGATCAACAACACACTTTATCCATTGGCGGCGACTGCGCTAAATGGTGCAACAACACTCGACGCAGCGCCACATGACAGTCTTGAGGGTCTGCAACTTCTCGACAAAGTAGTAGACATCGATCAAAGCCCAATTGGTAGAACACCACGCTCCAACCCCGCAACTTACACTGGCATTTTTACCCCCGTACGCGATTTGTTTGCTAGCACTCAAGAAGCCCGCTCCCGTGGTTATCAACCGGGCCGGTTCAGTTTCAACGTTAAAGGTGGCCGCTGTGAAGCGTGTCAGGGTGATGGTGTAGTCAAAGTGGAGATGCATTTTTTACCCGACGTTTATGTCACCTGCGAAACCTGTAAAAACAAGCGCTACAACCGCGAAACCCTGGAAGTGAAATTCAAGGGCAAGAACATCTGTGAAGTACTGGAAATGACTATAGAAGACGCGCGTCAATTTTTCGATGCTGTGCCAGCCATTGCCCGCAAGTTACAAACACTGATGGAAGTCGGGCTGTCGTATATCAAACTGGGACAGGCCGCGACGACACTGTCAGGTGGTGAAGCCCAACGTGTAAAACTGGCCCGCGAACTTTCCAAACGCGACACCGGACAAACCCTTTACATACTCGACGAACCCACCACCGGACTGCATTTTCACGACATAAAACAACTGCTCAAAGTGCTGCACAAATTGCGCGATGAAGGCAACACAATCGTAGTAATTGAGCACAATCTGGATGTGATAAAAACTGCTGATTGGGTGGTAGATCTTGGCCCTGAGGGCGGTGATGGTGGCGGTGAAATAATCGCTTGCGGCACACCTGAACAATTGGCCAAGATACCACAGTCGTATACTGGGCATTATTTGAAAAAAGTCCTTAAACACCCATAAGGAGGTTATTAACATGCTGGCAGACCAACGCTAGCCGGAAGATTATTTTTGAGGGAGTGCTTAGGTCCATGACGCTCGACACTTTGATAACTTTCACCATCCTAGAACTACTGTTGTGCCTAAGCCCAGGCCCGGCAGTGATCTTTGTAACAAGCACCGCTGCTGCGCGCGGCATCAGAGCTGCCTGGATTGCTACCGCAGGAATTCTCACCAGCAACCTGATGTATTTTGTGATCTCTGGCAGCGGTGTTGCTGCTGTGCTGCAAACTTCATCAACGATGTTCAATATTCTGCGCTGGGGTGGCAGTCTTTACTTGTTGGTACTGGGAGGCCGCATGTTTTTTAACAATATGACTCTGGGCACTGATAAGCCCACTGCTGCACCGCTGGTGAGTAACGACAATATTTCCATTGTGCACGGCTTTATGGTGCAAACTCTCAATCCTAAAGCCATCGCTTTTTTCGCTGCCCTACTGCCGCAATTTGTAAACCCTGCTTTACCGTTAGTGCCACAAATGACAATTCTTACCATGACATCTCTGACAGTGGAAACGACTGTTATGGCGTTTTATATCTGGATGACTCATCGCTTTGGACAACAAACACGGAACAAGGGAAATATGTGGATCAAACGTCTGGGTGGAGGTTTTTTGATATTGGCAGCCTCCCGATTGGCGTGGGTTGGCTGAAGGAGTTTGCACTTTCAAAATGGCAGTTCAGGCCAACAGCACACCGATTCTCACTGAAGGCACTTGCATGACATTCAACAAGCATTGGAGCAAATGGACCATAGAAATAAAAATATGGAAGATCTTGGCCATGCTGATAATCGTTCCAATTTTGACCATGTGGTTCCTTGTTGTACACCAAAGCGACGAAATAATAGCGCTCAGCCGGAATGAAGTGGTAGTGAACACAGCTGGCAATCGCATCTGGTATGGCACCTTTTTCAACACTGACTCTATGCTCTACCGCGACCTTGCTGTGCGAGTGCGCTTTCTCGACAGTAATGGCCAGACTGTGGGTGAGGCAAGAGGCGAAGTTGACGAGCTGCAACCCGGAAGGGGCTTGAACCTTCAAGCCAATTTACCCGCAGAGGCAGTGAATTTGCGAATCTACTCAGTGCAGTGGCGCAACAACAGAGATTCGGCGTTAATCGGCCCTTTCAGAGAACCCTGGGAGTTTGGCTATTTGCAATACGACCCGAAAAAATAAAACCTTTAGGGAGCTCGGGCTTAGACCATAAGCGCGAGCACTTCATCGGTCTTGGCTTGCATCAGCGCAATATCGCCGCGTGATTCAACGTTCAAACGAATTACGGGTTCAGTGTTGGACATGCGCAGATTAAAACGCCAGTCGGCGAAACTGATACTCACGCCATCGGTGTAATCAATGTCCAGCGCTGAAGGTTTATAGTGCGCCAATACTTTTTCAATAACAGCGCTGGCATCACTAACAGTACGATTTATTTCGCCGCTGGCAGGAAAACGCGCAATACATTCCTCTACCAGTTGCGACAGTGGTTTGCCACTTTGCACTATTAATTCTAGTACCAGCAGCCACGGCACCATGCCACTGTCGCAGTAAAAGAAATCTCGAAAATAATGATGGGCGCTCATCTCGCCGCCGTAGATAGCATCTTCGCTGCGCATCTTTTCCTTGATGAAGGCATGGCCTGATTTACATTGCACAGCAGTACCTCCACCCTCTTTCACCACAGCTTCGGTATTCCACAATAAACGAGGGTCGTGAATAATTTTGCTACCCTGATTTTTTTTCAAAAAAGCCGCTGCCAATAAGCCCACAATATAATAACCTTCAATAAAACCGCCTTTCTCATCGAAAAAGAAACAGCGATCAAAATCACCATCCCAAGCAATCGCTACATCGGCTTTATTATTCAACAAGGCAGTCACGGTGGGATGACGATTTTCTTCTAGCAAGGGATTGGGAACACCGTTGGGGAAATTGCCGTCAGGATTGTGATGAACCTTCACAAAAGTGAAGGGCAAATGAGGCTCCAGCAAATCGACGATCGCCCCTGCCCCACCATTGCCGGCATTACACACAACCTTTAAAGGGGTGAGTGCTTGCACATCCACATACGTCAACAAATGCTTAATGTAAGCTGCTTTTACCTCAACTTGCTGTTCGATACCTTGGCGCGCTGCCGTAGCAAAGACATTCTTTTCGGCCAATTCTTTAATATCGTTTAGCCCGGTATCGGCACTGATGGGCTTGGATTCTTCGCGCACGAACTTCATGCCATTGTAATCTTTTGGGTTATGGCTGGCAGTTACAACGATGCCACCGTCCATATGCAAGTGACTCGTAGCGAAATATATTTCTTCAGTGCCACACTGCCCAATGTTGAATACATCAACGCCCGAATCCCGCAGGCCACGCGTAAGAGCGGTACAAATAGCAAGACTGCTCAGACGAATGTCATAACCCACCACCACTTTGGCCGGTTGCAAAAAAGCCGCATAGGCACGTCCAATACGATAGGCAATGTCTTCGTTTAATTGGTCGGGGATGCGACCTCTAACATCATAGGCTTTGAAACAAGAAAATTTATCCACTACTCACCTCGGAAAATTAATAGCGCAATTAAAATATTCAAGAATTTCTATTCTTTATAGACATTTTTGAAATAAAACTGCGATGCATCCATGTAGCCCGGTACACTGCCACAGTCAAAACGGCGACCTTTGAATTTATAACCCAGCACCCGCCCTTGTTTGGCCTGGGTTAACAAGGCATCAGTAATCTGAACTTCATTGTTGCGCCCCGGCGGAGTATTACGCAGGATGTCAAAAATATCTGGTGTCAGAATATAACGACCAATAATAGCAAGGTTACTGGGGGCATCTTCTGGTTTGGGTTTTTCTACCATGTTGTTGATACGCAACAGGCCTGGGGCAATTTCTTCACCAGCAATTACGCCATATTTATTGGTTTCGTTACGTGGCACTTCTTCAA
>Ga0114971_10003343_pt1 | contig 10883 bp, 7 predicted proteins | sample M_140625_MF_Meta_FD_87320 | JGI IMG/M metagenome (GOLD analysis project Ga0114971, IMG submission 87320) | Freshwater microbial communities from Lake Montjoie, Canada to study carbon cycling - M_140625_MF_MetaG | ecosystem: Environmental > Aquatic > Freshwater > Lake | place: Lake Montjoie... | reverse complement strand
GGTTTTCGTGCAGAGTTAGACAAACTCATTGAACTTGCTCGGGAAAAAGGTGTTACCGACGATGCTGTGATGCGCCAACGGTTGGCAGTTGCTTATACAAAAGTTGAAGTGATGCGCTTTCTTGGTTACAGCGCGTTGACGTCATTCTTAAATGGGAAAAAACCCGGACCCGACGCTTCAATTGGAAAACTCTTTTGGGCGGAATATCACAAAGAAGTTACAGAACTAGCTGTCGATATTTTGGGTGCCGACGCATTAACGCCAAGTGGTAAACCAGCACTTACCTACTTACGTTCCGACGCGGTAGGTTCGCCGAACTCAAGTGCAAGTTGGGTCGATGTATTTCTGAATGCCCGTGCGGGGTCTATCTATGCCGGAAGTAGCCAGGTACAACGCGGCATTGTTGGAGAACAAATTCTGGCACTGCCGAAAGAGCCGCGCGCCGACGCTGGGCCATGGCGTGCCATCCCTGGGCATGGCTAATTAATACTTTGTTTAACGAGTGGATTTTTTGGTGCTGTAAGGTTATTACGTGACCGATATAACTGATACCCGAACCCGAATATTGGAAGCCGCAATGTCTGTTATTGAAGACACCGGTGAGGGTGCTCTGCGTGTGCAAAAAATTGCCGAGTCGGTGGGAGTGCGCGAACCCTCGGTGTATCACTTTTTCAAAAATCGCGAAGATCTGGTCGAAGCAGCGCATGTCGAGCGGTACCGCCGAAGCCACCTTGAAATGGTTCAGCCGTTTCAAGCAGGAGCCGCATTGGCTGATAACGCGGAAGATTTTCAGAGAATCGTCAAGAAAATTTTGAGTCTTGTTTACACCGCAGAACGCGAGCATATTCGCAGTACACGAATGAGTGTTCTGGGTGCTGCACAAACAAGCCCAACAATCGCCGAAGCAATTCGTCAAATCAATTTTGAAATTTCCAGCAGACTCGCAGAAGTGTTTTTAACAGCACAGGAAAAGAATTGGATACGCAAAGAGGTGGATCCACTAGCCGCTGCGTATTGGATCAACGGCCAAATTTTGGGCCGCGTGATGGCCGAGATGGACAAAGAGCGAGTGGACTTGGACAAATGGAATCAAATCTCTGAAACTGCAGTTTTGTATTTCTTATTTGGGTAAAACGGTTTTTTGAAGTGCCTTTTGCGCATTAGTCTAAAAATATGGCTTCAGGCGAAGATACCCGCTCACGCATTCTTGATGCTGCCATTGAAATGATGGACAGTGGTGGTGAAGCTTCCATTCGTGTTGCAACAATCGCCGCAAAACTCGACATTGCGGAACCATCCATCTACCACCACTTCACAAATCGAGCAGCACTTGTTGAAGCCGCTTATGTCGAGTGGTACTGGCGTTGCTTAAAAATACAGGTTCCTATGGAGACCGTTACGGCGCTGGTAGATACTCGAGAAGAGTATGTTCGGGCAATCGTTAAGTCGCTCACGTGGAGTTACCAGAAAGATCGGCATGCGGCACGCGCAGTGCGCATCAGCGTGCTTGGCGCAGCACAAAGAAACCCACAATTAGCAGCGGCTATTAACGATATCAATCGAAAATTTCTGGGAAGTCTTGCTGATTCGATGAAAGAAGCGCAGAAGCGTAAGTGGATCAGCAGCGATCGCGACCCGCTTGCAACGGCATATTGGCTGCATGGGCAAATTCTTGGCCGCGTCGTTGCTGAAATGGACGACGGTATTGTTGATTTAGAACAGTGGGACGCACTCTCATTTGAGGCCGTCTCAATGATTTTAGGGAACTAGTTCTTAGTTATTGAGCCTGTTGCCATGGTGGTACCGGGCGTAAACGTGGGTACCACGGGCTGCGTAATGGGTCGCCGTATTTCAGTTGCAACGATAAGCCAGGCGTTAATGGCACTGTTGGTTTGCCTGGCGGGCGTGGTGCATAAACAATGTCGTTGCCATACATACGAATGGTAATTGCGCGACGACTGCTGGTGGGGCCGGTTGGCCCACCGCCATGCAGCACTGCAGGGTGAGCAAGAATGATGTCGCCAGGTGTGATGTCCCACGAGACAATGTCCCACGCACTGCGGTCGGCTTCAATGTTGGGTAGTGGCGGATACTCACTTCCAAAATACGGAAGCGTTGGGTCTTCGCTCACGCGCCGCGGGTTGAAACCGTCGTAACGCACACCATGGTGAGTGCCGCGCACATATTCCAAACACTCATGTGCAGGCAAAGTGTCGAGGCTGATCCATGCAGATGCAATTTTGCTTCCCTCCATTGGCCAATAGGGAAGGTCTTGATGCCAAGGTGTGCGACCACCGTTGGGGCCTTTCACAAACCACTCATCGGAGTACAACCAAATATCGGGGGAGTTGAGTAGCACCGCCATCATGTCGGCAAGAGGAGAGTCGTACATGAAACGCTGTAGCTCGGGCGACACTTCAGTAGTGCGTACCAATTCAATAAATTCCTGATCGGTGCCGTCATAGAACAGATGTTTTTTCTGGCCCGAATCACCCATTACTCGGTCGAGTCCGAGTTGGAGGAGAAGCAACCATTCTGGGTGCAGCGCTTGCCTGAGAATGACGATGCCATCTCGTGCATAGGTGTCACACACGGTGGGTGTGATGAGCGAAACGGCTTCGGCAGTAGTTGTAGGAAACTCCATGACATGACAATAGATCACGTGTGAGCACAGAATTACTAGACCCTGTACCGTGCAGTTATGGCTTTACCGAAGATTCTTGACGATGCATTAGACACCCTGGTTGTTCCAGGTTTTTCCCGCATTGGTTACCTCGTGCGAGCAGGACAGTTTGACCCACTTGGCAACAATGCATTGGCAGGAAAAACAGTTGTCATCACTGGCCCCACGTCGGGGCTGGGCAAAGCAACGGCACATCAACTTTCAGCGATGGGTGCAGATCTCATTTTGGTTGGTCGATCTGCAGAGAAACTTGAACGCACGAAGAGCGAACTTGTTCACAGCCTTGAAACTCAGAAGTTTCACATTGTGGTTGCCGACATGGGCGATCTAGATGCAGTGCGTAAAGCTTCTCAACTCATACTTGAGTCCACCACAACTCTTCATGCACTCATTCATAATGCGGGAGCACTTTTAAAGACTCGTGAAGAATCGCCGCAGGGCTATGAAACAACAATCGCCACCCATGTCTTAGGGCCGCATCAGATGACAACAGATCTTCTCCCGTTATTGAGGACTTCTTCAGGGCGAGTGATTACGGTTTCTTCGGGTGGCATGTATGGAGCCACGTTGCCCAATATTGCAGGCAATCAGTCTCCAGAAATGTCGCCTGCGAGCTACGACGGCACACGCCAGTACGCAATTGCTAAACGTATTCAAGTCACACTCAGTGAGATGTGGGCTGTTCGCGAACCACAAGTTTTATTTGCGGCAATGCACCCTGGCTGGGCCGATACGCCCGGTGTCCAAGATTCGCTTCCGGCTTTTCGACGTGTCATGAAGCCGCTTCTGCGGAGTCCTGAACAAGGTGCCGACACCATTTGTTGGCTGGCATCTCAGAGTGAGAATGTCGATTCGGGCAAGTTCTGGTGCGACCGTGCGAGCCGAACAATTCACCGCTTGCCACGCACACGCAAGTCAGATACCCCCGAAGCGCGTGGGGCACTTTGGCTGTGGTGCAAAGAGCGCATCACGCAATAAATGGTCAAAAGGGGCGTTTGGCGGTGATGTAGCGACATGAGACGGGGTCACCTTCGGTGATGGCCAATTCTGACCTCCAAGAAATAAATGCGTAAAATTTTTTTTACATGTGAGTTCCCATTTCTCCAGTTGCCCTCACGTCATATTGTGCAGAAATGCGTATTTGGGGGGTTTTGGGCAGGTTGGGGCTCGCCACCTTTTGTCTCTCCTTCGTTCTGCCGATTACACCTGTTGCGGCCACAAACGGGGTCGCACTCAGCGCTTCTTCGGCCACCGTTACACCAGGTTCAACCGTTGACCTCACCGCATCGATGCCGGTGGTATCGGCTGGATCAACAACACAAACCCTGACTCAAACCATTGACCCCACAAAAGTAAAGCTGACAAGTGCGAGCGACATTACGTATCCAGCAGGTTGGACACTTTCCTATTCAACTGATGGCACAACATTTTCATCAACTGCGCCAACAACGACAAGTGGATGGGGAGCGATCACAGCCGTACGCGCAACAGGCTCAGTAAATTCAAATGGCAGCGACTCAAACGGTTATCAGATCGCGACGAGAACAGCGACCGGCACCGCTGTTAACCTCGCGCCACCTTCAACATCTGCTTCTGTCGCTGGATCGGACGGGTATCAGGTTTTTTTCGACGCTAATCGAACGCGGGCATTTAATGTCTTTCACCATTCATCTGCGTTAACGGCAAGCCTTGATTGCAAATACATAGCTACCGGCGCAACTTGCGTCGGCTTTCCGTTTGTGTGGGGCGGAGTGACTGACGAAGCAGCAAATGCAGTGGTGGTCGGAAGCACCATTTGGGCAGCAAGCACTAGTGGTTTTTACTGCATAGATATTTCGGCGGTGCTGGCCAACACTTCTAATGCTGTAGGTGCTGGAAGCCCTGCCAAGTGTTTCGGCTCAGGAACGAGCGGCGCGCTTGTAACGGGAACGAGCGGAAAGTGGTTGACATGGTTCAGCGGTGCGTCAAAACTGGGGCAGAGTACAGAAACCAAACTTTATGCTTTGGACACTGCAGCAACGCCAAACGCACTGGCTTATTGCATTGACACAGCGACAAGAGCGCTCTGTTCGACACCAACTGTGGACACCATGATCCCAGGCGCTGCATTAGTCAATAGTTTTAACACTTCAAATATTCTTCAGATCAGTGATCGTCTTTACGTACTGCAAGCAAACCAAAGTAGTGGTGCAAATACTATTAACTGCATAAATTTGACAACCGGTTCACGCTGTTCTGGGTGGACGGCAAATTACTCTGCAGCCACAGGGTGGAGCCAGGTTGGTAAATTTGCCGATATTCCAAATGCTGCGGGAGGTAGTAGAGGAGTTTGCTACATCAGAATTACGACGATGGTTAGCGACACAACGTCTTGGCCATGTTGGGATTCTTCTGGAGCCAGTTTCACCCCGGCATCCATCAATTTGCCGTTCCTCTCGGGCGGCGCGTTCTATGCCTATGGAAATCCGGTCCGATTTGGCTCGAGACTTTTCATCGGAAATGGCGCGTATTCCGGGCAGGGTGGAAAAATTCTCTGTTATGACGCTGCAGTCAACAACGGAGCTGGTGGGTATTGCAATTCTGCAACTGGTTTGATCACGGCCCCGGCTTTAGATGCAGCGAATCCGATGTTCCAAAACTATACGGTCACACCAGACCCTTTGATCGCGGACTGTATTTGGATCACACGTGATGCGGCCCCGATAATTAGCACCGTCAACATCAATACACAAACACAGGGTTGTTCCTCTCTTGCCCCAACTACTGCATCCTTCTCAGGAACTTCCATTGTTCCTCGCATGGCTTGTCAAACGAGTTCTCAGCCAATTCGAAACTGGTTGTCCTTTACCGTCACGAGTGCTGGCACTGGTACATTCACCACTGCAAAACTCACGGTGAAGAACTCTTCTGGAGTCGCTATTGCTTCATGGACCGATGTGCCAGTTACTTTGAGCACAGCATTAGATCTTTCTACTTTGTCTCCAGCAGACACTGGAACTACCCCAACATTTGACGTTGCCTTTGAAGGCATAACTGGTTCAATCACAACTGCATCTGCCCAAGTTCGAGTAGTTGGCGATGCTCCACAGTTGTGTACGAAAGTGACGGCAGTGTATTCATGCCCTACGGGTGTTGGCCCAATTTCTTCTCTGGCGAATTCGGTTGCATCGTTAAGTGCTACAGGATCCTCGGTGCGCGGTGGCGTGACCACGACGCTAACCCCGGCGAGCCATACAGTAACTGTTACTGCTCCAGCTATATCAACTTGCACATCAAGTATCACGGGTCGAGCAGGTGATGCGGGCGGGGGAGCATCTGGTAGTGCAATTTCCGGCGTCTCCGTTTCGCTTCTTGATTCTTCGGGTAATCCAGTGCTTGTTGGTGGTACACCTGTTTCAACAACGACAGCCAGCGATGGAACGTACTCGTTTGCAAATGTTTTGCCAGCGTCCTACAAAGTCAGCTTCTCGACACCTTCCGGAAAGACACTTGTTAGTTCTACTACCGTTTCTGGAGCATCGGGAACGACTGCAGGTGCCGCAACAAGTTTGGGTCCAATCTGTCCAGGTGGAGGCACAGGCACAACTCTGCAAACAAATATGAAGTCGGTTGCTAGTGGAACTCTGCTCACTAGAACCGGTCCAAGCAATCTGATTCAAAATGGCGACTTTACAACTGCAGGCGGATCAGGCGACCTTTACTACCTATTCGGCACTCAAGGTTCAAATAAGACAATTAATGGAATCACTGCTCCCGTTGGAACCGTTTCGAACTGGACAGTTTCTGGCGGTGGTTCAGCGACATATGCATTCTGGCAAAAGAACGCACCAGGTCCACCAATTGGAGTCGTCACTTCAACATCTGACGGAAATAATTCCAGTCTGGTCTATTTCGGAAATGAAGCCGGTGCAACGGTTACTCCCACTCCTACGTATAACAGCGACGGATGGACTTCCTCTACTTATTCTTTAACAACCCCCGGAGCCGCTTATGGCGCAAATAATGCTCCACCAACGCTCAGTCAAACATTCCCCACTGTAGTTGGCACAACCTATCGGTTGCAGTTCTTACAGGCATATGAAAACTATGGCTCAATCGCAGGCATTGCAGCACTAGATATCACTGGATTTAACCGGTCCTACTTTAAGGTTCCAAAATCAGTTACTCGTTACACGGTTGAATTTGTTGCAAGTTCAAGCGCAACCACAATTGCTTTCCTTAGTTGGGGCCACATTTCTGCAGCAACAGAACTTGCACTTGATGATGTCATGGTTAATGCCTGTACCCCTGCGCCGACAAATTTGGTTTCGCCATTGGCAGCCACCATCGCTGGCACTAACGCAGTTGTTAATGCCCTATACACAATCCCTGCCGCAGCAACTGCTGATATTCCGCCAGCTGGAACGCAAGGAACTGCGCAAAGTATCAATGTACTAACTAATGACACCGCCGCATCGGGAGCAACTCTTACCGCTAACAGCGTCAGACTCTGCGGAACTTCACCAGTTCAAAATCCGCCATCATGTTCTCAAACTTCACTAACTACTGCCGACGGCACCTACAGCGTTAACACCACAACCGGCATCGTGACTTTCACGCCAACTTCTTCCTTTACTGGAACAGCAACTGTGATTCCGAGCTATCAAGTTAGTGACTCAGCATCCAACGTAGTGTCTTCAACAATTACTCCATCGGTAATTGCCCGGCCAACGCTTTCTCCTGATACTTCCGCTGGCTCCTGGGACACTAACCAAACAATCTCACCTCTTACTAATGACACTGCTGGCAATGGCGCAACACTTGTTGCTAGCAGCGTTAAGTTATGCGCCCCATCGGATACTGCGCCTAACTGCACTGCCACAACTCTTACCAACTCTGATGGCACCTACACAGTTAACTCAGATGGCACCGTGACATTTGATCCTGTTGCTAGCTTCACTGGAACTTCAAATAACCCAGTTACTTATTCGGTGACCGATTCGCTTAGTCAAAAGTCTGCGAGCACGATTACCCCATCGGTTACTGCTCCCGGAGCACCGGTTGCTAATCCCAAAACCAAAATAGTGAGCCCGAATCAAACCGCGAATTTTGCGACGATTACTGGCCAAAGTGGACTTGCAACGGGAACACAGTTATCGCCAGCGCGCACATTTCTTTGCTCGATTTCTCCAGCTCAAAGTCCACCGAACTGCAACGCAACCTCGGTTACTACTTCTGATGGCACCTGGGTTTTAAACCAGATCACTGGTGTAGTGACGTATCAGCCAGCAGCGGGTGTTAGCGCGGGTACCAAGGTTGCAATTAGGTATCAAGTCACTGATGCCGCGGGTCAAAGCGCTTCGGCATTACTCACTCCTGTTATTCCACCAGCGCCAATTGCAAAGCCTGATACTTCTTCTGGGCAACAGGGCATAGCGCAAATCATTTCACTCACCGGAAACGATGTGACCGGTTCTGCCTCAAGCCCTCTTGATGTTTCCACCGTCAAATTCTGCACGGGTAACCAAGTTGCTCCGAACTGCACTGCTACTTCTCTTACGATCACTGGCCAAGGCACCTACACCATTGATTCCTTTGGCATTGTTACCTTCACTCCTGTTCCAGGTTTCACTGGAACTGCAACACCAATTAATTACCAAGTCAGCGACAGCGTTGGGCAAGTCACTAGTTCTACTGTGAGCGTTAATGTGATCCCACCGCCTGCTCCTGTTGCCACTCGAGATACAGGGTCAGCTGCATATGGCGAGTCGGTGATTTTTGAACCGTGGAAAAATGACAGCGGTGGTAGTAAGCCAACTGGAGCAAGCCAGCAGGCCCCAGACGTTGTTCCCACTTCAATTCGATTGTGCTCTGCATCTCAAGTTGCACCCAATTGCACTGCCACATCTGTTGTCACCATTGATGGCACTTACACACTTGACACGTCTACTGGCAAAGTTTCGTTCGCACCGGTTTCAGGCTTCTCTGGTACTGCTACTGCACCAGTTACTTATCAGATTTCAAACAACTGGACCGGACCATCGGGAGTTGCCACAACGACAGCAATTTTGATTCCAACTATCGCAGCCCCAGGCGACCCACTTGCCACCAACGATCAAAGCGTGACGAAGCCTTTAACCCCGGTCATTCTCAAGCCGATCGCAAATGACGCACCTGGGTCATATGCGCTGAAAGCCACCTCGCTGCGCTTGTGCGACGATGTCGATGTCGCTCCCAATTGCTCCCGTTTAACAGTGACGAATGCACAAGGCACCTATGTTGTTGACCAAAACACGGGTGAGGTCACGTTCACTCCAGCAAAGGGATTTAATGGTCTTGCCTCAGTTCCATATGTCATCAGTGACATGAATGCTCGTTTCACGACTGCCAACTTATTGATCACAGTTTCAAGTGTCGCCACACCAGCAAACGAAGCGAAACCAAAAGTACTTCCTAAAACGGGCAGTAGTCACACTTCCGCACTAGGAGCAATCTCAATCTTGGCCTTCCTCATGGGAACGGGACTCGTTTCAGCAAGTAAGCGTAAGCGACACAAATTAGCTAGCTAGTGATAGTCAGGCATTTTCAAGATGAAGAAACGTCAACTAATGAAGCCAACATTGATGACATGGTTGCAAAAATTAGAGTCGGATTTTTTCTCGCACAAAATCTCTGAACTCTTCTGTTGAAAAAAGCTCATCTTTCGCTAGCACGCGATAATACGGGAGTTGTTGCCCCAGCACCATAAAGAAGAAGCGTGTATCGAAGGCTTCACCAGGGGCCATTCGTTGCTGAATTTCATCAAGCCCTTCAGTCCAAAATACCTTCAAATTTTGCATGGTCGTTTCAAGATTTTGTCGCAATTGAACATTGTGAACAGAAGTAGCAAGTATTTGCAAGCGAAACTCTTGTAGTTTTTCCACTTCAGGAGTGATGTCGAGTGGTAACGCGTTGACTAGGTCATCAATCGTGAGCGACTCCTTATCCCAAAGGCTCCTTTTAAACTGATGAATTGATGCCTGGGTGATTTCTTCGAAAATATCTCCCAACACTCGAGCAAGCAACCCGTCACGATTACGAAAAAAACGATAAATCTGGGTGATTGATGTGTTCGCATTCGCAGCTACGTCAGCAACACGGAGCCCGAGTATTCCACGATGAAGAATTTCTGTGCGTGCGCTTGTAAGAATGACATTTATTGGGTCATTGTCCTCAACCATACGAAGAATTTTACTTTAACAAATTCATGAAAAACTAATTCCGATTTTTCTGTCCATTGATGACTTGTGAGTAATGGGCAAGCGTGTGGCTATTTCTTTTTCTTTGGTTTGGCTTGAGGTTCATCCCACCCCAAGGCTGTCTGAACAGTTTCGCCAGTAAGGCTCATGTATCCGATGTAGGCAAGTGTGTCTTGCTTTTGTAAAGCAGACATGTCGTTCACCTCTGCAAATGCACCTAAAGCCTGAATAAGTAGGGTTCCCATGAGGATGAGATTCATTCTGGTGCGATCGCCCACATTTGGGTTATTTGATTGCGAAAAGACCGATTCAAGAACTAATTTTTGACTCGACTGAAATCGTTCTGGGCTGACGCCACAACCCAACAAATAGGCAATTGTTCGCACCCGAGCTTGCGACAGTGCCATGACGTCAACGTTGCCCTCAAGGACAATGTTGAGTCGAGTGGTGTCTTCGCTACTCGTTTTGAGAAAGACGCCAAGAAATGCAGCTTCAATGGCTTGGCACATCAGTTCTTCTCGTGAACCGAAGTAGCGCACTACGTAATCGGTGTGAACACCTGATGCATCGCAGATTCGCGCGACCGTCACTTCTGCCGGCACGTATTGAAGCAGAAGTTGGCTCGTGGCGTTCAGCATGCGCACAGTGGCTTCCGCCTGACTCAGGCGTGGCTTTTTCGGGGCAGGAACGGGCGGGGACTTCTTTTTTGCTGCTGGCGCCATATGCCAATCGTAATTGAGTGGGGGTCTTGGAGATGTGCGGTGGGGTCCAGGCCATCGACGGTAAGACAGGTACCTATTGAAGTGAGTCAAAAATCTGTGACCTTGGATAAGCAATGGGCGTTTTCCGGTGTGGGGGAACTAACATGCAAATGGATCTTTTCGGCGTTCCGAGCTGTGATTGCTCGGAATTCCAATCGTTCTGCGCCTTTAGCTCAGTTGGTAGAGCAACGGACTTTTAATCCGCAGGTCCTGGGTTCGAGC
>Ga0114971_10003342_pt1 | contig 10884 bp, 9 predicted proteins | sample M_140625_MF_Meta_FD_87320 | JGI IMG/M metagenome (GOLD analysis project Ga0114971, IMG submission 87320) | Freshwater microbial communities from Lake Montjoie, Canada to study carbon cycling - M_140625_MF_MetaG | ecosystem: Environmental > Aquatic > Freshwater > Lake | place: Lake Montjoie... | reverse complement strand
CTGCATGTTGAGGTCACCGCTGCCGAGGTCGGTGAACTGCATGGCCCGACGGGTCCAGTTGGATTCCATGGTCCGCAGCGGGAATCCCGGGCGGATCACGAAGTTTTTAACATGGGCGGCATAGATGTATTTGCCGACTTTTAGGAAACGGCTCTCCCAGGATTCACCTTCCCAGCAGTGAGACGGATCGGCGTTGACCGCGAGGCAGGGATCGTTATCGCAAATTTGCACCAGCATCAGGAAGTCGTCGGCCGTCATGGCGGCGGTGCCGGGATGGATTTCGTGGCACAGCTTCAGACCTAGACTGTTGGCGTGCTTACGCAACTTGGCTGTCTTCTTGACGAAGCGCTCTTGGCCTTCCTTAACCAAATCAAAACCAGATCCTCCCCAGAAACCCCAGGGGTAACCGCTGGCCAGTTCCCAACCAAAGGCCACGCCCCAAAACATGGGCATGGACTTCACGCCGAGGTCCGCCGAGAGATCCATCAGCTTGAGGAGGTACTTCTCGTGCCAGGCCTCGATCTTTTCGGGCGAGAGCTTGGCGACATCAGGTGCGATGAAGGGGTTTCCGGACTTCGTGCCGGTCCAGGCACTGGTGTGCACCCAGAACGGGCAGTGGGAGGAGATACCGTCTAAGCGCATGCCCCGGCTGCTGAAGGCGCTGGCGATGTCCTTGGCCTTTCGGAAGCCACCCTTGCCATCGCCCAGCATGTAGTTGCTGGGCTGTGCACCGGCGGCACCGGCGTTCTTGGCATAGTCGAGGAACTGCTCAAGGGACTTCGCGCCGTGCTGGGCGCCTTCGATCGAAGCGTGGTAGGCGTTGGGCATAAAAATGGTGTCGATAGAATTACCGGACGATGGACGGACGTGGAACTAACCGCTGGAACCAATGCAGGCAAATCGAAACCGCCAAATTCTATGTTTTTCCAACAAAGACGAGCCAGTGATTCAGCGGGAAATCTCTAGGCAGAGCAGGTGAGACCGATCCCTGAAGAAGAACCGACCGAGCGCCAACGCAGGCAGGGCGCGTGCTCCCGAACTCCCAGCCTGGAATCGACCCTTTTCAACAGGCTTCTCTGGGTTGGCTTCCAAAACGCGCACTTCGCCACTCTCCATGAGCAGCAGGAGTTTCCGACCCGCCGCCAAAACCGATCCCGATCCGGCCCGCTCCAACGACCAACCGACCTTCCCGGAGCTGGCCTCGATGCAGCGGAAGTCGGGACCGGATTCCTGGCGTCCATGGAATCCATACAGGAAACCATTCACCAACACCGGTGTGGCAAAGTGGGATGACAGGGACTCGTCACCTGACCACGCCGGCCGAAGAGTCTTTCCATCGGGTTTGAGCAAAACAGCCCCAACGCCATAGCTGGAGGTCATAAAGACTCCGTCGCCCACGGCGATGGGCGAGGCGGCATTCACGCTGGCATGCATGCGAGCTCGCCACGGAAACCGAGCCCGCTCCGCACCATTGGCCGAATCCAGCACCAACAAACCGGCACGGTTGAAACACAGGATTTCCTGCTGACCGGCCCGTGTTCGCGGCACTGGGGAACCATATCCGGCTTCGTCGGTTCCAGCCTTCCAGAGAACCCGACCGTCACTGACCGCAAAAGCCACCACGCAGGCCTCCGGGCCACCCACCTGAACGATCAACTGATCGCCGAGCAACAGCGGTGAACTACCAAATCCGAAGAAGCCGGGCTCGGCTCCAAACCGCTCCGCGCAGTCCACTTGCCAGAGAAGACGCCCGTCGGTCGCTGAAAGCGCTCGGAGCTTGCCGGCGGCTCCGAGAGCGAACACCCGTTGGTGATCGGCCGCTGGAGTGGCGGAGGGACCTTCAGTCCCACCAAATTGGGCTGAATACGACGTGGGCAAGGCGTGTTTCCAACGCAGGCTTCCATCCGTCACGTGATAGGCCGACAGCACCTCCTGACCCTCCGAGCGATGGAACAAATAGACGCTGTTGGACACCACGATCGGTCCGGAAAATCCCTCGCCGACCGCCGCCTTCCAGCCCAACGGCCAGCCTTCCTTGGGCACCGCATCCAAAGCCGTTGAAGAGCTTTGCCCATCGCGGGTCGGGCCAAGGAATTGCGGCCAATCTGCTGCCGCCGAAGCCGAAGAAACGGCCACGCTGAGAACGGCGATGACGGAGGCGAGGAGTCGAACAGAGCGGCGGATCATGGGGACAAGCGCTTCAAGGTTTGCCCGCCGATAAGACTCCCACCGCCGGCGCATGTCCATGGGGTTTGGGGCCCGTCAGCACTCCGAATCCATCCCCTGAGCGTCACCGCTGCGGATCAGCTCGACCGAAGGCGCAGGGATGTTTGCTGAAAGGACGCTGCTTATTTTTTGTCGGCACCGGTCACATCTATAGCCATGGAGATCTTGTTGGCACCCGCGGCCTTGATCGTGTCGAGCACCCGCAGCACATTACCATGGGTCGTTTGGTAATCGGGCTTCAGATAAAACGGATAGTTGGTGTTCGAGGCCACCTTGGCTTCCACCCGTCCCGCCAATTCCGAAAAGGGAAGCAACTTACCACCCACCTTCAAGTCGCCCTCGCGATCGATGACGATCTCCATCATGTCAGGCTTTTCAGACGACTTCGGGGCGACGGCCGACGGCAGATCCATTTGCAAGGTGCTCAGCCGATTCATGGTCAGGGTGACCATCATGAACGCGGCCAAGAGGAAAAACATCACGTCAATCAACGGGATGATCTCAACACGGGCTTTCTTGACGGAGGTGGGTGATCCCAGGTGCATAAGGGCGTGTCGGTCAGGGGAGAATGTTAGTTCCGACTGCGTTCGGCTTCCTTGGTCACGAAGGACACTCGAGTAAAGCGGGCGGAACGCACCTGCTGAAGGACCCCGCCGACAGCCCGGTAGGGAGCGGATTTGTCGCCGGTAATAAACACCGGCGTCTTGGGATTCTGCTTATAGCGCGAGTTCAGCTCCTGGATGAGCGCCGTGGTGTCCACGATATTGGTACCGATGGCGACGGTGCCGTCCTTCTCAACACCAATGTTGATGACATCCGGCTTGAAGTCGTCGAACGCCTTTTTGGCATCGATGAGTTCCATGGGCCGAGTCTTCGACTGCTGCAGGCTTAAGGACACCATCATGAAGGCGGCCAAGAGGAAGAACATCACGTCGATCAGGGGCACGATTTCGATGCGTGCCTTCTTAATCGGGACGGGCGAGGAAAACTTCCCTCGCTTCCCGCTGGTTGATGCGGCACTTCGGCCGCCGCCTCCTCCAGCCATAGGTCAGGCGTTCTTGGCTGCGGTTTCGCGGCGGAAGGCCACGGTGTCAAAGCCTTCCTGCTTGGCCTTGGTGACCATGACCTCGACATTGGTCGCAGCCGTCTCGAGGTCGAACTTCAGCGCCTCCATCATCTCGTTGTAAATGTTGAGAAAGAAGACGCCGATAATGGCGATACCTAGACCGGCGGCCGTAGCGATGAGTGCCTCACCAATGCCGCCCTGGATCTCAGTCATGGCTCCAGCGATGCTCGATTCGCCCATCTTCTGGAAGGAACCCATGATGCCGGTCACCGTGCCCAGCAACCCGAGGAGCGGGGCCAGTGTGATGCACGTGTCGATGAGCACCATGAACCGCCCAGCCCGCTTAATTTCCATGCCGGCGGCGACTTGAAGCGCACCTTGGAGGGATCCGTGCAAGTGAGTCAAACCGTGGTAAATCATGCGCACGACCGGATCGTTCGATCCCTGCGTCTGGGCGACGGCAGCCTTGAAGTCGCTGTTTTCCATCGCGCCCAAGGTGTTTTCTAGCTGGGTCGCATCGCGACGACGCCCAAGGAGAAACCAAAATATTCCGCGCTCAGCGACGACTGCAAACAGGATGATGGCAACAAGAGCGATCGGATACATGATCGGTCCGCCCTTGGTGAAGTATTCGGCTAGGGTATTTGCGAGCATTGTGGCGTCAGTCGGGTGGGTTAAAAAACGACGGTTTGGGAATCGGAAGGGGTTAGATCGAAAGTCTCAAGATGTCACCGAAGGCGGTATTCGAAGGGAATGATCCAGTCTCCGGCATCCTCAGGGCGGAAACGCCAAAGCCTGCGAACATGCTGACGAAAGGCATTGTCTAGTGTGGAGCTTCCGGAAGAGGCCAGAAGCTTCAATTCCGTGATCCCACCGGTGACATCAATCGTAACCAGATACTCCCCTGATCCAGTTTCTCGACGGATTTGTGCTTCCCGGGGATAGGAAGGTTCTGGTGTGAAACGTCCGGTACCCGCCCCCTTGCCGGCGTCGAAACGACGGGGTCCAGTCGGAGCCGCCGAGACGTTACGGCGGGTCTCCCGTGGCGGAGGCACGGCGAAGTTGGGGTCCTTGGAAATGATGACCGGCCCCTTCACTTCGACAGCGAACGCGACATTGGCATCGGCCGGTGCCACCACGACCGCGGGCACAGACACCGGTTCGGCCGGAGCAGGCTCATCGGGGGGGAGTTCATCCTCGGTCAGGACTTGCTGCTGAGTCTCCTGTTTGAACTCACGGACCTCCACCGGCTGGACCACGTCTTCAGCGGTAAACTTCTGGAGTGCAAGGCCAGGAGGGTGAGCAATTCCGAACACTCCGCTTGCCAGAAAGAGCGCACACACCGTGTTCATCCAGATCAAGCGTCGACCGGTGTCCTCAGCCGCCTGCGGGAGACTGGATCGATACAACTCGGATCGTAGCGTGTAAATGGAACCCACGGCGACAGAAGCAAACGCGGCCCTCATAATTAGAAATTCCTCCTGGAAACAGGGCGGCCGCTAGGAGAGTGATCCTGATATTCTCGGCGTTGAAGGTCTACTCTAGAAGGTGTGCGGAGGCCTAGCCCCACGGCATCGTTTCGAATAGGAATACCAATAGGGATCAGCTCCCAAACCGGAGGTTGTTGAATCTCGCTCCACTGTATCGTGCCCCACTGTTTTTTGACCCACTGACGCAAACCATGCGCCCACGCTCTCAAGAGACCGGTGACACCAGTCTTGGAACAGACAATCTGTAAAAATTGAGCCAGATATCTCATTTCCTCTGCTGATGTTCTAGGAAGCGAACTTTGTGCCATTCAAACGAATCGTGACGCATTTGGAATGTGATTAAAATTCATCATTCAGCAACTATTTGATGGGTGCGCTTCATGATTAAGGAGAGATCTCTCGCGTTAACCCACTTCCGCCCAAAACTCCTCGTGTCAATTGCGCGGAGTTAGGACCACCTGGGTCCCGGTGATAATATCGTGCAAGGCGCGCTGTTCCGGGGCCAAGACCATGAGGTACCCCAAACCGAAACTAAGGACGCTGAGCAATTCGGCACAGTAGCGGCGAAAGGCCCCTCCATAACCCAGCGGCAAGCCTTCGAGGGAGACCACGCGGAGGCCCAGCAGCCGTTTTCCGGGAGTGGCTCCGAAACGCCCCTGAAATCCCACGCTGTAGACCAGGCTGACTGCGGTGTAGATCGCCGTGAAAATCAGTTGGAACCTTAACAGCAACCAAAGATCGGGCTGCGCATCGCCGGTCAACTCCAGCTGCCCCTGCACTTGCTGCAGAAGATCCTGAAGAGATTCACGCCAGGGCATCACCACCAAGTTCGCCAAAAATAAAATCACCATCCAGTCAGCCACGAAGGCGACGAGACGGGGCACAAACCCAGCTCGGTAGAAAGCCGGAGCCGAGGGTGCTTCGGCCTCGATTTCCGGACGAGGCAGATCCCAGACCAGCTCATGACGCGCCGAAGCCGAGAGCCAACGTTCATCGGCCTCGCTCCAAACCAACGTCGCTGGACCCAACCGCCCCTCCTGGGCCCATTCGCGGAATTCCTCCAGCGAACCAGAGTATTCGCGGCCATCAGAACCAATCATCGTGTAGGGTGAAGACATGAGCGAGAACGCTGACATAGTGCCTCCGTGCAGAATCAGCAACCGACTTCATGATTGAAGATATTTAACGCGTTGCGGTTGAAACCGTCTCCGGTTCCGGGTGTCCTTGGTTTCAGCGTCGCTCCCCCCCTCATGAATTCCTCCGACTATCCTGCCGTTTCCGTCGCCGCGATCGAACAATTGACCGCCCGTCGACAGGCGTTGGTTGAGCAAATCGGCAAAGTCGTCATCGGGCAGCAGGAGATTATCGACAACACCTTGCTGACACTGTTTGCCGGTGGCCATGCGTTGATCACCGGGGTCCCGGGTCTCGCCAAAACATTGCTCATTCGCTCCCTCAGTCAGGCGGTGGACCTCCAGTTCAACCGCATCCAGTTCACCCCCGACCTGATGCCCAGCGACATCACTGGTACGGACGTCCTGGAGGAAGATCCAGAATCCGGCCGACGACGACAGGTGTTCCTGCCGGGACCTGTGTTCGCCAATCTCATCTTGGCCGACGAGATCAACCGGACACCACCCAAGACCCAGGCCGCGATGCTCGAGACCATGCAAGAGCGGCAAGTTACCGTTGGCGGGAAGACCTACCCGCTGCCGAAGCCGTTCCATGTGTTCGCCACCCAAAATCCGATCGAACAAGAGGGCACCTACGTGCTGCCCGAAGCCCAAGCCGATCGGTTCATGTTTTGCCTGAACACGACCTATCCCTCCGTGGCCGACGAAGAACGGGTGGTGCGAGAAACGACCGGCACCTCGCAAGCGATCATCACACCCGTCATCACCGGACCTGAACTCATCGAGGCACAGAAACTGGTGCGCAGTGTGCCCGTCAGTGACGAGGTGATCGCCTACGCGGTGCGGCTGGTTTCCCGCACTCGGCCCGAAACATCGGAAGCCCCGGCCTACATTCGCGAGTTTGTGCGTTGGGGAGCCAGTCCGCGTGCCTCTCAGTTCCTCGTGCTGGGGGCCAAGGCCAACGCAGCGACCACCGGCCGCCTCTGCGCAGACGAAGAGGGCATACGGCGTGTGGCCCGACAAGTCCTACGCCACCGCATTAATCCCAACTTCAACGCCCGCGCTCAGAAGGTGGATGTGGAGACCTTGATCGACCGTCTTCTAAAGGACGTTCCCATTCGCTAAGCCGGATCCATTGCCAGACTTGTTCAAGCCATGTCCACACCCCTCCCCATCGACTCGCGCTTGCTAGCGTCGGTCGAAGACCTGCCGCTCTTGGCCAGGACGGTCGTGGAGGGATTCCTCGATGGGCTTCACCGCAGCCCGTTCCTCGGCTACTCGACGGAGTTCGCCAGTTACCGCCAATACGTTCAGGGCGACAATCTCCGCCACCTCGACTGGAAGGTCTGGGCCAGGAGTGACGCGCTCTACGTCAAACAATTTGAGGACGATACCAACTACCGCGGCCAAATCTACCTCGACACCTCGGCCTCCATGGATTTCGGGACCGGGCCAGCCAACAAGTTTACCTTCGGCCGACTGCTGGCGGCGGCACTCGCCCATTTGATGATCTTGCAGCGAGATGCCCCCGGGCTGGTTCTTTTCGGACCGGACAGCCGCCAGGCTCTACCCTGCGCCGCTTCCCGAAACCAGGCTCTGGAACTATTCGCTGCTCTGGCCCGAGCCCAAGCCGGCGGCAAGACGATCCTGGGACCGGACCTCTTTGGCATCGTCCAGACAATGGTTCGCCGCGGACTCTCAGTGGTCATCTCGGATTTTTTCACCAGCGATGATTCGGGCTTTGAACTGCTTCGCCAACTCCATGCCCACCGTCAAGAAACCATCGTCTTCCACCTCCTGTCTCCGGAAGAGCTGGAGCTGCCCGAAACCGGGGAATGGTTTCTGGAAGACAGCGAGACAGGCGAAGAACGCGTCGTCCATCTCGACGAGGCGCGCGAGGGATATCGTCAACGGCTGGAAGCCTTCTGCGATCGATTGAAGCGCGCCTGCGACGGGTACGAATTCGACTACGTACGCCTCTCAACCGGCAAGCCCCTCGACCAGGCCCTCATGACCTACCTCGACCGGAGGGGGTACCTGTGAATCACCTCAACGAGCCACAGCCCACTCACTGACCTTCGGCATGCCCTTCCTCTTCACCCATGCCTTCCTGCTGTCTGCCCTCGCAGGCCTCGGGATTCCCGTGCTGCTGCACCTTCTGCTCAAACAGCGCAATCCGCGGATGAAGGTCAGCACGCTGCGCTTCTTCGAGGTGATGGACACCCGCAGCTCCTCCCGACGCAAACTGCGGAACCTGTTGTTGTTATTGCTCCGGTTGCTGGTCTTCGCGCTCATCGTCCTCGCCTTCGCCCGACCCTACCTCCCGGAGGACTGGGGTGGAACACCACGACCCAAGCACCAAGATGTGATCCTGGTGCTTGATCGGTCCCTCAGCCTGCGGGCCATTGATGCTGGCAAACCCCGCTGGCCGGCCGCATTGGCGGAGGCCCGCCGCATCCTCGCCTCCTTGACCGAGAGCGATCGGGCCGCGCTGATCGGGATCGGGGAGCGCGCTGAAGTACTTTCTGGTTTTGGGCCGCCCTCCCTGATTCTGGATCGACTGAAGGATCTCCAACCTACCTCCAGTCGCGGCGATCTCACCGAGGCGCTTCGGGAGGCCCTGTCGCTCGTAGCGACGCTCAATTCACCCGGCTCCGCCTCCGTCACCGTCATCGGTGACCTCCAGCGGACCGGGGTGGACCGACTCGAGCGCGTTTCTCTGCCGCGGTGGCTGCCGATCCAATTCATCCGAGTCGGTCCTTCAGTCTCACCCAATGTGGCCGTTACCGATCTCAGACTTCCCGCCGAACCCAATGGACCCCTGTCGATCATCGTCGCCAATTACGGAGACCAGCCGGTACAAAATCACACTGTCCGGTGCGTCCTCGATGGGCAGACCCTTTCCAAAGTCACCTTCTCCCGAGGAGCCGGTGTCTCGGACTCTCTCGAATGGACGCTGCCGCGACTCACCGCCGGCTGGCATGAGGCCGAAGTCCAATTGGAAGTATCCGACGCATTGGCCGAAGACAATGTCCGCCGACTGGCATTCCAAGTCCCGGAACGCATCCGCGTCGTCGCCGTGGAAAGCCGCAATCAAGTTCGTTCGTTCGAAGAGCAGACCTTCTTTATTGCCGCCGCCCTCGACCCGTTCTTCGGCAGCACCAATTCGGGCCAAGGAGGGTTCGTGGTGGAAATCCTCCGACCCGAGGCATTAGCGGCCGCCGTGGCACACAACGGCACACAAGCGCCGCCCGACGTCGTGCTCCTGCCGGCGATGCGATCCCTGCCAGGTGACGCCGTCGCCGCACTCAATACCTGGGTCGATCAGGGTGGTGGACTCTTCTTCTTTGGCGGCGACTCCCTAGAACCCTCCCGCTTCAATGCGGAGTTTGGCGCGCTGTCTCCGGCGCAATGGGGCTCGCCGGTTTCGGCCGACGCGGAGGTGCCTTGGCGCATCGGTGCCTTCGACCGAACAAGCCCGGTCTTTCGGCCGTTCACAGAGGCTCGGTCCGGCGGTCCTGCCGTCGCTGAATTCACCCGTCGACACGCGGTGAGCGCCTCTCCACAGAGCACCGTGCTGGCACGGTTCGACGACGGACACCCCTTCCTCTTAAGTCGTTTTGTGGGCCGGGGCGCTGTGCTCTTGGCCAACACCTCGGCCGACACCGCGTGGACGGATTGGCCCAAACACAAAAGTTTCGTTCCGTGGGTCATGGCGGCCGTCACCTGGCTGGCCGATCGTGGCGATGACCGCCTTCTGCGATCCTCCGATCCGCTCATCACCGGGACCGAGGGCCGTATCCCGTTGAGCAGCGGAAGCACGGCCTTCACCGCGACCTCCACGAGGGCTGCTTCACCCTCAGCAACAGCCCCACCGGCCGTCGCCCGCTTCGGCCTCCAGGTACGACCCCGTTCTTCTAGTCCGCCGCCGGCTCTCGACGTCCGAACCGATGGCACCGCGGTTTTCGAGGTCCCTATTTCCGGATTCTACAGCGTGAGCGATGAATCCGGTCGGGAGCGATGGCGTTTGGCCGCCAATCCACCGCCGATTGAATCGGACCTCGCCGCCTTGGAGCCCTCGGCCGCCGATGGGCGCTTAGCCCGTCGTACCGATGCCGAATCAGATTTACCCCCCGGATGGTTCGGTAACGAACCCGGCCGACAGGAATGGTGGCGTATTCTGCTGACTGCAGCCCTAGCACTGCTGCTCATCGAAACCGTTGTCGCCAACCGCACCCACCCATGAACACACCCGCCGATGAAGCCCGCAGGCAACTGGCCCAGACCGCCGGACGCAAAGACGCCGCGCGACGCACCGGTGCGGTCGCGGCCATGGTGGCCGGACTCCTCCTCGGTTCGCTGACGGTGATGGTTATCGACTACAGGCTGCTCCTGCCCATCGGGTTTAGGGCTCTGGCTTGGTTGGGCCTCCTGCTGGGCCTGGCACTCGGACTGCGCCAGTGGTTGCGCCTGCGCCGGCAATCCACTCCCCTGAAGGAGGCCGCCCTAGATCTGGAGGCGACCCGGCCTGAACTCGGTTGCGAGGTGTCCACAGCCGCAGAATACCTGTCGGGTGTCCGGACACCCACGGGGGCCTACGAATCAGAATTGGCGAGCGCCCTGAGTCAACGCGCGGCTCGGGTAGCCCACAGCGAGGAGGTTCCCTACTTGCGACGCCTCGGCCTTCCCGGGCTCCTCTTCGGTGGCAGCGTGCTGGCGGCCCTGGTGGGATTCTTAATCGTGGCGCCTCAGTCCGGTACGGCCCTGCTACGCACCCTCGCCCCATGGTCGGAGGCCCGCTTCACCCAGTTGGTCGTCGAACCGGCCGGGGGCGAATTCCCGGTGGGCCATCGGCTGACTCTCACTCACCGGCTCTCAGGACGAATCCCCCCGTCGGTAGACTACCTATGGCGCTCCGAAGGCGACACTGGCTGGGAACGTCTGTTGTTGCCGGTGCTTTCCAATGCGG
>Ga0114971_10003340_pt1 | contig 10887 bp, 7 predicted proteins | sample M_140625_MF_Meta_FD_87320 | JGI IMG/M metagenome (GOLD analysis project Ga0114971, IMG submission 87320) | Freshwater microbial communities from Lake Montjoie, Canada to study carbon cycling - M_140625_MF_MetaG | ecosystem: Environmental > Aquatic > Freshwater > Lake | place: Lake Montjoie... | reverse complement strand
AGATACAAGCGAAGCAGATACAAGCGAAGCAGATACAAGCGAAGCAGATACAAGCGAAGCAGATACAAGCGAAGCAGATACAAGCGAAGCAGATACAAGCGAAGCAGATACAAGCGAAGCAGACACAAGCAAACCAAACTTTTTATTTTATTTTACATTACCTTACATTTTTTCACTTTTTATTTTATTGCTTTTCAAACACGATATTCATAATTCAAAGCAAACATAATCTTTGCAGTAGGAAGATTTGCAAAGTATTTATAAACGACTGGCAATGACACGTTTTTTCTATTCGGTCTCAAATCATTTTTATATAGATTGTGTATTTCAAACAAATGCGGTCTGTATTGGAATAGAAACTCTTTTAATGGTTTCGTTTTATGAATGAAACAATCAACATATGCAGTATACACGTTTTTCAAGAATTGACTCAATTTATCATGAAATGAACTATAACTATCTTTAAATTCTGGAAAATATTTTATGAAAATCTTCAAATTATTTCTATTACTATCATCTAAATTCTTGACAGTATCACTCCATAATTCCGCGTAGCGAAACTCCATCTTTGGTTGATTTCCAAGAATGCTCTTAACCATCTCGTATTGCGGATTGATACACTTTGAGAATTCAAATGTAGTCTTGTGAATAAACATGATGCCTTCTTCTTTGTATGTTGGATATTCATGATTATTATAGTTTTCTACAGATAGTTTATTATTCAAGAGATAATCACTACTCATTTTTGCAACATCATTGATATTACATTCGGAAATGATTTTTGGAAATTGCACTGTTGTGTTCTTGAAATGTTCTGCTACAGATTCAAGTGAATGAATAATGACTACATTATCTTTTGTGATTTCATTGACACCAATCAAATGCAATTCTGGCTCTTTAACGTTGTATACTGTAATATTTTTTGGATGTTTCATAACAAACATATACTGTAAATGTTTTGGTAATACATTCAAGTATTTTAATCCGGTGTGATCGCATGCTTCAATAAACATCTTTTGATAAGAGTATGTGATTTCAATCGCACCCGCCGCCGCTACGCTTGCACCCGCCGCTACGCTTGCACCCGCCGCTACGCTTGCACCCGCATCTACAAAGTATCTATTATTTGCACCAATATTTGATTTGGTGCAAACAACCCATTCGCTTCTTTCGTCGTCATTCTGCATTTCGTCATAGAATAAACGAAGCTTAGGACCTGAAATATATTGTTCAATGCGAACATCTTTTGATGTAAGACCGCTCGTAATGTTTGATGTCGCTTCATTACCACGCTTTATAAACTCATCAACTTTAAATGTTTTTCGGTCAACTGCTAATATTTTTCCGTTTTCTCTCGCTACGACTGAACGCAAAATGCCGTTTGATTTGTCTTCTGGATTGCATTTGCCATTATACTTGATTAAATTATATTTCTTATAATTAAATTCAACATTATTAATGGTTACATTTGGTAAGGTTTCAATCTTAATGCCCTTGTATAATGAAGATACGTCTTCACCATTAATATTGTTATAGTCGAAGTTTGTTGTCATCATGATGCTGTTTAAAAGTGTTTTATCATATTGTTCATTAACATATTTTTATTTCAATTTTTTGAAAAAATCTATATACAAATAACATATATGAATAATTAATTCAGTAAAAAATAAGCGCTTTCATTTAACACTTTCGTATTTGTTAAAAATTTCTGTTGTATGTATAAGGTAGTAATGGCTGACGAAGAAGACAATGATGTCGTTAATCTAAAACTGGGAGATATTATATTAATTGAATCACCAACTGACCAAAACATGCATAATAAAATGTATTTAATAACATATATCGATAAAGATGGATTTGATATTATGGGAAAAGATAGGTCAACCGCTTCTATTCTTTTACAAGATGGTGTAGTATTCTCATCTACCGTTACAAATATAACTATTGTAAATCATGCAAAAGAAGAAGGCTATTGTAAACAAAATGGATTACTTAGTGGAGTTTGGGTAAGTATATATTTTTTAGGAGAATTTCCAACAATCACTACTGGTGAAATTGTAGAACAAGAAGATGACTGGATTGGTATTAAGACATCAAGTGATATGATTTATATTGATTTTGACTACATGGGAATTCCAAAAGATTTAATGATTGATAAAATTGTTATAATTGACCCGCCTACAATAAATAAAAAATCTACATCACCTTTACCTATATCAGCGGTTGATTCAAAGGCACTAGATACTAGTAAAGTTGTATCTCAACCTAGTAAAAGTAAAAAAGTTGAAAAAGGTAATGAAGATGAACTTGAAGTTGAAAAAGGTGTTGAAGTTGAAAAAGGTGTTGAAGTTGAAAAAGGTGTTGAAGTTGAAAAAGGTAATGAAGATGAACTTGAAGTTGAATTTAAACAAGGAGATGAAATTGAAAAAAGAGAGAAGAAATTATCTCCTATTCAAGAAGGTGATGAAGAAAATGAAGAAAAAACTCCTGATGAAGAGTTCGGAGTTAATGTTATAGAAAATATAGAAGAAGAAAATGAAGAAACGATTTATTATGCAGACCAAATTGTATTCACAGAGGTTGATGTTATAAAATATCAGGTTGAAGTTGATGAATCTGAACGAAAATATAATATTGAAAGCCAAACAGATGACCTTTTAGATAATTTTTTATCTAGTATTCCAAATGATAAGCGCACATATAAAACATTGAATAACATACACACAATGATTGAAAGATTTATACAATTACGTAGTGAATTTTCTAAAATAAATAATGACGGATCCATTGGAATTCCTGATACGAAAGGTAACAAATACAAGCCACTTGTAGAATCAATCAAACAAATGAAAAAACATATTCATTGGATTGTTCCTGTTGTTAAAAATATTAAAAAATTATATGACATAGATGATAATGTCGTGTTCAATGATGTCGTATTAAAATATTCAGATGAGTCTAGAAAACAAGAAATTATTGAATATGAAAATTTTTTAAATGATAAAATTGAGGGTGATGATAACTACAATCAATATATAAATAATTTGAATCCATTTTATAAACCATTTGATAAACCAGATAGTAGTGAGATATGTCTTTATAATCAGAATCTTGAAAACGAAACAATTAATACGATTGGGAACAACATGAATGATTATAAATCACATGTGTCTATAAATAATGAAGTAAAAAATAAGATGTATATGATTCAACCATATGTAAATGGTGATGAAATGTGTATAAAATCTATTGTAACTCTTCCAAAAAGTGCAGTAGAATATTCACACATCAATTTACCTTCTACAAGTATTCTGAAAAAAACGAATTTAAATCAAATCTCTCTATCTTATTCAAAAATGTTTAATTCAAAAACCGATATAAAATCAATTGTGGCTACAGATAAAGAAATATTAGATGAAGATACATATATATCAGGAATAACAGATTATGTATACATTTCTGATAATGAAGAAGATAATAAAGAGGATGTATATGACAATTATCTGAATAAAATTATTCCGAATACATCTTTTTTGATAAATATTATGAAAGATAAAATGCTGGATGGAAATCTCTCTGTTTATAACTTTGTAAAGAATCTTGAACCGTTTCTTGTATATAATAATGATTTGTCTATAAAACACTATGATGAAATCGAAAATTTTATTTTCAATGAAATAGAAAAATACAAGGATAATTATCATTATAAAAGAGACAAAATGGAACAAAATACATTCATTTCAAGTAATAGACCATTTTTAAATGTATTGTTTGATGGTCTCTTACATGACAAAAACATCGAAGGAAATATTAAATATAATTATAATTTGAAAAATATCAATTTAACAGATAGTGAAATACTTCATTATACTGGAAATATTGATAATTCATATCTATTAAATCTTTCAATTGCTAATAATAATTCGTCGCTTTTATTATCTTCAAAAATAGATGATATAATTAATTTAACAGAGGAAGCCGAAGGCAAAGTGGAAGCCGAAGGCAAAGTGAAAGCCGAAGGCAAAGTGGAAGCCGAAGGCAAAATGAAAAGCAATAAAGGCGGTGCAGATTCTACTGAAAAAAAGGCACCAGACGCAAAAGATTGCAAGAAATATGTATTATCTAAAAAATATATCTCTCTTGATGAACTTGAAGAAGATAATGATATGGATATTTATTTTGACAAGTTATATGATAAAACATTATACGGACTTATAAGTGAATATAAAAAGGAGCTAGAGCCTATTGTAGTTATGAATGAAAAGATTGATTATCTTTCTAATAAACTCTCTGAAAATGTTGGATTAAAAGAAAATGAGGCAATAAGAGATGCAGAAGCAATGATATTTGGAAAGAAAAAGGTTATGAATGGAGATTATGCTGTATTAATTCTTGGAAGAGGAAAAGACGCAGTCGCAAAATATTATGTCCGCAATAATAATAAATGGAATGAAGATAATACTATTTCTTCGGACCTTTTTACAGATAAAAACAAAGTATTCTGCAATATAAATGAGAAATGTATCAGTATCAAAGACAAATGCGAAAATATAGAAAAGATTGAAATAGATATCAATAATACAAATTCAAAGTTGGTTGCAAATGATAATGAAAAAGAATTTGATAGTAAAATATCTCTTACAAGCGAACAAATAACACAAATGATAAGTGACAAAGTAAAGAAACAATTGGTTAGAACAGGTATATTAAATGAAATGCGAAATAAACATATAAATCGTCATACAAATAAAAAATACAATATAGGATTATTAATTGGAGAAGAAAAAAATGTAATAACAACACCATACTCCGAATTACGTAATTTAATATTGAACTATCCGGATATTGTAAAGAGACAATCATTTATTATTGATTTTATAAAGGTATATACACGTATCCCAACAAATTATGAAGATAAATGGTGGCTTTATTGTGTGACTACAAACACAAAATTATTGCCGGTTTTCATACAAAAAATGGCGGTTTCATTTATAAAAGGATGGGACGTGTATAATAAAGAAATACAATCCATTTGTAAAATACAAGGAACATTAAGTGATGACGGTGATTCATGGGTTGATAAATACAGTGGATTCACTATTAAGAAGGTTGATTTTGATACTGAAGAAGGATATACTGAGGAAGGATTTAAAGTAAAAAGCCGAGGTGTATTGGAAGATCCAAATGCTGGAAATGTATTCAATATGGAGCTCGATGAAGAATTAAAAGAAGATGAAGATGATTTGGAGGAAGCAATTGCAGAATCTTCAAATGCAATGGATTTTGAAGAAGAGAAAAAGTCGTTGGATAGTGAACCTAAAATAGTGATTGTAGAAGAGAATAAAGATATAGAATCATTGATATCTGAAGAAGAAAAAGTTAAAGTTACAGATGAATATAAAAAAATAGTAAGTATAGTTAGTAGCATTTCGACTTCTACTCGTATTAATTTAACAGGTCATATGGATTTTATTATTAACAGCACACAAAAAATTTACTATTTAAATAAACCAACAGAAGAAGAATACAAAAAAATGACTGCAATGAAAGAATCTGCTGATGCAGCTAAATCTACAAAATCAGCTACTGTAAAAAATAAACAACCAGAGTCTTATAAAGCATATAATGAAAAATTACTTATTTATCTTACACTTTCAAACATATTTATATCTATACAATCAAATATACCATCTATAAAATTATCCAACCCTATTGCTGGATGCAAAATGTCATATGATGGATATCCTCTAGGAGAGAATAAATCGAATATTTCAGGTATAGAATATATTGCATGTGTTGTATTTAAACTCAGACAACAAAAAGAAAGCACATTTAATTCAATTAAAGATACTATTAAAATGATAGCTACAAATTTGAAAGGTTATATTGATATTATTATGAAATTTAATAGCGAAGCCACAAAAAAATTAAAGATTAAACGTGAATATCTGAATTCTCTCAAAGAAACAGAAGTAGTAGATGAATTGAAAGAGCATAACATTACAAAATGGGTTAACTTTCTACCAGCTTTCAATCAAATTAAAATGAAAGATTTGAAAACTGTGTCAGATAATTTTGTAGATGGTTTGTTAAATGATATGAAGAGTGGTAAAGAAGGACAACAAGAAAAGCTGGATATTATACGAAGTAAAATCATTTTTTTGACAATAGGAATACAAGAACATATACAAAAATCCGTGACAAAATACATGAAGGATTATAATCCTATACTTGTAAATAATATGAATGAACCATATCTTGAGAATGCATGTTGTAGTGATAGTGATAAAATGACTGCATTGTCTTACTTCATAAGCAAAGAACCATCCATTGAATTATTTAATAAAAATGTAGAAGTTCTTCAATCTATTTTGATGAATGCGCATAGGAGATCTTCGGCAATGACTTTATTTGACCCCAGAGATACACGTGGATTGTCTATAAATATTCAAAATGGGTTTTCTCAAAATACAATGTATAAAGCGTTTATTACTAATTGTGAAATGATTCCTTCTCTCACAGAATTATGTTCAAATAAGAATAATGATAGAGATAGATTGAAAAAAATGACTGAATATATGAAAAATAATAGTAATATGTTTGATAAAGAAGCATTTGAGAAAATGATGGTTGAAGTTCATACTGGGAATATTATTCATGTATCTAAAACACAAGAAGTGAAAAAACCTCATCTATTTACAGCTCCATCTGAATTAGTTCCTTCATTGCAAATGATAAAAGATTTATTGGAACGTGGACAAGAAGATGAATTGGAGAATTATTTGTCGGAAGAAAATAACGTATTAATAAGTAATATCTCTCGTTTTATTAAAAAAGATTTGAAAAAGAAAGAATTTGATAATACATATGACTGTATTGTTAATATGTTGAATTTTAAAGAAAATGCAAAAGATGATGACGAATCTATTCATAAAATGATTTCTTTTTTTAAAAATGCTGCCGATTCAATGATTGTAGTATTTCCAAATATGATAAAAAACGGAGTTTCGTATAAGACAAATAAAGATAATGAAACATATAAACGATGGGAATTTTCTAAAAATCATATAGATGAATTGAATAAATTACTAGAAACCAAATATAAACCTATTAATATAGAAGAAGATCATGTTGTTTTTAATAATATTAATTTTATATTAAAATCATGTAAATCCAATAATGATGATCTATTGTTTTTTATTAAAAATACGTTTTTCAAACAAACGTTTGTTCAAGCGAGCAGCAGTGTTCAAGCGAGCAGCAGTGTTCAATCGAGCAGCAGTGTTCAAGCGAGCAGCAGTGTTCAAGCGAGCAGCAGCGAGAGTAAATCGAATAATGTTTCTCCGCGTTCTTTACCAATTGAAAATAAAATTACAGTGAATGCAAACATAAATAAAAAGTCATTAATAAAAATGTTAATGCAGTTTTATTTTCTATCTATTCTCTCTAACATAATGAATGTTAATTTAGAAATAAAAGAGAGAAAATCAAGACAACAAGAAGAAAAGGAATTTGAAGAATCATCTACTGCCATTGCAGATATAAATCGTCCATTGATTAAAAATGCAACAAAATCTAAAAAGACTATTTCATCCAGAAAAGCGGCAGCATTAGCTGTTGAAAAAGAATATGAAAACTTTTTACAAAAATATGAATCAGATAATATTGATGTTATACAAGGAAATGTAAAAAGTTTAGACAAATTCAAATCGACTATCATACAAAAGTTTTTAGAAATGTTATGTAGTCATAAAAAGAAAATAAATTACAATTATGAATCATTGATGGAAAAGATTATAAAATCAAAGAATGCTGAAAAGAATAAAATGACTAAGAAGTTAGATGAAATGTCAGTTGATAAACGTAAAATAAGCAATATACAACGAATGCATGGTTTAGAAGAATGGGGAAAAGGTTCAGGTCGTGAATATACAAAAGAGAGATATGATGAAGAAGTATTGGAAATGTCAGAAACAATTGATGAAGGCGCCGATATGACTAATATAGGTGATGATGGAGAAGAACAATATGAAAATGAAACAATGTATGGTGAATCAGATGAATAATGAATAAATCTCTATGTATAAAATCTCTATGTATAAAATCTCTATGTATAAAATATCTATGTATAAAATCTCTATGTATAAAATCTCTATGTATAAAATATCTATGTATAAAATCTCTATGTATAAAATCTCTATGTATAAAATCTCTCACAATACGCAATTATATATGTAATATTTATCAACTTATATATATAATAATATCAAATATGATTGACCGATCCTTTATAAATAATCACATAACAACGATTTCAATCGCCCTTTTTATTGCTGCATATGGATTATTACATTCCATTAAGCCTGCATTTTTATTTAATGAAGACGGAAGTCTCCGAGAATTTGGCGTCGGTTTTAGAAAGAAAACAGTCATTCCATCATGGCTTGTATCTATTGTTCTCGCTATTATATGTTATTTTTCTGTTATGTATTATGTTGCTTCTCCTAGATTAGAATTTTAGTATTACGATGTATAAGGTTTACGATGTATAAGGTTTACGATGTATAAGGTTTACGATGTATAAGGTTTACGATGTATAAGGTTTACGATGTATAAGGTTTACGATGTATAAGGTTTACGATGTATATAATGTCGTTTCAGTTCCTGCCTCTTTAACCATGTTTAGAATACTTTGGTCTGTGTGTTTTTTATGTGCATTCTGCATATCTTGGATGGACTTTTTACATGTAGTTGTCGTTATAAAATTATAACTAATGGTTATAATTAAGAAACCTGAAAACATAAACCACATATATTCAGCCATTAATTCTTTCATTTTAACCAAATTGAATAGTGATATTTTTACGGTCGTATCACTTCCTGTAACATTATCATTAAATAATCCTTTCATATTATCCCAGAAATTGTTAAAGTTATTAATAGTTATTTCATTGATGATAGCTGATTTATCCGTATATATCCTTTCTAATAATCCTGAATCAATACCTTTAACATCCTGTGTTTTTTTAAATAATTTATCAATAATATCACTTAAACCGGCTAAACTGACTAAAAGATAACCAAACGTATTTGAAAAAGGCATTAACCATGATGGAAATGTTTTAAGTGCAATATATAAAAATCCGAATATAATTCCCCATGGACCAACTGTTGAATAAAATGCTGTTTCCCATTGATTAGAACCGCATATTGATCTTGATATAGTAAGATTAATAAATAATTGACTTAGAATAACAAATAATATATAAATGCAGAAATATATTGTATATACAGATTCAGCTGAATAGTATTTTATTATATAATAAATCGTAGTCGTTGCTGAAAATAATAGTATTGGAAGACCTTGTGTTATAATTTGAGCTTTCATTTTACATTACTATAATATTTTTTTTTGGTTACTTTATTGTAATGGAGTCCTCATATTCTTTAACCGAACCGAAAATAAGATATTTTATATCTATGACTTTAAAAGAATGTAGACAATTTAAAGAAAGAAATATGAATTTTATTTTTAACATAACTATGATGTTATTATTTATCGCTACTATTAGCGGATTTCTTCTTTATAAATACAAAGGTAAACTATCTTATAGAGAGATTATGGAAAAAAATAGACAGAAACAAGAATATATTATTTCGAAATTACAACAAATTGCTATCGAAAAAAATGAAGAAACACATGACACCATAACAAACCTACCAACATTTGAAAGGTATTAGTTTGTAGGATATCAAAAAATATATAATTATAAATATATATGGACTCAAATAAAATAGACTCAAATAAAATGGACTCAAATAAAATAGACTCAAATAAAAAAGTAAATCTTTCTTCGTCTAATAATTTATCGTCAGAAGATGAAGCAAAATTGGCTTTGTCAAGTGTGCTTGATGAACAATCAGCAGAAGAAGCAGAAGAAGCTGAAGAAGCTGAAGAAGCTGAAGAATCTGAAGCTGAAGAAGCTGAAGCAGAAGCTGGTGAGGAAACTGAAGCTGAAAAAAAGGCACCAGAAAAAACTCCAAATGATTATATTTATGATTATTATGTTTTAAAGGCTGCATATGAAAAAATACTTTATAGATATAAACGAAAAACCAAAACACAACCTATTAAATGTATTAATTGTAAAAAAGATGGAGGAACAATATTTTCTAATACCGATGGAATATTAATTGCAAAATGTAATGCAACAAAACATTGTAAACTAGACATTGAAATACACCGCGGTAAAATTATACAATTAACAGATTTAGAAACTAGTTTGTATAAGAAATTAAACGAATATAAATCTATAATAGTTTGTTTGAAATTAGATTTAATGTTTGGATATACAGATGAAGAAAATACTATTGAATTATTTAAAAAAAACAATCTTTTATTATCAAATAACGAAAAATTACTATATGAATGTCATAATTATGAGTTTAATATGACTAAAGATAGAGAAAAATTATTGAATGAATACAAAGAAACAATGAATACAGAACTTAATGATGTAAAAATGATGTTGAACAAATACAATGAAGACAAAAATAATCATAAGATAATCGAAGATATAACAACAAAATACGTGCAAGTTATTTATCCTCTTATTGAAAAAATACGTGATACAAAATATAAAACATCCAATGTTGAATGTGATGATAATGATTGTAAATTAATTCAACATGAATTTAATATTGAAGATATGGAAATGTATGTGGCAGATAAAACTACTATTGTTCGATATAATATTTAAAAATGTTGCGGTGTGAGAATTATCTCTTCGTTGTAATTACCTCTTCGTTGTAATTACCTCTTCGTTGTAATTACCTCTTCGTTGTAATTACCTCTTCGTTGTAATTACCTCTTCGTTGTAATTATCT
>Ga0114971_10003339_pt1 | contig 10888 bp, 11 predicted proteins | sample M_140625_MF_Meta_FD_87320 | JGI IMG/M metagenome (GOLD analysis project Ga0114971, IMG submission 87320) | Freshwater microbial communities from Lake Montjoie, Canada to study carbon cycling - M_140625_MF_MetaG | ecosystem: Environmental > Aquatic > Freshwater > Lake | place: Lake Montjoie... | reverse complement strand
TCGAGCCGCCAAAGGTTCACGTGAGGCCTTCCTCAAAGCCATGTCGATGGTTCCCGCCGGAGAGGTCGTGGAGGGAGACAATATCCCAACGAATTACAAACGGAGAACAAGACGCTAGTGGCAACCGGCGATAACGTCCTTCTTTTTCTGCATTCCTAAATTCTCCACGCATGGATGCCTATTTCACTGAGGCACTAGATACGGTTCGACAGCATCAGCAAAACCCTCTCGGCCAACCTTGGACGCTTCCCAGCTTGCAGGCAACATGGTGGAAGCTCGGTTGTCACCCTTTACAGGAACCACTTAATGACTGAACGAAATGCGCCTACAATGAGATCCACCGCGTCACGCCCGAGGCTTAGTCGCTTCGCTCTTGGCATCGGTCGCGCCACAGTCAGCCATCGAGTCTCGCGGACGTTCGACAAAAAAACTAAATAAAATGCCATCTATCTACACCATTACGGTTACATGTGTTTGTGGAATATCTCTTGAGTCTGAGTGGGTCCGCATAATTGAGGTGGAGTCCTCGTTCTCGCTGGAAGATCTGCATTTTGAGATTCTCCATTCGGTCGGGTTTGACAACGACCATCTTTACGATTTTTTTCTCGCGAACTCTCCCCGTGGCGGAAGAGCGGTTATCGTAGAACAGGACCACTATGGTGATTCGGACTATTCGACTGTATTGCTTGAATCGGTGTTTCCGACTGGTCGAAAGCGCTTATATTACTTGTTTGACTATGGAGATAACTGGTTGTTTGAGGTCCGAAAGGCGCGAGGTGAAAAAGAGAAAGATTCAAAGGTTACTTATCCTCGGGTCGTGGATAAGCGTGGCCCTAATCCGGAACAGTATCCAGAAAGCGAATTCTAGTAAGGTTTTAGCACAAAGGCGGTGCCTACGGATCGGAGAGACGCGATGCGCTCCTCTACTAAAATCCAAAAGCAAGATGCTTGTTGTATCACGCTCTCTCTTCGATGGAATCCACCCTGTTTTTCAAGGGTTTCATAAAATGAGCAAAAAATACTTGCCTGATCGAAAGTGGCACTCTAGTATCACTGCATGCGTACGGAACTCGTGACAACGCTCAAGCGGAAGGCGACCGACGTCATTTCTCAGCTTAATGTTGACCAAGAGCCGGTTTTGATTACCCAGCACGGTCTTCCTGCGGCATATCTCATTGATGTTCAGATGTATGAAGGAATGATAAGTAGATTAACTCTCCTTGAGGGCATTGCACGCGGTGAGAAAGCCATTCTGGAGAAACGAGTTCTTTCCCATAAAAATGCAAAACTGAGGATGGCTCGGTGGCTCGCATAGTCTGGACTGAACCCGCTCTCCTAGAGATTGATGAGATTGCGGATTACATTTCACTCGATAAGCCGGCAGCGGCGAGGCGGTTTGTACAGCGAGTATTTGAGCGAATCGAACAGCTTGCGACCCACCCAAAGAGCGGCTCAGTGCCAACCGAGCTCAAAGGCACACAGTATCGCCAACTTGTCATTGCACCAGTTCGTATCTTCTATCGCACGAAGGACGATGCTGTTTACATCGTTTACGTCATGCGAGGAGAAAGGCTTTTTCGGAATGGCGACTTGCTTGAAAGGGAAATAGGCTAACGAGACGATGCTTGCGCTAGCCCATGAACGAAAGCCAAGAAACCAACGATGGAGAGATCAGGCGAGTTCTGGTCCATGTTTTTCCATAGGCCGCTTTTTGAGGTAAAAAGGTAAAAGGTAAAAGGTAAAAGGTTGAGAACGATTTTCATTACAGTATTGCGGTTATGCACAGCAATAGAGAACTGGGTAAATGGAGAGAACGATATTGCCAACAAATGTGAACTACCGAATGGCTTCCCCCGTCACGCCACCTGCTGCGACTCCCGTTCCCTCCGTTTTGGTGCGATTCACGCAATGGCCAGCCATCGGTGAGCTTTGACGTGGGCTAAGAAAATGACTTTCACCCAATTCAATCACCTTATTGCGAGTCAACCGGATGGCGTAGTCCTTCTGGAAGGGCGGCGTTCAATATCCTCAGAGGATTATGTGCGGGCGACAGAACTCGCTAGTCACCTTGCAAAGAAGTTTCCGCAGCTTCGATTCAGATCGGGGAATGCAGAAGGATCGGATCAGGCGTTTTCTGAGGGGGTGGCTCAAGTGGACGCAAGCCGATTACAAGTTGTTGCCCCTTACGCTACTCACCGGAAGAGCGTTCGTTACACAGAAGCACTTTACGATTCTCCTGCTTCAATGTCCAAGCTGCAGGAAGATGAGGTCGCCTACAAGACGATCAACGCAACTCCCAAGAATAAAGGCTTGATTGCAAAGCGAAGTGCGAAGGGACGACTTGCCGCTAAAGCAGCATATTTGATTCGCGATACGATGAAGGTAGTTGGGCATTCGGAAGCTTTCGGGAAGCCTCTGTGCGCACTTTTCTATGTGAGGCTGGATGATCCGATGGAAGGAGGCACTGGTCACACTATACGGGTATGCCATCAGGAGGGCGTCCCCGTCGCTTTTCAGGACTCGTGGGCTCATTGGATTGAAGAATAATGCCGAACAAGACCTGCATGACACCACCCACTAGCTCCTCTGTTTTCGATGCGCCCACCTCATTTCACCCCCCCCCGCAACTCCTTTCTGCCTTGTTTGCACCCAATCGCCCATTCTGGGTTACCATCGGTGAGCTTTGACGTGGGCTAAGAAAATATGCATACTAAAAAAACTATGAAAAAACTTGCGATTCTCTTTTCGGGTCAAGGTGCCCAGTCCGTCGGCATGGGCAAGGATCTCGCTGCGGAATTTCCTGTTGCCGCCGATTTGTTTAAACGCGCTGATGAGATCCTCGGATATTCGCTGAGCCAAATCATGTTCGAGGGCCCAGCGGAAGAGTTGACTAAAACCTCGGTTTGCCAACCTGCACTTTATGTTCATGGACTAGCCTGTCTTGCTGTTCTCAAAGAAAAATTCCCAGCTCTTGAGTTCGATGCTACGGCCGGGCTTTCGCTGGGTGAATTTACTGCCCACGCGGCGGCAGGGACTTTTGATTTTGAGACGGGGCTTCGCCTTGTGGACAAACGCGCAAGGGCTATGCAGGCCGCTTGCGAGTCTTCTCAGGGTGGTATGGCGGCTATTATTGGTGGTGAAGAGGATCGGGTACGCGAACTCGCGGCCGCTACCGATGTGGATGTGGCCAATATCAATGCCCCTGGCCAGATCGTGCTGTCAGGCGAGTCAGCTAAAATTGTGTTGGCAGTCGGTTTGGCGAAGGACTACAGCGCCCGCAAAGCCGTCGAGCTCACTGTTGCTGGGGCCTTCCACTCGCGCCTCATGGAGCCAGCCTACCAATCGCTTTCCGCCGCCCTTGCTGAAACTCATATGGATTCGCCCCGTGTCCCTGTCGTCTGCAATGTCGATGCGGTTGCTGTTCACGACGCCGAGACGATCCGTCGCACATTAGCGGATCAAGTCACTGGAAGTGTGTGCTGGTCACAGAGTGTCGAATACCTCATCGACCAACTGCACATTTCGCGATTTTTGGAACTCGGCCCTGGAGGTGTTTTAGCCGGTTTGGTGGGACGAATCCGCAAAGGAACGCCCATCGCGTCGATTTCCAATGCGGCTACGCTCGAGCAGGCTCTGGCTTTCCTCGCAGAGGAATAAGTTTAGGGCTTTTTAGGGCTTGGGTTCAGCTGATACCTCTTGAGCCTTCGTAGTGCTGACGGTTTTACCCAATCCGCTGAAATCAATCAGATCCGAGATGATGCGAACGGCCTCGTTGCGTATCGGGTCGGGTTCGGGCAATTTTTGCTCCGTCTTTTTGCCGCCTTCTGTTTCTTCAGGATCTTCTTCGTTGTATTTTTTGTCACGGTTGCGTTCGTAGGCAACAACCTCTAGATCCTCTCGGTGGTTCTTCACATCATCGAGGGTGACTTGCCGAACCTTGGCGTTAATGATCGGACCACGCGCGAGACGCTCCTCTTTGCGCGATTCTTTACGTGACTTTTCATCTGCGATTTCCTGACGGCGGATTTTCTCGTTAGTGCTGATGGAGTTTTTTTCGATGCGCTCGCGAAGGCGTCGCATATCTTCGTTCACATAGACAAACTCAGGGTCTTCGCTGATGCGTTTTTGCGAGCGGTTGCGCATTTCTTCGAGAAATAAATTCTCGCCATTTGTATTGCTGGCAAGGATCACGGGAGCCACCTCGTCATAGGGAAGGTGGTTCTTGAGCGAGTCTTCGCCGATCTCGGGGTTGTCGGTGCGGGAGGGGAGGACGATGTCGGATTTCACCCCTTGGGATTGGGTCGAGCCGCCGCGGATGCGGTAAAACTTTTGGATTGTTAATTTCAGTGCGCCTGCTTGCGGGCGTTCCGTATTGAAAAACGGAAGCGCGGCAGCAGATTTGTCGAGTTCCACGACGGTCTGGACAGTGCCTTTGCCGAAGCTTTGTTCGTCACCGACGATGACGGCGCGACCGTAGTCCTGCAATGCGGCTGCAAAAATCTCACTGGCCGAAGCGCTGAGGCGGTTCATCAGGACGATCATTGGACCGGTGTAAGAAATCTCGGGATTTTTATCACTGCTGACCGTGATTTTTCCGCTCGGATCTTTGGCTTGAACGACGGGGCCCTTGCGAATGAAAAGACCGGTGAGGTTGATGGCTTCTTCGAGTGAGCCACCGCCATCTCTCCGCAGATCCATCACCAGACCTTCGATGCCTTCTTTTTTGAGCCGTTCCAGGAGAGTATCGACGTCTGCTGTCGTGCTCTTGGGAGTGCCATCGCCGCTCATGTTGGAGTAAAACGTAGGTAGGGTGATCCAGCCGATGCGCGAGATTTTGCCGTCGGGGGCGGTGACATCGAGCACTTCGGCTTTGGCTTCTGAATCCTTGAGTTTCACTTCCTCGCGAGTGATATCCACGATGGAGCGTTTCGAGGGATCATCGGCGTCGGAGGGGATGACCTGCAAACGAACGATGGTGCCTTTTTTGCCACGGATTTTTTCGACCACCTTGTCGAGCTTCATATCCACGACATCGACAAAGTCCTCTTGGTCCTGAGCGACAGCAACGATGCGGTCGTTGACCTTTAAGCGCGCGTCCCTGTCTGCTGGGCCACCGGGGACGACCTCGCGGATTTTGACATATCCGTCCTCGGAGGTAAGTACGGCGCCGATTCCAATGAGGGATAACTTCATCGAGATCTGGAAATTTTCCATATCACTTGGGCTGAGGTAGTCGGAGTGGGGATCATAGCTTTGAGCTAGTGAGTTGAGGAAAACTTTGTGTACATCATCGCCCTCCATCTCACGGACATTGCGGAGGGCCTGGTCGTAGCGACGAATGACGGTTTCCTTTGGCGGGCGGAGCTTGAATTCATTCAAGTGCTCTTGGAGAAGTTCAGCTTCGACACGGTCTGCCCAGATTTTATCAGCCTCCGCGAGGTCAATAGGCCATGGGGACTTCTGGCGGTTCAACTCCACATTTTGGTTCCCCTTAAAATCGTAATCTTTCTCAGCGAGTTTTTTGTTGATCTCGACACGGCTTTCCACGCGCATTTTGAAACGAGCAAAGATCTCGTGAGGGGGTTCCATATTTCCCCGCAAAATAGATTGGTCCAGAGTGGCGGCGTATTTTTTCGAGAACTCATCCACGTCCGTTTGCGTGAAGTAGAGTTTGTTGTAATCCAGTTGCTCGAGAAAGGTGGTGAGCAACTTTGCAGACATTTCTTTGTCGAGTGGTTGGCGGGTGTAGTGAGCCTGTTGAAGCCAATTCGCAACGGCTAAGGCGACTTGGCCTTGGTCCGCAGCGTCAGACTTTTTGGCTGCACGAAGCGGCAAAGTGGCTGTGGCCATCGCGAGGAGAAGGGTCACGACGGCAGATTTTGTGATATTCGACATGGTAATTAATAGGACTTTGCAGAGAATCTGGAAAAAATCAAACTTCCATCGCCATCTTTCTGACCATCATGACCTCAATTCAGTTCAAAGTTTTCACGGGAGGCGCACTTGCGACCAATGCCTATTTCCTTGAAACGCCTTCTGGCAATATTCTTTTCGATGCACCACCAGAGGCTGATGACCACTTCGCCCTTCAAAAAATCGACTGGCTTGTTCTCACTCACGGTCACTTTGATCATGTGATGGATGCGGGCAAAATCCAAGCTAGGCACGGATGCAAAGTCGTCTGTCATCCAGATACCGTTCCTATGATTACGGATGGGGGCTTTTTTCAGCGCCATGGATTTGACATCCAGTATGATCCGGTCACACCCGATATTCTTCTCGAAGAAGGTGAGACCAACTCCATCGCCGGGCAGCGCATCATCGCCCTGCATGTGCCTGGTCATTGCCCTGGCAGCCTTTGTTTTTATTTTCCTGAATCCGGCGACCTTGTTGGCGGAGACGTTTTGTTTTGCGAGGGAGTTGGTCGCTGGGATCTGCCTGCCGGAGATGGACCGCTTCTTTTCGAAGGTATTCGCAAAAAAATCTTCACCCTTGATCCTGCTACGGTGGTTTTTCCTGGCCATGGGCCTGCGACTACTGTTGGACACGAGTTGGCGAATAACCCCTATGTCACAATCTAGGAAAAACTCCGCTATCGACAGTCTTTGACTAAATCGGTAATGAACTACATTTAACAATTTATCCCTCGAACTATGCCTCGATATAACTACGTTGCTCTTGACTCACGCGGACAGGAATCTGCTGGCGCCATTGATGCCGAATCCCAATCCGACGCTGTCTCGCAGTTGAGGCAGGCAGGCTTCTTTCCAAAAAGCATTACAGAGGAAGGCAAGGGCCCCAAAACCAAGGCGGCCAAAAGCTCCGTGGCCGGAAAATCTGTTGCTCGCAAGGAAATCAATATCAATATTCCCTTCCTTCAAAGGAAGACTATCAAGCCCCGGGTGTTGATGATTTTCACCCGCCAGTTGGCAACGCTCATCGATGCCGGGTTGCCATTGTTGCGCGGACTCACTGTGCTTTCCAAGCAGGAACCTGATCTCGTTCTGAAGGGTGTGATCACCAGTATTGCCGAGTCTGTTCAAGGCGGCGGCACGTTTTCCGAGAGCCTCGGCGGACACCCCCGCATCTTCAATAAGCTATACGTGAATATGGTGAAGGCTGGAGAACTCGGTGGCGTGCTTGAGGTCGTTCTCATGCGTCTGGCAGAGTTTCAGGAAAAGGCTCAAAAAATCAAAAACAAGGTTGTTGCAGCCATGTTCTACCCAGTGATCGTGCTGGTTATCGCGATTGTGATTATGGGTTTCCTCCTCGTTTTCATCGTGCCTAAATTTGAAGCGATTTTTGCTGACATGTTGGGTGGCAAACCGCTTCCAGGGCTCACTCAGTTCGTCATTGCAACCAGCAACATAGTCAAAAACAACGTTCTCATCATCATAGGCGCGATTGTTGGGCTGGCTTTTGTCTATAAATTCGCAGCAAAAACGCCGAAGGGTAGTGCGTTCATCGACGCTTTCATGTTGAGGGCTCCTATTTTTGGTGATCTCACTCGCAAAAGCGCCATTTCCCGTTTCACAAGAACGTTGGGAACGCTTGTGACCAGCGGTGTTCCGATCCTTCAAGCGCTCAATATCACGCGCGAAACGGCCGGTAACGCTGTGATTGCTGATGCGATTAACCGTGTGCACGACAGCGTCAAGGAGGGTGAATCTATTGTCACTCCGCTGGAAGCCAGCAATGTATTTCCGCCTATGGTGATCAGCATGATCGATGTGGGCGAGGAGACTGGGCAGCTCCCCGAAATGCTGCTGAAGATCGCGGAGGTCTATGATGACGAGGTTGACAATGCCGTTACGGGACTCACCTCGCTTCTTGAGCCAGTGATGATTGTTTTCCTAGCTGTCGTCGTAGGAACGATCGTTATTGCCCTATTCATGCCGCTCATCAGCATCATCAGCGGTATGCAGGAGTAGGATCGACTAATATCTCTAATCGGTCCCAGACTTGAGTGCGGTTGACATGGCTTTAAAGGCTAAGTGAAAGGGTGCGTCAGCGGACAGGTAACTTTCACCAATCCGCTGAGCATGTCCCTCTGATGATCAGAATTTCAGTTCTACTCCGCCGTAGAATCCGATGGGGAGTGCAGGAACTTTCGTTGAATACTCGTAGTCCGTATTAGTGACATTTTCTACACGTCCAAAAATCGCGAAATGATCATTATGTTCGTAACGAGAATAAACTCTCGCAGTGAAGAAATCCTCGATATCTAGACCTGACGTAAACTGGTCTTCCCGATCAGCGACGATGGTGACTCCGCATCCGATCGTCCATTTGTCAAACAAACAATAATTGGTATCAAGTCCAAACTGTTGCCGCGGAACGAGGCCTCTTCGTTGGGAGCCAGATTCGGTCGTGGATGTGGATTCCGTGTATGTGTAAGCAAGTCGAGTGATCCAGTCTTCCATCAAGGTGGCCTTTAACTCCAACTCCACACCATTATTTTTGGCTTTTTGACGGTTAACGAAGGTCCCATACCCGTTGATGGGATCGGTGCTCTTGAAATCAATGAGATTAGTGATGTCATTTTGGAAATACGTGCCTGAGAAAACCATTTTTCGTGAGAGGAGATATTGATCAAAGCCGACATCCCAACCTTGAGATGTTTCCGGTTTCAGGTCCGAGTTCCCTAGTGAATAAGGATCAGGTGAATATAGCCTTTGCAAAGATGGGGCTTTAAAGGCTGTTCCATAGCTGGAGCGGATTTTTGTATCGGTCTTGGTGAACAAATAGGCGCCAGTAAACCGATACGTCCAAGCGCCACCCGCATGGCTGTAGCTATCGTATCTAGCCCCAGAAGTGATATTGAAATTTTCAATCACTTCCCATTCGTCTTGGATGTAGGCCGCCCAGTTGGAACTCTCCTTATATAATGGAAGCGAGGTCTGAGTTGTCTGATAATTGAATTCTACACCAGCAGTTCCTATATTGGTTTCCGAAAGTTGAATGCTGTGCATCCAGTCGGCGCTGTAATTAGCTGATTCTTCGAGTGATTTCCAAGTTGGAGACTGATAATCGTATCGATCAAAATAAGATCCGAGGGTGAGTTTTTGAGTCCATATATCGGAAACCTTCCAGTTGGTTATTAAGCTCACCAGATTCGACTCAACTTTTTCCAAGCCCAAATAAGTTGGGTCTTCGTAATCGGAGGTATGGCCTCGAAAATTCAGACGCAAGCTGAGATCTTGGCTGAGATCCGTATCGAGGCGCAGGGCATATCGATTGCTCCCGAAATCATTATGGGGGCGATTATTGGCTGTATCTTCCCGTTCATACGAAAGAGAGTAAGCCAGTTTATCAATTTCTCCTTGGCTGCCCATCCGTTCGCGAAATGTGGAAAAACTACCGAATTCGCTGGATAGGACGAGGCTAGGCTTACCTTTGCCTCGTTCGGATTCCATGGAAATAACACCACCAATTCCATCAGCCCCATAGAGAGAACTTTGAGGTCCACGGGCAACCTCAATGGTGCCCAGACCGCTTGCGCCTGCATAGGAGAGAAATGTTTTGGCGTCTGCAGACGAGTCGGTATTGATTCGAATACCATCAAGGAGATAGAGGGTATGTCCTGCGGTATTTCCTCGAAGGCTGAACTGCGAGTAGCTTCCTCTGCCGCCATATTCCTGCGCCATCAACCCTGGAATTGTGCTTAGCGCTTGTGTGAGCGAGACGCTCTGGGAGCGCTGAATTTCTTCGGAGTCAATTCGAGAGAAGGCGCTTCCTACCATGCTGGCGAGTTTGGCGCGCTTGGTTACCACGACGACGACATCGTCATCGAGGTTGTATTCCTGAGCATGAGTGGAAACGGCGCTGAGTTGAATGCAAGCTGCGAGAGCAGCTGAATATATCTTTTTCATCTAATTGTCCTTTTTAAAAAACACGGGAATGTCTAAGGACAATCCCTTCTCCCGTATTTGAAAGGACTACCCCCAGCACGGACAGTCATGCGCTGCCGTTGTCCATCTCAGGACGGTGCGGTTTTCTCCGCCGGTTCGTAACCGGACTTTGACCTTTGCGCGACAGTGAGGGAATTTCACCCATGCTTTCCTAGGCCGACGGATTGGTTGTATTACTGAAAAGATCGATGCGGGTAGAACCCGAGAGCCGATGAAACTGGGGGTTCCTTCTCCAGTTGTCAATTTTTTCAGCTCAAAATCTGTTCCAACTTTTTTTGGCGGCGTTGGTGCTCCTCGTTACTGATCACAGGAACGCGGGCGATGTCTTTCATTGCTGGGAGATCCAGCCAGGACCGGCAACCTCCGTAGCTCTTCGAGTCGGCGAGGAGTTGAGGAACTGCGAGACTAAATACGCGAACGAATCCGACGTGGATGCCTTGGTGATCGTCATAGCAGAAGCGTTCGTTCACGACGTCATCATGGAGGATGTGGAACTCGCGAAGGCCTGGCAACAAGGCGGCATCTGTGACAAGGTGGCTCCACTCGAGTGTGGCTGCGTAGCGGATTTCGATTTCGCCATCGAGTTGGGTTGGGATATCCGATTCAGGCGGCAGGGTGGTTCGCCCGAGTTGCTCGTGAAACCAGGTGGGGAATAGGAAAAAATCTGGATGTTTGAATGCGAAGCCGTCACGTCCCTCGGCGATGCCGCCTTTACGAAGGATGAGGCTCTGCCTACCGTTGCCAAGGGCCTCGCAAACGAGGGCCCATTCTTTAAATGCCACGCTCATAAATTGGAGTTCATTCTTTACACGACTTCGATCAACAAGGGAAATAGTCTCAGTTTTGCTTCATCGCTTCGATCGCCACGTGCATTCGTTTTTTTCCAAGGATGCCTGCAGCTCGCCGGAAGAGTTGATCGCGAGGGCGCAAGGGCGTTGGTTGAGCTGGATTGGTGTTACGGATCATGATTCCAGCGG
>Ga0114971_10003338_pt1 | contig 10890 bp, 9 predicted proteins | sample M_140625_MF_Meta_FD_87320 | JGI IMG/M metagenome (GOLD analysis project Ga0114971, IMG submission 87320) | Freshwater microbial communities from Lake Montjoie, Canada to study carbon cycling - M_140625_MF_MetaG | ecosystem: Environmental > Aquatic > Freshwater > Lake | place: Lake Montjoie... | reverse complement strand
TTCGTGAAGATGTAGGCAGGCATAACGCTGTCGACAAGCTCCTTGGCGCTCAATTCATTTCAGGAAAAACTCCGCTGTCGAATTGCCTTCTCTTCTTGAGCGGTCGAGCGAGTTTCGAACTTGTTCAAAAAGCACTCGTTGCAGGCATCCCAATGATTGTTGCGGTTGGGGCGCCATCAAGTCTTGCAGTCGAACTTGCAAAGCGATTCAATATCACACTTGTTGGATTTGTGCGCGATGGCCGATTCAATATCTATCATGGAGATTGGCGATTGAATTCGCCAGAGATCATGACCGCGTCTTCTACACAGAAAGTTTGCTCGCAATGACTGATGAGCGCAATCCAGAATATTTGAGCCCCGAAGTGCTCGATGCAAATCTTCGGATTGGAAAACCTGCAGAATCGGCGGGGGGAGCTGCTGCAGTGAAAGTCGGATTGACGACTTCAGTCAAGCAAATGGGTGTTGCCCGTGCGGTTTCTGCGCTTCTTGATGTCAATCAAAAGACGGGATTTGATTGCCCTGGTTGTGCGTGGCCAGATCCTGAAAACCACAGATCGATTGCTGAGTTCTGTGAGAACGGAGCCAAGGCCATTGCAGAAGAAGGCACGCTCAAACGGGTGACTGCAGAATTTTTCGCTGCTCGTTCCATCAATGAACTCTCGAGGGAGTCCGACCATTGGCTCAGCCAGCAAGGTCGATTGACCCAGCCGATGTATTTGCCCAAAGGTCAGACGCATTACGAGCCTATTTCATGGGAAGAGGCATTTCAAAAAATTGGTAATAAGTTGAAGTCCCTTGCCTCGCCTAATGACGCAGTTTTTTATACCTCTGGGCGAACGAGCAACGAAGCGGCCTTCTTGTACCAACTGTTCGTCCGTCTCTTTGGAACGAACAACCTTCCTGATTGTTCCAATATGTGTCACGAGTCGAGCGGTCTTGCGATGACTCACACCATCGGTACTGCAAAGGGGACTGTCTCTTTGAAGGACTTTGATTTCGCTGATTGCATCTTGGTAATCGGTCAAAACCCAGGCACAAATCATCCCCGAATGTTGCGCACATTGCAGGATGCTGCTCGCCGTGGTTGCAAGATCATCAGCATCAATCCACTTGCGGAGACTGGATTGAAACGCTTTGGGCATCCGCAAGAAATCAGTGGACTTTTAGGCTCTGGAACGAAATTGGCAACGCATCATCTGCCAGTAAAAATCAACGGAGATGTTGCGTTGCTCAAGGGGATTCAGAAAGCAATATTGGATGAGCCGACACCGCGTATCGATACGGATTTCATCGCGCAATTCACAGAAGGCTTTGAAGTACTGCGTACGAACCTGCAGGACGTTCACTGGAATGACATTGTCGAAGGCTCTGGAATCTCAGAGCATGACATTCGCGAAGTCGCGCAAATCATCGCTGGCAGCAAAGCGATGATTTGTTGCTGGGCGATGGGATTGACGCAACATCAGAATGCGGTCTCCAATATTCAGGAGATCATCAATTTGCTTCTGCTGGGTGGGCATTTCGGTCGGCCTGGCGCAGGTGCATGTCCAGTGCGTGGCCATAGCAATGTGCAAGGCGATCGCACAATGGGAATTTGGGAGAGACCTTCACACGATTTTCTGCATCGACTTGGTACAGAGTTTCGTTTCACTCCGCCATATGCTCATGGGTACAGCACAGTCGAAGCGATCGAAGCGATGCACGCGGGCAAGGTCAAAATCTTTTTCGCTCTGGGAGGAAATTTTCTTTCTGCAGCGCCCGACACTGCATATACCGCTCATGGTTTGAATCGCTGCGAGATGACCGTTCAAGTATCCACCAAGTTGAATCGTTCTCATTTGATCACTGGTGAAGAAGCCTTAATCTTGCCATGTCTTGGTCGAACAGAGCTTGATTTGCAGGCAAACGGCGAGCAATTTGTGTGCGTTGAAGATTCGATGGGTGCGGTGCATTCTTCTCAAGGGCGTTTGGATCCAGCATCGGCAGAATTGATGAGTGAGCCAGCCATCGTTGTTGCTCTCGCTCAAGCAACTCTCGGCGCAACGCATGGGATTGATTGGAGTGAATTCGTTCGCAACTATGACTCGATCCGTGAGCGAATCGCTGCAGTCATTCCTGGATTTGAAAATCTCAATTCACGCATTCGACAACCAAACGGTTTTATATTGCCCAACGCTGTGCGGGATCTGCGAGAATTTCGCACAGCGAGCAAGAAGGCGCTCTTCACCGTGCACCAAATTCCTCATTTGAATGTTGAGGCTGGTCAATTCGTCATGACCACCATTCGTTCGCATGATCAATACAACACCACCATCTATGGTTTAGAGGATCGTTATCGCGGCATTCATAATGGTCGACGCGTGGTTCTGATGAATGCGGACGATATGGCTGCGCAAAAGTTATCTGCAGGGGATGCAGTGGATATTGTCAGCCACCATCTTGGCAAACAGCGCCGCGCGAAAAACTTTCGAATTGTTTCGTACGAAATTCCACGCGGATGTCTTGCTACGTATTTCCCAGAAGCAAATGTTCTTGTGCCGATCGACAGTGTTGCCAAGACAAGTCACACTCCAACTTCGAAATCGATCATTGTTTCTTTGGAGAAAGTTCCGAGTGATCGCTGAAATTTGCGGGTTGATTCTGACTGGCGGGAAAAGTTCGCGCATGGGCTCTGACAAAGCACAAATGACTTATTCGAATCGCCCTCAGTGGCAAGAAGTTGCAGATCTTCTGCGCCCTTTCTGCAACAAAGTCTATTGGTCATGCACTTCAGTACAGAAAACGCACTGGCAACTCGGTGAGTTTGGGTTGCTCGATCTCATCTCTGGACACGGACCTGCAAGTGGATTGCACGCTGCGTTCACTTCGTCAGATCAATGCGCATGGCTGGTGGTTGGTTGTGATTATCCACTTCTTCAATCTGTAGATATCAAATTATTGATCGCCGCACGCGAAGCAGGCATCGAAGCAATCACATACTTCAACGAACAAGAGAAAGAAATAGAACCCATGATTGCACTCTGGGAACTTCAAGCGCAAAGGAATTTTCTTGAAGCGTTCTCGAAAGGCAATGACAGCCCACGCCGAATTCTGCGAGCCAGCAAGCTGAAAATGATTGTGCCACGCAACAACGAGATCTTGACCAACCGAAACGTGAAGTGAAAAGGCAATGGCGTTTGCGCCAACAATTGCCTTCTGTCATCCTCCAACAGCGGACATCGGTCTTTGTGGCTGCACAAATGTGGGCGCGGAAATTGTGTGCCCAGCGAGTTTCGTCCAAGTTACGTCGATCAGAAAATCCGCAATCTCCGTGTCGCTTGCGCCGCCGCGGAGCAGTGGCATCACGCTCCATTCTTTCGTACTGAATAGACATGGGCGCACATTTCCATCCGCGGTTAAACGCAATCTGCTGCAAGCGCCACAGAATGGCTCGCTGACGGGTGCAATGAAACCAATCTGACCAGCGACTCCATCGGTGAAGTGATAGGTTCGCGCAGTGCTGTGTGGATCATCAGCGTTGGTCGGAGTGAGCGCAAAGACCGCTTCAATTGCTTCGCGAGTTTCGCGTGCCGAAACGACTCGCGTAGCGTCCCATGCGTGAGCGGAATCAAGCGGCATGTATTCGATAAATCGCATCTCCACGCTGAATCGGCGCGCAAGCCGAGCAAGTTCGACGGCTTCATCATCGTTGACGCCGCGGACAAGCACTGCATTCAACTTCAGCGGTGTCAATCCTTCTGCGATGCACATTTCAATGCCACGCATGACATCATCGGGCGTGGTTGTCGAACGTGTCACCTTAGAAAATCGATCGCTGCGAACAGAATCAATACTGATGGTGATGCGATCAAGGCCTGCGCGTTTCCAGCGCGCAAGTTTTTCGCGAGAAAGCAACGAACCATTCGTGATCATCGCAATCTCGATACCGCTTGTTTGACGAATTCCAGAAATGATCTCTTCAAGCTTTGGATGCAGCGTTGGTTCGCCTCCGGTCACGCGAATCTTTCGCACTCCAAGTGAACCTGCCACTTTCGCAATCCGCGCGATTTCGGTCGGCGAAAGCAACGCTTCGGGTGGTTGGAATTGCACATCGGGTTCCATGCAGTACACACAGCGAAAGTTGCAGCGGTCCGTGATACTGATGCGGAGATCCAAAATGGTCCGCCCATGCGAATCCATCATTCGTCTTGCCGCGCGGATTGCTTCTGGTGCTCGAGGCAAAGGCTCACTGATGGAGTGCGCACGCGTTTGAACTGTGCCTTCCAAATCATTCGGACTCGCCTTAAAAAGGTTCAGCGGGATGGCGGTGAAAGGTGACACGCTGCGTTGCATTGCAGTTGAAAGACTATCACGCACAAGCCCGCACACGTTTCTAAATTGAGAATCGTTCACAAAGAGGTTCTCACGCTTTGATGCAAGCGCCTTCGTACCGCCGTACATTTGTCGTGCATGACAGGATTTGAAATTGTCATTCTTGTGTCGCTCATTTGCGTGATGGCTGCGCTCTATGCCAGCGTTGGTCACGGTGGCGCATCGGGATATTTGGCAATCATGGCATTGCTTGGAGTCAGCGCCGCGTTGATGCGACCTTCCGCATTGATTTTGAATGTTCTTGTTGCCGCTCTTGCCACAATCATGTTTGTTCGCGCAGGTTTTTTTCGCTGGCAATTGTTGTGGCCATTTCTGATCACTTCGATTCCTTGCGCATTTCTTGCTGGCGCATACTCGATCAACGAGCCAACATTCAAACGACTTGTTGCTGCGACACTGGTCATCGCCGCGGTACGAATGTTCATGCCGCAACGAGACGCAGTCATTCGACCGCTGCCCATTCCACTTGCGGCAGTCATCGGAGGTTTGATCGGCGTCCTCTCTGGATTGGTGGGAATTGGCGGGGGAATTCTGCTCACGCCGCTGATGATTCTGTGCAGATGGGCCACGCCGCGCGAGTCTGCTGCAGTTTCTGCTCCATTCATATTGCTCAATTCGCTTGCGGGACTTGGCGGGCTTCTATCTATAGGCCTCGTGGTCGAACCCTGGCTCTGGTGGGCATCCGCCGGCGCCGTTGTCGGCGGATTGATTGGTTCTCGCTGGAGTATCCGCAGTGGATCACAGTTGTGGCTTCGCAGAGCTCTTGGAATCGTGCTGCTCGTTGCCGCATTCAAATTTGTTGTCACTTCATAAATCTTCGACGCGCAGAATCCCTGTGGTCAAGATGCGCGCACGAAGTCCGCCGCGATCTTTTAGGAATTCTTCTGCGCCAGCCCCAAATGCTTCATTCATCCATAAGCATGGGCTGCATTCGGCGACACCTTCAAATCGAATCCCTTGCACCTCGAATCGCTTTGCAACAAGGTTGTTTAAATCAATTCCGCTCGTGATGACATTGCGCCGAAGCACCCCAGCAGACTTTCCGACAACTTTGAATTGCTCGCAGAGATCTTGGAAGACTTCTGCTGAAAAGAAGGTGACTTGCCCTTGATAGTTTTTCTTGTATCCAAAGAAACGGTCTCCACGCAGACCTTCGCCCGCGACGCATTCAACCTCATCAACTGAAATTGTCGGATGCGTTCCCGCCGCTTTCCCATGATGCCCAAAAAAATTATGCCCAGGCGAGATGTGGATTTCCCGCACCATGAAGGCAGTCGAGATTGCAGTTTGGTTCTTTTCGGCAGATTTCATAGATGATCGATTTGGTTCAAATCAGAATATCACCGCAATGACCATTTCGAGATACGCCTGCAAGAGTGAAAATCCCTGACTGAACCAAAGTAGTCCCCAATTTGCATAAGAAACCCGTAAAGAGTCGATCAATTACAGCCCGCCAATCTATCACGGTTCTGCCAGTTTTTACTTCGGATCATTTGTATGCAACTCTTCATGGACATTCTCCGCATCCTTCGCCCATGCACGCTTCTCGCAACCGCATCGTCATTCATCTTTCTTTCATCGTGTGCGAACGACCCAAGCCCAGTTCGACCGAGTCAACCTGCTCGACTCTCAGCATCGCCCGCGCAACTCGCTGTCGAAACTCCTCAATCGCCGGCCCCGACTCCAAGTCCTGAGACTGTCGTCGTCGCCGATCTTCCCATCACACCAAAACCGATTCCGCCAAAGCCTCTTCCGATTCCACCGACCACGGAACCCGAAGTTGCAATTCGAATTGAAACGCTTGCGCTCAATCAGGTGGTCACCATCAATCACGCTGCGGGTCGATTGCAAATTTCTCCGGAGCATCCTTCGGCGAACGAACAAAATTGGACTGCAAACGCACCCATCGAGATTCGCGTGCAAGGTGATGGTTGGCGTGTGACTTCGGCAAATAAATCTGGAACACCTTCTGTGACACAGGAATTTTCTGCTGGCGAATTGACTATTCAGTCTCTCAATAGCGATACGCGTCCCATTCAGTGGAATCAGAAGGAGTGGCCAGGAAAACTTCGCGTTGTGCGTACTCCAAGCAATATCGATGTGGTAATTGATGTCAAGATGGACTTATATCTTCCTGGAGTCATCGCGAAGGAACTTTATCCATCGTGGTGCGATGCGGCGTATCACGCACAAGCGATCGCTGCGCGAAGTTTTGCAGTCGTTGAAGAGGCGCGCTGGGAAGGTCGTCGTCACTATGACATGGTTGCTGGTCAACAAAGTCAGGCATGGATCGGTGCAACTGAAAATGCAAAAGCAATCGCTGCAGTTCGCGATACGCGCGGCCAGGTCTTGGTGCACGATGGGTTGGTCGTCCCGGCGTACTACTCGAGTGCGTGCGGTGGTCGACCTGCAAACGCGTTTGGCGTGCTGACCGACAATCCATTTCACAACATCGTTTGTGTCTCAACTGGAAACGATTCTGCTCGGCGCACTTCTTGTTGCGAAACAACATCAGTTGCAACATGGAAAGCCTCTATCGCGCTGACGAAAATTCAGACTCGTCTTCAAGCGTGGGGGAGTGCAAATGGCCGCACAGACTTGGCTTCACTCCAACTCCCGACAAGCATCGAGGTCGCGGAGAAAAACGCGGCAGGTCGTCCCGAGCAATTTCGCATCCAAACTCGCAAGGGCGGCTCGGTCCTCATCGAATCAGAAGATTTTCGTCGAGCAATCAATGCGGCAGGAGACTCGAAGTCCAGCATGCGTTCTTGCGATTGTTCCATTCGAATTACTGGGGGAAATGCAGAGTTTTCTGGGCGCGGATTTGGCCATGGCGTGGGACTTTGCCAACACGGCGCGCAGGAGATGGGTCGCAAAGGCAGAACCTATCAAGAGATTCTTGCCCGTTACTATCCCCAAACAATGATCGTGCAGGCTTGGAAATAATCTGTGTTTACGGGACTTGTCCAATCCGTCGGCACAATCGCTCATCACACAGCAACGGCAAGTGGAATGCACATGGTCATCCAATGTGGCGAGATGGCGTCGCTTCTTCGTCGTGGTGATTCGGTCAGCGTTCACGGCGTATGTTTGACTGCAGTCGAAATTCGCTCGGGTCAATTCGAGGTTGATGTCATTCCTCAAACTCTTTCGATGACAACACTCGGTGCAATGTCCGATGGTGATTCAGTCAATCTCGAACCTGCACTGCGCATGGGAGATCCGATGGGTGGTCATATCGTGCAGGGTCATGTCGATTCAATCGGCGAAATTTCTCTCGTTGATCGGACGGATGGCCAGTGGCGCATTCGAGTGAAGTCACTGCGCAACGATCGCGATTCTTTGGCACTCATCACCGAGCAAGGTTCGATCACCCTAAACGGAGTTTCACTGACGATTGCACATTGCACCGCAGATTGGTTTGAAGTTGCGCTCATTCCAGAAACTCTTGCACGCACGACTCTTGGCAAAGCGGTGGCTGGAGATCGCGTCAATATAGAAATCGATTCGGTTGCACGGATGATTGATCAAGCAGTTCGTCGACACCTTGACGCGCGATAGTCCGCCACGCTGCAGTCCGTTCAAATCCCAGTCCAACTCGCACAAAGCAAAGTCAGATCGTCGATCTGTGGAAAGTCGTCCGATTCTTCGTCGAGTCGCTGATTGATATTTTCGATGAACTCGTGCGAACTTTCGACCGATGCGAATTCATTGAAGACATCCAAGTATCTATGGTTGGGCAATCGTGGCGCAGAAGGATCATGGCCCAACTCTGGGAATGCCTGCTCGAATCCGTCGGTATAAAAAAGCAACTTGTCGCCTGCAGAAAGAGTGATCACCTGTTCGGTGAAAGTTTCGTCTTCGAATACTCCCAGAAGTCCGCCGACAGTTGGAATCGCTTCGCACGTGCCTCCGCGAGAGATTCGCATCATCGGAAGATGTCCAGCACTCGCAACAGTCAGTTGATGATTGCGTGTGTCGATGACCGCATAAATTGCAGTTGCGAAACGCGTGGTTCGCCCAGCGCGAGTCATCATGTCCGCATTCACTTGAGTCAGTGCCTCGCTTGGAGAAAGAATGCGATACGAATTTCCATTGATCTCTTTCGTTGGGAGACTTCGAGAAATGACCAATGTCAGCAGCGCAGCAGGCACACCATGACCGACCGCATCCGTCACAAAGAGTCCAAGATGATGTTCGTCCAGACGCATGACGTTATAGATATCGCCTGAGACATAGGCGGCAGGTCGCCACAGAGCGGCGGATGCAATTCCGCCTATCGAAGGCAATATGCGCGGCAGAAATTCTCGCTGAACGCTGGCTGCCAATTGTAATTCTTCTTGAATGTTGTCGATTTGGTTTCGCAATCCACCAGAAAATTTCATCGCTGTTGCCGTGTCAAATTGCAATCGATGAATCTCTCGTTGCCGCGCGATGAGAGCGGACAAAGCTGTTGCCAAATGTTCTGGTCCCAGTTGCGGGTCAATCACAAAAGAAATCCCCGCTGGCGCATCTTGACTCTCGCCAAATTCTGCACAAAGTGCGACGATAGGAATCATCGAAGAGATCGCCTCCTCGATTGCAGGTGACTGCATGTTTTCGACCGTTGGCGCGCCGACGACTACCAATGCTTGCACTTCTCGGACAGTCATTGCAATTGAAATAGGATCGCGCTCGTTCATAACCCGAGCATCAAATTCAAATCGGTCACAGAGCACACGCGCAACAGTTTCGTGCGTGTCGCCAGGCTGAAGCGATATGACTGCAATTTGTGGTTGCAGAGTTCGCCGAGATTGATGTTGTGATGGAATTGCCAAGAGAATCAAATGGTAATGAATCGCTAGTATTTTGGGTATATGGCAAACAAACTCTCATCCGCAGAAATCACTGCAAAAATGTTGTGCGTCCCACAATGGTCCCGCTCTGGAGATTTGATTGAGCGGACTTTTGCTTTTCCAGATTTCATCGCATCGATGCGATTTGTCAATCAGATGGCAACTGAAGCAGAGCGCACCCAGCATCACCCTGACATTCTCGTCAAATACAACAAAGTCACGCTTGGATATTCAACACACGATGCTGGTGGATTGACCTTCAAAGATTTCGATGGTGCGATCGCTGCCGATGCGGCGTGCGGAATCTGAACGAGCCAGCCTGAATAAAAACTTCACTTCGTGTCTGTCGTGGCGCGCATCAATTCTTGTCGAACATAAGTCGCTCTGACTTCTCGATCAGCTTCTTCGCTTTCGAGTGAACGAGGATCGATCAGTGAAAGATGCGCGGGTTGCACTTGCAAAAGTAAGCGCTGAATAGTCGTCAGTTCAATCGGCAGAAGCCCCATCACCACACCGAAGCGCATACGACTGAGATCTTTGGTCGCCGCATCGGCTGTCAACAATCGCGCTGCGCTCAAATTTGCATGCGCCCGAAAGACAATGTCTTCGATTCGGCTTCGATAGCGGGCAAGAGCTGCGGTGCGGGCTTCACGCTCGTATCCGATCAAGCGAGGAAGCACGATGCCATTGAATTCTTCAAGCAGCGCATCTTCGGTTGCTCCAAGAGTTGTTTGATTCGAAAACTGAAAGAAATCTCCGATCGATTCCGAACCTTCGCCGTAATAACCGCGCACCGCAAGATGCAGTTCCTTCGCCGCGCGCTTGATTCGATCCGTTTCCTTCATAATTTGCGCGCCTGGTAGATGGAGCATCGCACTCATGCGAATGCCGCACCCAACATTTGTCGGGCAGGCAGTCAAATATCCCCATCGAGGATGAAATGAAAAATTGGTGCAATTCGCCAACGCATTTTCGAGTGCGAATGCCGCCTTGAATGCATCGGACAATCGAGACCCTGCGCAAAGAAATTGAATGCGCAGATGATCTTCTTCATTGACCATGATGCTTGAATGTTCGTCGCTGGAAAGAGCGAGGGCGCGCGGTCCGTCGCTATTGGCGAAGTGACGAGAGACAAGGTGCCTTTCAGAAAGCAGAATGCGATCACGCGATGGAGCGGATTGTAATTCGATCCACCGCATTCCCTGATCATGATCGATTCCATTGCAAGACTGATCAACTGCCCGGCGAACAACGCGCATGATTTCTTGTCGTACTGGATTGCTTGCTCGACTGATGAAGGGAAATCCAGAGATGTTGCGTGCTAAACGCACGCGACTTGTCACGACGACATCGGAATCTGGTCCGACTTGAGACATTGCAGCGGAGAAGGGCTGGCTCATGGCGAGGGAGAATCCAATGCTTTCAGTTCGTCTCGCAATTTCGCGGCACGCTCGTATTGTTCCGCAGCGATTGCAGCTTCAAGATCACGCATCATCTTCACGCGCAAGTTCTGCAAGCGTTCGAGTTCCGCTCCGCCCACTGGGCTTCTTCCCAAGTGATGTGTCGCACCATCTTGCGCACTCTCAATAACTTTTTCGATCATCGGCATGAACGCGTCATAGCACGCAGGGCATCCCAGCGTCGCGGACTTTCGAAAGATCGTGAAAGTCAAACCGCATGCG
>Ga0114971_10003336_pt1 | contig 10893 bp, 3 predicted proteins | sample M_140625_MF_Meta_FD_87320 | JGI IMG/M metagenome (GOLD analysis project Ga0114971, IMG submission 87320) | Freshwater microbial communities from Lake Montjoie, Canada to study carbon cycling - M_140625_MF_MetaG | ecosystem: Environmental > Aquatic > Freshwater > Lake | place: Lake Montjoie... | reverse complement strand
GAAGAATTATCCGCAACAATTATATTATTATAACCACCATTAATAGAAGAATGTTTACTATTTAATATAGAGCCACTATAGCCGCCAAGAATAGAAGAATAATCACTTTCAGACAATAAACCACTTGCACCTGCTACAATGGTGGAGTTGTTAGAAGAAAAAACAGAATTTTTAACACCTCCTACAACCGAAGATCCACTGGCACTGATTACATTGCTACATCCCCCGGCAATCAAAGAATAATCTCCACTTAATACAGAACTACTAAATCCACCGACGATGGAAGAAAAATTAGATTTTACAATATTGCGTCCTCCACCAGCAATAAAATCATTGAGGCCGGAAATGTTGTTACAATAACCTCCTACAATAGAAGATCTCTCTCCACTAATTGTATTGCAAAATCCTCCATCTATAACGGTAAGAGTATTGCTAGAAAAATTACTTTGGCCTCCTCCTATAAATGATAAACAATTTGCAACACAATTGTTATATCCTCCAGCTATAATGGAGTGGTCATAAACTACTTTATTTAATTCTCCTCCAAGGATTGAAGCATAATTTCCAGATAAAGAATTAGTTTTACCTCCCACTATAGAAGCAAAATCACCACTAGCGACATTACATCCACCAGCTCCCACAGAAGTAAACTCACCAGAAACGTTATTGCAACATCCACCAGCAATAGAGGATCCACTAGCACTAACTACATTGCTATATCCTCCTAAGATAGAACTGATTTCTCCATTTACAAAATTATCTTCACCACCAACTATAGAAGCACAATTTTGGTTAGTGGTGTTATTTACTCCAGCACCTATAAAGTTATGATTTGCATTAGTTCTATTTAGGTTACCTCCAACAATTGACGCATAAGAGGAATTAACTATGTTATAAGAGCCTGCATTCACTGAAGAATGGGCTCCGTCTATTTGATTGCAAGTACCGGATCCTATAAAATTGTGATCTCCGCAAGCTATATTATTACTTCCGCCTACAATAGTGGAGTATGGACTATCTACTATTCCACTATAGCCTCCTACAATGGAAGAATAATTAGATTTTACTAAATTACCTTCTCCTCCACCAATAAAACTTTTACAAGCACCTATTCGGTTACCTTCTCCACCAACAATAGAAGATTTGGGTAAGGTAACTTTATTAAATGCACCAGCTCCAATGAAGTCGTATATGCCAGTAGAACAATTATAAGCACCGGCAACAATAGCCGATGCACAAGCATCTACAGAATTGTGTTCGCCACCCCCAACAACAGATAAATCATCCCCTACGTAATTACAATTACCAGAACCGATAGTGGATCCACCACTGTCTCCAGCAGCATTAATATGATTACTCAAACCACTGGCTATATTAGAATATTTAGAAAGAGTGATGGTGTTGTTATAACTTTGGCCAACCAAGGGATTAGATGGTACAATATTACACTGATTATCTAGTCTGTATGCGGATCTGTCTGTTATATAATTTAATATAACACAAGCGGAGACAGCTTGTGTGCTTGCTTGAGTGGAGAGATTAGTAGCAGCTAATAGTAAATCACTGTTAACTAAGTGATCTGCTCTACATAGGTCTGTGATCCGAATGTCTTCGCATGTAATGGCCATCTTGTTTATACTTATTCCAGAACAAGTAAATATTTCTTAAAATCAGTTGAGAGGACTTGTATGGCTTTGTCGTTTTTTGTAGGTTGTGGATCTACTGTAAGAATGTGAATTGGATATATGAGTCCAGGAAAGAATGGCCTGGTGATGGTATTTTCCAGATCTACTTTAAAAAATGGTATGTGACCGTTTACTTCTGTGATAACAAAATCATCATAATATTTTGAATCTCCGGATTTAAAATTAATACTAATTATACCAGTTTGTCTTGGTATATTTTTAATTAAAAAAGAAATATTAAAATGTTTTGTAGAAGAATTAAAAGTCAAACAAGGATCTTCTAAAGCATAATTGTAGGTACTCCAATCGGTGCCTGGTTCTTTTAATATAAGCACTAGTTGGTCCAATAAAACTGTTTTTGTATCATTGGTATTACAATCAAAAATTTTTACATGAATGTTGAGATAAAAACGAGAACTAAAATTAATATTAAGAGCTGATGGTGTTAAAATTACGTGATATATTAAGTTATTAACATCATCAAACCAGTACCCTGGTCGAGTGTTAAACGCAGCATATCCAGGTACTTGGCCAGAGTGGGGAGTAAACTGGCTGTAACGATTAAAAGATTGTATAGAATTGTTTTCTACGGTAATTTTTTCAAAGAAACATCCACTTTCTGTTTCCACAAAAAGACAATCATAAAAAGTATCAAATCGCCTAATAGAATTGGAAGTTAATTCTCTATAAAAAGAAGAATATTGAGAATATTTTGCATATACTCCAGATAATACATTATTTGCAGTGTCTCTAGTTCCATTGGGAGATCTTAACCACAATTCTCCCGGAAGATTGGCTTGTTCTACAAAATTCATACAATATTTACAGATTGATCCAAATTATTCTGAATATCAAATGCTGGTAAAACCTTAACAATTGGTCTAGAAGCTGGGGGTGTTAATTGTTGTCTAAGAGTTGGTGTATAATTATTTTTCCATTTTACCAAAACTGGGCTTAAATAAGATGGTTCAAATGTTTGAAAATTGTAAATAATTGAGTCATCTATTCCGAACATTTTAGTAGAGACTAAATGCACATCTTCAAAAAATTTAGCACTTATTTCTGTTGGATTACTAGCTAAAATAGCTGTGTTTAAATTTAAAAATATATTATATATTTGAAAACTATCTTGTCTGAGTGTCGGATCTTGAGTCCAAACACATTTTATAGAAATGGTGATAGAGGTTTTATTGCCATCTTTTATATTGAAGAGATGTTTTATTGGATAATTGCGTGGATCTCCTAAATCTTCTGATATTGGCATAGAAGAATCTGCAGTTTTTGTAGAAAAAAACATTTTCTGAATATGTCCAGGTGTGCCGTCTCCAAAATCATATTCTATTCGAATTATTTTTTTGCCACTATTACTATTTTTAGAAGCATATAAATGAGAGGGGTCTATAGTAAGCATTAAAGGACTTACTCCTTCTATGGTTATTCCTTCAGAAGACAGAGATTCTGATAAAGTTACGGAAGATTCAAAAAACATAAATTATTTTTAAACTAACCAACTAGTTATATCTGCTGGTTGTCTTGTTTGGCGATTGGTGGGTCCGGACATGTAACTAGATGGATATCCACATATCATATAAACTTTATTATATTTGTCTTTGATTAACCAACCTACAACATGATTAATGCCGGTCATGGCTTGAGCATCTACCACGTTTGGTACAGGAACTCTTGCAAAATTTGTAACATAATCTTTTGCTCCAGTCCATTGTTCTGTGGTTAAGGCTCGCCATCCCGCCAAATATAAATAACCATCAGTTCCTATAAAAGCAGAATTTGTGGGATTACTATCTATGCCATATTTTATTAATTTAACTGGAGCTATGCCGGCTAAAGAAGATACTACAGTTGGAGTATTTCTGTTAGTATCATCTCCAAATCCCAATGGACCATAACCATTGTATCCCCAGGTGTATACTGTACCGTTAGAAGTATATGCAAGACAATGGGTCCAGCTACCAACTCCATAAATTGCCATATCTACAATACCAGATGTAAATGTGGCTATTTTTATGAAAAGATTTCTACTAGTATTATCACCCACACCCAATTGACCAGAATCATTTAGTCCAACTGCATATACAGAATTGTCTGCTGTATAAACATATAGTGATTCGTAACAAGAGGTACTTTTTCTAAAAATTTTAGTAATATTATTAAATGGTGTGCCTGGCAAATTACCATTATTGTTTAAACTTTTCTGAGCCACTACAAGCGTATTAGTTGTTTGGGCTGGTGAACCAGTGCCATTGCTGAACTGGCCATAGTAATTTCCACCAGATGACCACAAGGTTCCATCAGTTTTAAGTACATGTAAGCAGGTGCGAGTCATTACTACTTGTTTTACTCCACTTTCAAATCCAGTAGGAGTTTTAATATTTTGCCAGTAATCCCAAGTACCATGTCCTAATTCTCCGTAATAATTAGTACCCCATGTATATAATTTACCACTAGAGTCTATGGCGGCTGTATTTGGCCAATCATAACTGCCGTGACTAGATGTTTCAAAATCTACTATAAATGCAGAAATGGCTATTTTTTGAAAAAAATAATTCCAATTACCCAGAGCATCTACCCCTATAAACCACAAGGTACCATTATCAAACAGCACCATGGAATGAGCTCTGGTAGTTATCATCTTTATGACTTTGGTATTTGCTGGGAGCGTAAAGTTATAAAATCCATTAAATGAAACTTGGTGTGGTGGCCATATACTATCTGTATCATCTCTGGAAAAGAATCTGTTGTTGCCCCACATTATTACTCGATTGTCTGAAGTTACTACATTGGCGGTCCAGTGACTAGTGTGATTTTCTCCAAAAAATGCGACAGTTTTGGGTATACTGCTATAAGAAGTGATTTTTGTACCGTCTGCAAAGGTTATTCCACTAAGAGCACTTAAATTACTTGTAACAGTCAAAGACCCTCCAATAGTTTGTATGGAACTTTGAGATTGATTGGTTTTTATTACATTAATTGCAGATAACTGGTTGCTGTTGTTGACTACAATAGTTTCTCCGTCGACGTTTGCTGTGACTGTAGAGTTATTTAAACAAACTCCTTGGTTAAAATTATAACCCAAACTTATTTTATTTAAATTGTTAAGTTTTATGGATGCATTGTCTAGGTTTGGAGTTACTACTTTGTCTGTACTGACATTCATTCCAGTACCAAAAGTGGTTATAGAAGATATTTGACCATTTACAATTTTAATAGTGTTATTATCTACTGCGGCAGAAATTGACGTATAACCAGAACTAATAGTAGAATTGATGGTTAACCCAGCTGATGGAATAAATCTAAATCGACTAGCGGATGTCAATTCTACTAAATTAGATACCGGATTTATTTGAATAGAATTGTTATCTACATTTAAATTTACACCATAACAAGTAGTCTGTACTCCACTCGAGGGATCAAAACTAGTCGCTAAATAAGAAGACTGTAAGCCAGAATTAGATGCAAAACAATAGGAGTTTCTGCTAAATGTTGCTGGGTGGCCTACCATGGCACACAAAGCATCTGTAATAGTTGTCAAGTTAACAGACATTCTTCCGTCATTGGCTATGCTTATAGTATTTGGATCTGTATAAACTTTTACTACAGTTCCATTTACCTGTAGCCCATCTGTAAAAGTATAATTACCACCTCCACCGCCTCCACCTACGCCAGCATTATTAATACTTCCAGATATAGTTAAATTGCCATGGATACAGGTGTTACCATATATATCAGCTCCAAGAACATTTCCACAAGCCACAATTCCTGTGTAATTGCTTTTAAAAAATCCAGCAGAAGCACTGAGAGGGGCAATTGCACTTAAAGTGCCGTTCAGAACAAATGGACCCTGAAAAGGAGCTTCAGGACTTGCTATTGGGTCGTGCCCAGCATCTGGATTATCACTACTAGAGTAGGTGTGATGATTTTGGCGATGGTACTTAGAATGAAAACGGTTACTCATAACAAATGTGGGATGTAATATTTACCTTATTCGTCCAAGGGATTGGGTGTGCTGTTACAGCAATCAGAACTAGCGTTGTTCCAGGTTTTAGTCCATCCTTCACTAGAATCATAATTTATAGGAAAAGAAGATTCCAATTCTCGATAGGTGATGGGATTTACATTACATATTCTTATGGATGGTAGGGATAGATTGTAACAAGACATAGCATTCCAAGACCAACAGAATCCCTGTGGACATATTACAGATACGCCAGCTCCTTCTACTTTAAAATCAGGTAAGGAAAGAGGTGAAATATCTAAAAATTGTTTGATAGATAATATAGAGTCGTAAATTTTGTCTATTTCTCTATTTAAAATTTGAGGAAGATGAAATTCATTTACACCCACAGAGACGGTGTCTTTCTCTACATCTTTGTGTAAGGATGGTTGTTCTGTAATTGATACCGGTATCTGAGCATAATAGGTAACTATTCCAACGGAAAGTCTTTCTGTAACTTTAGAAAATTTTCCATTAAGATTATTTCTGAAAGTTTTTATATTCTGAGAAATTCTCTTCAAAGATTTATTGTAAGAAATATCTGAAGCAAAATCGTCTTTTTTTAATAATATTTGTTCTTCAGACCACATATTTGTCGGCAAACCTTGGCCAATACGAAACAAATCTACCACATCTTGAATTTTTACAATAGCTTGTGGAATAGCCATTAATAAATTACGGTAGGAAGATTTTTTAATGGTTTGGGGATTATATGTAAGAGGAGAAGTTCCTATATACACTCCAAGAGCACTATATTTAAACAATAAACCACCTCTACCATTAGAAGCAATGATGTATAAAAATTCACCAGCTTCGTCCAAAGTCATTTTGGTTATAACTGCATTTGGATAATAGATACTAATTTCTGATAAAGATTTTACATATAACGGGGAAGGAGATGAAATATCAAAAACATATAAATTATGGTTTTCGGAAATCGTATAACACATTCCGTCAAAATGAGTGGCTAGATATTCTGGTCTATCTGTTTCAAATTTTTCTGTATAATAGGTGTGAATCCAATTTAGATCACTAGTAAATTCTTTGACACATTTATTATTATAATCCAAAACAAATACATTGTTTTCAGACAAAGATAAATCTGATGGAGCAGAAAATCTACTAGAATCATTTCGTCCACCAAATCCTCCGACATTGATAGATATATTAATGGTTTGTGATTCTATGTCTATATTTAAACTATAAAGCTTGTTGGATGGTGGATCTAGTACATACATTACTCCATTTTCATCCACTTCTATGTTAGTTGGTCTTACAAATTGACTAGCAAAAGATGGAGTATTTGTAAATGTTATTTCTTGTGGTTTGTAATTTTTGTTTACAAACATTCTGACATTAAAATAATCATCTAAAACATATAGATAATCTCCAGAAGAAGAAATATCTATTATGTTATTAAAGAACTGCACAGTACTATCTTTATAAACATTATTATTTATATAACTAAATGTAGTTGGAGACGCATAATATTTGCCACCAAAATATTTGTTATGCCAGCGAATACCAAATCCTTTTTTTGTAGCATTGCATCCAAGCCATCCATAATAAACGGTTGGAAAATCACTATTGATGGATTGTGTACTGTCTTGAAGTTTGGTCAAATTGTCACTTAATCTTTTTAAAGAAGTGTTAAAGATATCTGCTACTCCCCATTCATTGGGTTGGATGTGAGTTTGCTCTCGAGTCCATGGCAAATCTATAATTTCCTCATTGAGATCTCTTAAATGAGTTTGATTATATTCTGACCATTTGGATTTAATTATGATTGGTTCAGCTAAGGTGCCTATTTTAGTAGCTCCATCTTGATAGACAGCTTCATAATCTATAAAATATGTCCCAGGCTGGGTGTATGTGTGTTCTGCTAATCCTCCTTTGTAGGAAATTACACCATCTGTGGCGTTTTCACCAAAATATGTTCTATAAAAAAGAATATTATTATCATCTACTTCCGCTGGAGAGGTATATGCAACTGATATTGGAGCTCCGGTGATGGATATAAAATTTGAAACAAAAATAGAGGGAGATACTGCGGTGGCAAATGCTGTGAATGTTCTCCATCTATTATCCCCACTTAATGGATAAATTCTTTGACTAAATACTGGATTCCATAAATCACCTCCTTGTGGCCACGCTCCGGATGAATAATTACTGAAGGTAGAGCTTGGAATTGTGAATGGAATATTAGTACTGTATAAAGATATGCTTAATCTGTTGATTTGCTCTTCTGTTAGATAACCAGGTTCATAGGGATCTCCTATTTGTAAATTAATTGTTTGAGTTCCAGTGGTTGCTGGAACTGTTACTAAATAAGAATCTGGCCAAAGTGTACTTTTAAGAGCATAGGTAGCAGTTCCTCCACTAACTGGAATTACTGGTGAGGTAGAATCCGCAGCACTTATAAATTGTGTCAAAGAAATATATCTCTTATAATCTAAATCTATCTTAGTTGAATCTAGAGTATAAGAAAAAAGAACATCTGTATTAAAGTTTACTAATGTTGGGTTTTTTTCAAAAGAATTTACACCAGTTGTGGATGGTAAAACTGAACTAGCTGTGAGGTTGAAATTGTACATCCTTAATTCTCCACCCACACTAGACGGTTTAACATACTGAAAAGGTGTAGTCTGCGGATACATCTGTCCATATGCTGTTAAAGATATTGTCAGACCGTTATTTGAGAGAAATTCTGATGTATATGGTAGAGATATTAAGGTTGCAGAAGGAGAGTTTAGTGTAGTTAAAAAGGTTTTTTGAGATCCAATACTATAATCATACTCTGACATTATTTTATTGGCACTAATATAAAAATTTTGACTATTAGATTTTTTATTATTATATGCTGTAGGAGCACTTGCTAGTGTATAATTGCTAGCACTTAATAAAAATGCCTTTGTTCCACTCCAACAATACTCTGGGTATGTAATAAATTTTAATGGAGTATAAAATTCTGCTGAATTGGGTGTGTAAATTGTAACTGTCGTTGCTATGTTGTGATATGCTGGAATTTTAAAATCTACATTTTCTATTAAATTGGGATCTTGCCATCCTACCGCATAGGCACTTAAGGCACATAATGTAACTATGGTAGTATTAATATTTGCAGAAGTAATTGCAAAATTTAAAGTGGGATGTTTGCCGTAAAGTGATGAAATTAATAGAGTATGTCCAGTGTTGTCAGAAACACTCCATACATAAGTAGTGCTTAAAGATACGTCAGATGTGCTATAAGAAGACAGAGAAAATACATTTGTGTTGTCATTTGGTCTGGTCAGAATGTATTGATTTAAAGTGGTGTCTAATATGGTTGCAGATATAGAGTTATATCCGGTATATGATATAGTAAAATCTGAATTCAAAAGATCCCTGGACGGAAATTCATCTACATAAAAACTATAATTAGTTTTGAATAAATTATTTTGAGAATGACACATTAAAACCATTTCCACTTCATTAACATCTGGTAATTGTGTTGAGTATCCCGGAGTCACCTCTACAAAAATAGAACTAAGTTGAGTTGCTGGTAGTATGGTTCCGTAACTATATGGAGTGAGAGAACCGCCGCTTCCGTAGTAATATACACTAATTGGTGTTAACTCTGGTTGTAATATGGATGCATATTTCCAAGACCAGGACAAAGAGGTGCCAGCCGGAAACTGATACACTTTGCCGTGATAAGGTACTAACGCAGATAAACCTATGGTTCTAATTTTATTTAAATTGTTAAAATTTTTATTAGGTCCTATAAGAAATCTTTTTTCATCAAACGGATTTTGAATGGCAGAGTTGGATTGTAAGGTGGTTACTTCATTATACTTCTGAGAAGATAGTTGAATGGTAATGGTATTCAATCCAAAGTCACTAAATCTTACATAAGATGTTTGCGCAGAAAATAAAATTGGTACATTAGCAGATAAGGATTTAATAATGTTTCCACTGAGGTCTAAAGAACTTAATGTAGCACCTAAACCAGATGGTGAATAACTCCAAGTAATATAAGAATTTCTTAAATCTCTAGTAGGCCATTGAGGTGCTGCTGTCAACATATTACAAGATACCTCAAAAGTGGCGCCAGTTTGATTGATTGGATTTAAAAATATAGGAGATCCGGTATAACTTTGAGTTTGGTTTTTTGCTATAGTTATTACTGTAGGCAATTTAGAAGTAATCCAACCACCAGCAGAACTTAATGTAGATCTCAATACTAAAGTAGCCTCTCCATAGGGAGTGTGTGGATAATCTATGGTTAAGTCTACTCCAGATAATACCGGAACCCATGGAGAAAATTTTAAATTATATGGGTCTTTGTTTGGTCCGTAATATACATTAATAGCACTTAGGTCTAATAAAAAAGAATCAGATAATAATTCATATTTTATATATTCTTTTACATTATTATTTTTAAGATCATATTTTAGCAATCCGTAATCTGAACTTATAAAAGAAGATAAAACAACGGTTTGAGAATTTGCAGAAACTGCTGATGTAATTAAGCTAAAAGTTAAATAACATGAATCTGTTAAATTATTAAATCCAAGTTTTGGAGCTGATAAAGATAACTGATAAGAATAGTAATGAGGAGGATACTTAGTAATTGTTTGTATACTCTTGTTAGCAACTGTCGGTGAAATTGGAACATTTAAATCATAACCAACAGAATCAATATAAAAGGCACTAAGAGTAGAATTTACAGTTTCTAAAGAATATAATAAAATTGGACTATCGGATATAAAATCTAATCCAAGGAAAGATCCGGGTCTTCCGGTTACATCACTATATATTGTTTTATTAACATAATGATACCGGCTATAATAATTAACTGTAGAGGAAGACAGATCTACTACTGCACTTAATATGCAATTGCTTGCATCTCCAAGATTAGAGATAGTGTCACCCAAGGCTCTAAATTGTAGTAATTGAAATGCCTGACGATTGCTAGATAAACTTTGATTATTAAGAATATAAGAACTTTTAAAAGAATGAGGAAGTTCAGGGTGGGTATCTATACGATCTTGGCCAAGAGACAAAACACCATCATACGCAGAATATGTTACAGAATATGTTACACACGGAGAATCTGGTCTTATCTTCGACTTAATAGTGGTATCTTCCAAAGCCCGAACAGAATTATACGGGTTGTTGATAGGTGAAAAAATAATGACGGGATAGTTAATTCGT
>Ga0114971_10003335_pt1 | contig 10894 bp, 6 predicted proteins | sample M_140625_MF_Meta_FD_87320 | JGI IMG/M metagenome (GOLD analysis project Ga0114971, IMG submission 87320) | Freshwater microbial communities from Lake Montjoie, Canada to study carbon cycling - M_140625_MF_MetaG | ecosystem: Environmental > Aquatic > Freshwater > Lake | place: Lake Montjoie... | reverse complement strand
GGAGAGTCTTCCACTAGTGTTGAGGACACTTCTGGGGGAAGTAAAACAGTTATTGAAACTACCACTACCGCAGTGGTTGCCCGACCATCCAACAGCCGAGGACATGGCAGTGTTCAAAAAGGAGGCACTGGGGCAAAGCCTGTTCGATCCACTAAAGCTAAGGGAAAATCTGTGGCGGCAGCTGGAACAACATGAGGCGCAGATTGTATGTAGGTCGTCTACGAATGTAAAAGTCTTATTTATTCAACCTAAAAGAAGTCGTGTAGAGCCGCCATGGGATTTATGGGCTCGTATATTCCAGTGGTTGGGTCCTTCAAAGTCTGGAACTCCATGGCGTGTCTTTTGGTTTCCCGCGACGACTAAGCGAATCTTACCCATAAAAGGCGAGCCAGTCACATCGCAACACGTGAATGGAGGCTACAGTTATCCATGCCGTTCAGATACGATTGTTGTCTATCGCCTAGAAGAGGCAACGCGCGTTTTAGTTCATGAGATTCTTCATGCGGCATGTCTGGATCCGCCGACGAATGTCTTAGAGTATCGTGAGGCGAATGTAGAGACATGGGCAGAACTGTTTCTTGTGGCTCTGTGTTCGGGTGGAGATTATAAGAGAGCGCTAGAACTTTGGAAGATTCAGGCTCAGTGGATAGCTGACCAGAACTACATTTTGATGAATCGTTTTAATGTGAATGAGCCAAAGGATTTTGCGTGGCGATACACTGTAGGTCGTGAGTATATATTGAGGACTCTAAAAATAGACTTGCCTAAAGGAAAACTGACTGGGTCGCGTTCGTCGCGTTTAACGAGCCCTTATATTTGCCCTTAAAATTGACTAAGTTTTATTTACCCTATACTAGCAGAAACGATGCGTTTACGCTAAAATGGGAGTAAAAGGTTTATATTCATGTCTTAAAACATATAGTATACCAGTTATATTTGAACAGGAACCACCATGTCATTTTGCGCTAGATGCTTATCCATTCTTGTATAAATACCGCGAGGATATCGATACTTGCTTGAAACTATTTAAAAAGTTACAAGATGTTGGTCACACCCTTCATATCTATATTGATGGTGTTCCACCAAAGGAGAAGATGGAGGAACTTATACAAAGGAAGCATCAAAAGGAGGTTGCCTATCAGCAGGCGAAGGCTTTAAAAGCATTTCTTGCGGATGATCTTAAAACTGCAGAACTGAATGATGATGCAAAGGCAGTGTTAGAAAAGCAGGTGATAACCTATGAGATTGAGAGTTGGAGTCTTCGGAAAGAAATCCGTGAGGCATTTATCCGACGGTGCCAAGAAGAGTTGAATATCCACACAGTACTTTGTAAGGGTGAAGCAGATACAGATTTGATTAAAGCAGCCATAAATGGTGAGGTGGATATTGTCATTGCGAATGATATGGATTTGTTTGTAGGAGGTGTTGAGCGTCTTTGGATACTAGGAAAAACAAGTCAAGACCCTTTATTTATTGAGTTTCGGCGTTCAGCGATTAGTTCACATCTAGGCATTCATCCAAAGGCATGGACGGATGTGGCATTATTGACGGGATATGAAAAGACAACAAATCTCAAACGATGTTCTGCACAGCAAGCCATTGTTTGGATGCGATATTATGGTTGTCTTGAAAACCTATTCTCTAGACGACCTGAGATGTTCAAGGGTTTATCATTGGAAGAGTATCAAAAAGCGAGAACATACTTCCAAGTTACGTGACATGGTTCGATGTCATCGTCTACATTTTTTTCAATAAATACTATTCTTGAAAAAAAAGCGGTCCTTGATGGGATCGAACCATCGACTTTGCGGTTAACAGCCACATGCTCTACCAGCTGAGCTAAAAGACCTCTGTCTCCGGAGCCGGAATTGAACCAGCGACCTAAGGAAGACGACACTTAGCAAACACGTGCTACAGTCCTCCGCTCTACCCCTGAGCTATCCAGAGAGTTCGGGTTACTAGGAATCGAACCTAGGTTACAAGAATCAGAACCTTGTGTACTACCATTATACGATAACCCGTTGGGCTCATACACGGCAAACTAACGATATTTAGCGGTATCTAGACATATTCTTCCACCCCGCGTGTAAGCAACATGTCTACAGAATGGATCTATACCAAACACATAGCTCAATACATATCCAATAAAGATAACGACAAGAACAAATGTAATAATATCCTTCCAGTTCATTCTAACTAAAAACTGCTTTTATTTTTATTTAGAATAGGATTTATTCTTTTTACGCCGTGGCGACGGGGGCGACCTTCTCCGTCTTGATGTAGTGGCGGTTCAGGTAGCGCTGCAGGTTGAAGTAGGTCAGCTGGTCCGTCTCGGGCACCTGGAGGAGCTTGCGCAGGGGGGCATCGGGGGTGATGTCGTGCTTGTTCTTCAGGTTGTTCTCCTTGACGTAGTTGTTAATCTGCTTCGTCACGTTGGAGCGGGAGATGAGCGTGCCCGCGGGGTGCTTCAGGAACTTGCAGAGCTCGTCCGTCACCTTCGTGGGGATCTCGAAGATGGAAGGACCACGCTTGGGCGCCTCCTCACCCTCGGCGCGGACACGGCGCTTGCGCTTGCGGGCATCCTTCATGTCCTTGTGGACACGCTTGTCCAGGCGCTTCACCTCCGTGATGGCGGCAGACGCCTGCTCGCGGAGCGTCGTCAGGGTGGCGAGGACCGCCTTCAGGTCCTCATCCAGCGTCGTGGCAGGCGCCGCGGGGGCGACGGCGGCAGCGGCATCCGCAACGGGCTCAGCGACAACGGCTGGCGCAGCAACAACTGGCGTCACAGCGGCGACGGCAGCCTTCGCGGCAGCGGGCTTGCGACCCTTGGTGGCAGGGGCGGCAGCGGCAACAACGGCTGGCGCAGCAACGGCGACCGCCGCGGGGGCAACAACAACATCCTCAGTCTTCTTGGCAACACGCTTTCCCTTAGTGGCAGAAGCGGCGGTGGAACTCATTATACTAGAACCGGTGGAAGTATTCATCTCAATTAAACGCACTGCTGGATATTTAGCGAGCGCCGAGAGTCAATTTTTATTATATTCTATTCAAATTCAGCCCCCCGGGACACACGTGGAACTTTTTTTTTTGAACGCCACCCGGGAGATGACGTGATTAAGTGCGGGTTTAAATCCTGCGTTCAAATTCTACTTTGGGGAGGTATCCCTCTCCCGGATAAAAGTTATCAGTAGGAACATGGAGGCATCGCAAGAACAGAAGTTCCGCAAGTGTGCCAATATCAAAAGTCAAAAGCAAAGAGGTTCGCCCTGTACCCTAACGGCAACCCATGGCGATTTCTGTTCCCGCCATTATAAACACCCAAATCGTTTTATTGGATTTAAGCCTTCGAAAGAAGAAAAAATCTATACACGTTCTGACCATCAAGCTGCTCGACAATTCCAGATGTTCTGGCGCCGTTGGTCGGCTCTGGCACGCTATAAACGTCAAGGTCCATCAAGCAATGACCTAACGATTTCTCAGAATAGCACGGAAGTCTATAGTCTGGATCCCTTGACTACAATCCCACAGGTCTTCTTTTTCTCTTTTTCCGATGAAAAAAAGCACATTTGGGCATTTGATATTCGGTCTCTAAGCCATTTATTAACAGAAGGAAATGAGGCTCTGAATCCCTATACACGAGAACGTATTCCATCATCAACCATCTTAAAAATCAATAAGCGGATGATATGGCTACGCAAAAGAAGATATCCCACACTCTATGCGACGGGCGAGAATCTGACACAGGAGCAAATCTGGAATCAAAAAGTCTTGGATGTCTTTTTCAAGATGGAGGGGCTCGGGTATCGTGCGAGCTGTCGTTGGTTTGATTCTATGGAGCGTATTGACCATGAAGATTTCTATCAAAAACTTCATAGGCTTTGGAATATCACATTACATTTGACGCCAGCAGAAAAGGAAGCGATTGTACCTGGACACGCATCTGGAGAAGGAACCTTATTCAGAGTATCTCCTGTTCGCGTTCAAGGGCATGCGCACGACCTCCGTTGGTGGCGACGTAACAATCTGAATCTGATGATGACATTTATGAGCCGAGCCCCACAGAAATCACAGCAGGCTCTGGGCGCCTTATACATTTTAATGGTATTGGTTCAAATCGTTCCTGAAGCCGCAGAAGCATATCCGTGGATTCTGGAAACTATACATATCTAGCGAGTCAGACTCCAATATGGATTTGCGATATAACGTGTATTTTTGTAGCCAGCCGCATGTAGAAGTTCTGCCGCGGCTCTAGACCTCTGTCCCGTATTACAATAGACTAGAATCTGCGACTCCTTGCTAGGTAACTCTTTGGGAGCCCTTTTGATTAACTCTGCGGTCGGGATATGAAGCGCGCCAGAATAATGACCGAGGTTATATTCTAAATCTGTGCGGACATCAAGAACAACATCAACATTTCCATCTTTAATACGCTTCTTCGCTTCCTCTGCGCTCAGTAATAAGGGGCTGCTAACTGCATAATAATATAACAAGCCAACTATTACAAGCACTAGGGCGAATACAATAAATATAGTATTTGAGACTCTGAACTTCATCTACTATCTTTAATAACTATTATCTTCCAGTGGCTGCTGGGGTCTGAGGGACACCTGCCTAACTATTCATGAGTGTAATAATTGAAGCTGGAGTATTCTATCCTAGTATATTACTACAAACGCTAATTTAAAATGAGCACAGCTCTAAATCAATGTTTCTATATATATTGTTGCTGAAGCACCAGCAGCGGCACCTACAGCAAATGTAGCGCGATACATCTTGCTATTTGTAGTATCCTGTAGTATAAATATATTCGTATCTCCCCTATTTGACATACCTGTTGTTTCAACATTTGACCAAGTGGTGGCATCAAGTGCCATTGAAGCATTTACATACATAATGGGTGGTTGACCAAGGATAGACGCGTATCCTGAAAAAGCAACTGTTGGAGTCGCAGAGTTTCCTCGGATTTGTGCTGTCGCTGTAGCGTCATAAAACTGATATTGAATTGCCCCATTTGTCACTATAGTGTTAGAGCCTGCATTAAACGCAGTTCTTGTAATGAGCGTTGAGGTGTATCCTGCGGACCCCAGACCAGTCACCGTGCTAGTGAGCTGTGTATTTGCAACTAAATCTACAGTAGATGTGTATATATAACCACCATTTACAACTGCAGTTTGATACTGAGCTGTCGCTGAAACAGATACACTCGTCCAGGTACGACTTCCTACTGCAGTATTTTCTATCCATGTATTACCATAATCTGATGAGTTATATATTGAACCACCATTTACAAGTACAGTTTGATACTGTCCTGTCGCTGAAACCGATACACTGGTCCAGTTACGAGAACCTGCCCCAGTATTTTCTGTCCATGTAACACCATAGTTAGAAGAGTTATATATGAAACCACTTAGAATAGCCGTTTGATACTGTCCCGTTGCTGAAACTGATACGGCAGTCACGATACCACTTGTTGTAGTTACTCTCCATGTGACACCATAATCAGAAGAGATGTATATAAATCCATCATCTATAGCTGCTGTTTGATACTGCCCTGTCCCTGATATTGATACTACGAGCCATAAACTAGAAGGACTAGCTCTTGGTGTCCATGTATTTCCATAATTAGAAGAGGCATATATTAAACCAGCATATACAACTGCCGTCTGATACTGTCCTGTCGCTGAGACTGATACACTTTGCCATTGACGAGCAGAATCTCTTGATGTCCATGTGACACCATAATCAGAAGAGGTGTATATAAATCCGCTTTCAACAACCGCAGTTTGATATTGTCCTGTCGCCGAAACTGATACACTCTTCCATACACGAGAAGAATCTCTTTGTGTCCATGTGGCACCATAATCAGAAGAGGTGTATATAAAACCACTACCTACAACCGCGGTTTGATATTGTCCTGTTCCTGAAACGGATACACTGCTCCAGCTACCAGAAGTACCAGAAGAGTCTCTTTGTACCCATTGTTGTCCAATAGCACTCGACCCAGCTGAAGCAGGGAGGTATGTAAGCGCAGAAGAGAGGTATCCTGCGGAGCCCAAGCCTCTGACCGTGCTAGTCAGCTGTGTAGTTGATAGATATCCTGCGGAGCCCAAGCCTCTAACTGTGCTAGTCAGCTGTGTAGTTGAGAGGTATCCTGCTGATCCTAATCCGTTAATAGTTGATTGTAGCGTCGTATCAAGGAAGGGAGTAGAGACAAAACCTATTAAGCTGGCTGTAGAAATATATCCTGCCGACCCCAAGCCGTCAATCGTTGATTGTAGCGTCGTATCAAGAAAGGGAGTGGAGACCAAATCTATTAGGCTCGCTGTTGAGACATATCCTGCTGACCCCAAACCTGTCACTGTGCTAGTGAGCTGTGTATTTGCAACTAAATCTACACTACATGTGTATATATAACCACCATTTACAACTGCAGTTTGATATTGACCTGTCGCTGAAACAGATACACTCGCCCAGTTATCACTTCCTACTGCAGTATTTTCTATCCATGTATTACCATAATCTGATGAGTTATATATTGAACCACCATTTACAACCGCTGTTTGATACTGTCCTGTCGCTGAGACTGATACGCTGAACCAGGACTGAGATCCTAGTGTAGTATTTTCTATCCATGTAACACCATAATCAGAAGAGCTGTATATATACTCATCATTTGTAACCGCTGTTTGATACTGTCCTGTCGCTGAGACTGATACAGCGTACCAGTTACGAGGAGAGTCTCTAAATGTCCATGTGATACCATAATCTGATGAGGTATATATTAAACCACCAGTTACAACCGCTGTTTGATACTGTCCTATCACTGAGACTGATACGCTGATCCAAACTTCAGGAGAGCTTGTTGTTGGTATCCATGTAACACCATAATCAGAAGAGGTGTATATAAATCCACCTTCATTAAGCGCTGTTTGATATTGTCCTGTCGCTGAAACGGATACACTCACCCAGTCACGACTTTCTGCTGCAGTATTTTCTATCCAAGTATTACCATAATCAGAAGAGGTGTATATAAAACCAGAGGTGTATATAAAAGCAGGATATACAACCGCTGTTTGATACTGTCCTGTCGCAGATACAGATACACTGACCCAGGTAGCACTTCCTGCTGCAGTATTTTCTACCCATTCTTGTCCAATAGCACTCGACCCAGCTGAAGCAGGGAGATATGTAAGCGCAGAAGAAAGATATCCTGCTGATCCTAAGCCTTGGACCGTTGACGTCAGATTCGCAGTGGAGAGGAATCCTGCTGTTTGATAACCTATTTCAAGTGCCTCAGTTGTTGACACCAACGATAGAGTGCTTACATAGTTGGCTGATCCTAATCCCTGCACAGTCGATACCAACGATAGAGTGCTGACATAGTTCGCGGATCCTAATCCCTGCACTGTCGACACCAATGATAGGGTGCTGACATAGTTGGCAGAACCTAAGCCCTGGGTTGTTGACACCAACGATAAGGTGCTGACATAGTTGGCTGATCCTAAACCCTGCACCGTCGACACCAACGATAGAGTGCTGAGATAGTTGGCAGAACCTAGTCCTTCCACTGTGGAGGTTAGATTCGCAGTGGAAAGGAAACCTGCTGTAGCGTAGCCTATTTGAAGTGCCTGGGTTGTTGACACCAACGATAGGGTGCTGACATAGTTTGCAGAACCTAGCCCCTCCACCGTGGAGGTTAGATTCGCAGTGGAGAGGAAACCTGCTGTAGCGTAGCCTATTTGAAGTGCCTGGGTTGTTGACACCAACGATAACGTGCTGACATAGTTGGCGGAACCTAAGCCCTGAGTTGTTGACGCCAACGATAAAGTGCTGACATAGTTGGCGGAACCTAAGCCCTGGGTTGTTGACACCAACGATAACGTGCTGACATAGTTGGCGCTACCGAGTCCCTGGACTGTAGAGGTTAGGTTCGCAGTCGATAGGAATCCTGCAGTTTGATAGCCTCTTTCGAGTCCCTGGGTTGTTGACACCAACGATAAGGTGCTGACGTAGTTGGCGGAACCTAAGCCCTGAGTTGTTGACGCCAACGATAACGTGCTGACGTAGTTGGCGGAACCTAAGCCCTGAGTTGTTGAGACTAACGATAAGGTGCTGACGTAGTTGGCGGAACCTAAGCCCTGGGTTGTTGACGCCAACGATAGGGTGCTGACATAGTTGGCGCTACCGAGTCCCTGGACTGTAGAGGTTAGGTTCGCAGTCGATAGGAATCCTGCAGTTTGATAGCCTCTTTCGAGTCCCTGGGTGGTGGAGACCAATGAAAGAGTGCTTACATATCCTAGAGTACCAAGTCCATTGATACTTGATGTTAGCTGCGAAGAGGAAATATATCCTGCGCTACCCAGACCCTGAATACTAGATACCAGGTTCGCACGTGTAACACTACCTGCGCCAATCGCAGGGGAAATCGCTGTTGAAAATGATGATATCTGTGATATTACATATGATGTAGAGGCATATCCTGCCGATCCGAGACCTGCCACGGTTGATATGAGATTTGGAACTGCAGAATAGGCAGTTGCACTAATATCAAGATATCCCTTGCTTGTAAATGTACTGATCGTAAAAAAAACTGCCCTACTCGTTATATTAGTACTCAGTTGTATATCATTCACACCTGAAAATCGAAGAATCGTTGAAGGAGAAGTCGCAGTCAAATAAATGCCATTCCAGTTATTTACATCAGCTGTTATTGTAGATGCTGCTGGCGTTACCTTCAGCTCACTGAATCCATAAATACCTGTGGAAATAGTATAAGGCTGCGCGGCACCATTTATAATAAGAGTGTTTGTCATTGGGTCTCCAAGCAGCTGTATGTTGCCTTGTCCTGCGAGGCGCAGATAGGGTGTCAAATAGTTGTTTGAAAAGGCATAGATGCTGTTTCCTCCACTGAGATCAATATTTGTAAAACACTTGGCATAGATATTTGTCTGGTTAGACCCTGATGCGCCATCAAACATGCCAATGCCAGTTGCCGCATTTAGACGAAAGGTATTGTAACTCAAATCTGCCGTATAAGTGCCAGCGCTAGTGACTATTTTATTGAACGCAGGTAATATACCAAGAGTTGATGGAATCGCCCAATAACAGTTCCCAGTGCCATCTGCTGTCAATGTTCGTAACGCAGGTATATTTGTATTATCTACATTTTTTGCAAACACTGTTCGCAAAGTTATGGAGTCGGTATCATATGTTTTTCGACTAGATGCCATCTTCTAATCACTCATGATAGATTATGTGTTTTATGTTAAACGCTTCAGGCGAGCCATTTGTAGGGTCCGCTTCCCTTGAGTTCAACGTTTGATTTCTCAGGTTCTACGATGATAGATTGACGCTTGCCATAGACATGCCAGTGGAAAGGTCCTGGGTTGCCAAATACCTTGAACTGATTTGAACAGACTTCTGTGGCATTTAGAGTTCGCAGATTTCCATTATAGATTGGCGTTAGATTCACCGTCAAGTCTGTCGCAAAGGCATCAACATAGCTTGGTAGATTGACTAGGGCATTACCATCATCTGCTACTTCCCCCTTTCCTCTGTAATAAACACCAGCCTCTGGTCCTTCCAAGCATGCGTGGATTAAATATTTGGAGGCGGATGTTGGGTGGTCAATGACGAAAGTCTTCACAGTGAATGTAGATCGTAGTGTGGTGTCCAAAAAGGATGTTGCCACTAAATCTACACTGCATGTATATATATAACCAGAATTTACAACTGCAGTTTGATATTGTCCTGTCGCTGAAACCGATACACTACTCCAGTTATCAGATGATGCTATTGTTCTCCATGTAACACCATAATCAGAAGAGGTATATATAAAACCACCATTTACAACTGCAGTTTGATACTGTCCTGTTGCTGAAACCGATACACTAGCCCAGAGATCAGATGATGCTGTTTGTGCCCATGTAACGCCATAATCAGAAGAGGTATATATAAAACCAACAAATATAACCGCTGTTTGATACTGTCCTGACGCTGAAACTGATACACTTTGCCATGCAAGAGAAGAGGCTCTTTGTGTCCATGTGGCACCATAATCAGAAGAGTTATATATGAATCCACCATATACAACCGCTGTTTGATACTGTCCTGACGCTGAAACTGATACAGTGTTCCAGTCACGAGAAGAATCTCTTTGTGTCCATGTGAGACCATAGTTAGAAGAGGTGTATATAAAACCACCTCCCACAAGTGCAGTTTGATATTGTCCTGTCGCTGATACGGATACACTGACCCAGTCACGACTAGAATCTCTTGCTATCCATGCAACACCATAATCATAAGAGGTCCATATAAAACCAGGATTTACGAGAGCAGTTTGATACTGTCCTGTCGCTGATACAGATACACTAGTCCAGTCACGATTAGTATCTCTTGCTGTCCATGTGAGACCATAGTTAGAAGAGGTGTATATAAAACCACCTCCCACAACTGCAGTTTGATATTGTCCTGTTCCTGAAACTGATACACTCTTCCATCTACGATTATTCTCTCTTTGTACCCATTGCTGTCCAATCTCACTCGATGTAGGCGAGGCAGTGAGATATGTAAGCGCGGAAGAAAGATATCCTGCTGTTCCAAGACCAGTGACTGTCGATTGTAGAGTGGTGTTCAAAAGGGATGTTGATACATATCCTGCGGATCCAAGACCTCTAATTGTCGATTGTAGGGTGGTGTTCAAAAGGGATGTTGATACATATCCTGCCGTTCCAAGACCAGCGACTGTCGATTGTAGAGTGGTGTTCAAAAATGGTGTAGAGACTATACCCAAAAGAGCAGATGTTGATACATACCCTGCTGTTCCAAGACCAGTGACTGTCGATTGTAGAGTGGTGTTCAAAAACGATGTTGATACATACCCTGCCGTTCCAAG
>Ga0114971_10003333_pt1 | contig 10896 bp, 6 predicted proteins | sample M_140625_MF_Meta_FD_87320 | JGI IMG/M metagenome (GOLD analysis project Ga0114971, IMG submission 87320) | Freshwater microbial communities from Lake Montjoie, Canada to study carbon cycling - M_140625_MF_MetaG | ecosystem: Environmental > Aquatic > Freshwater > Lake | place: Lake Montjoie... | reverse complement strand
TAGCATTTACGATCATCTAACAACAACTCATTCATTGGTAACCATGTTTCGCCCAAATCTAAACTTGCTTTAATGGTAATATTAAACCTTCCAGCACTAGTATTAGGATTACTAAAAAATAAAACATCCGTTAACTTTCCACCTAATTTCACTTTGGCCTTTATAATACTTGCCATACAAACAGGATCGGCTAAAGTATTAAATGATGTAGTGTGTTCTTTCCAATTTTTACCCATATCCATTGTAGTAGCTACACTTCTAAAACCACCCCTATTGTCTCGCATATTTAACATCAAGGTTCCTGCTAAGGTTTCTACAACTTGGCTTTCTGTTGTATTAGATTTTGGACCGATAATATTTCCTTTCCAAGTTTCTCCATGATCTTCACTATATATGATTGTTGAAAATGGTTTTTTAAATTCATCCCAATATTGTGCAGGAAAAACTAGTTTACCATCTTGCATACTTATGCCATTTCCTGGTCCTTGAAAAAATATATGCCAAGCAGGATTTTTTATTTGTGATGTTATTGAATATGGCTTAGACCAAGTTAAACCATCATCAGAACTATTAACCAAAACAAATTGCCCAGTTGTATCTGCCATCATTCCAGGCATAGAACCCGCAATAGAACGATTTCCTTTGCTCCATAAAGCCGCTACAAATATTTTATGCGTTAATGGGTCAAATAAAATAGTAGGATCCCCAATGCCATTGTTTTCATGCGGAATGCCCATATCCATGATCACTTGCATTGGTTGCCAAGATTTTCCCCCATCGGTACTTCTACTTAAGCCTACATCAATATTACCTGGTAAGTCTCTTCCATTTTTATACCTTATATCGTATACTGCTAATAGCGTTCCCTTATTGGTAGTAACTATACCAGGTATTCGATAGGTATTAACACTATCATCGTTTGCTTTTCTTATTGCAATACCAATGCGTTTGGTATATGATGTTGTTGATTCTAATACAGCATATTTTGTGTTATTTAATCCTATTAGATCTGTACAATGCATTTCAATTAAATCATTGATTGATGCTTTATTATTTAGCGTAGTACCTACCCACAAATAATGAGTGCCTTGAGATAAGTTTACATCTATTGGAATTTCAAAAGAACTATTTGTTGGTTGAAAGGATCCTAAAGAATTAGTTGTTGTAAAAGTTAATGAATTACAAGAAAATAATTCTATTTTTTGTATCGATTTTAAACCAGGCTTATTAATTTGGAAAGCGATTTTTTTAATTGCAATATTACCTATACCAGAAGGAATAATAATTTTTATATACAATTGCGGGTTTATATCGAGTCTTTTAAAAACAGGATTAATAGAGGGATAAGAAGTTATAATGATATTTTCTTGTTTAAGTAAACTGTGTTTGCTTACCTCTTGAAAGGAAAACAATGCACTTATCATTAACAGAAAAAATAGTTTATATACAATTTTCATAGTTAGTTTTTATTCATCAGAAAAATCATTCGAAATAGGACGTAGAAATAATAGTTGAATAACTAATGCCGCTAAAACAATAATAGCTAGCATTGCAAAATCTTTTCCAAGATTACCTTTGTCTGTTGACTTACCTAAAAAAGCAGTAATAAAAGCGCCAGAAAAAACGCCAACCATATTCATTAAACCATAAGCTGTTGCTGTGTATTTAGATGAAACAAATTGGCGTAAAATGGGCATATTATTAGCATCAAACATGCCATAACCAAAACCAAAACAAAAAGCAGCACCAATTAAATGAATCATACTATAACCATAACCAATTAAAAGCAATGCAGGTATTGTTAATGCTAATCCTATGGCACTTGTATAAATTCTTCCACGAATATTTTTTTGCACCCAACGATCAGATAGAATACCTCCAAAAATTACCCCAACAAAAGATGATGCCGCAATGGTAATTGTAGAAATTGGCCCTGCCATAGACATGTCAATTCCTAGATTTTGAGCAAACAAAGTAGGTAGCCAATTTTTTATACCCCAACCCGGCAAACTAGGCACTGCAAAATAAAATAAGATAATCCAAAAAGATGTATTAGAAAATAGTAAACCTAACCCTTTAAAAAAGGATGATTTATTATTAATACTTTTATTATCAGCAGATTGATTTGAAAGCAATTTTTTCTCTTGTAAAAATAAAATCAAAACAAAAGAATAAATTAGTCCAACAAGACCAAACAAATGAAACGCCTGTTGCCATGAAAATTTTGTTGCAATTGTTGCGCCAAATCCACCCAATGCTTGACCAACATAAAACCCAGTCATATGTATCCCAATAGCAAGTGACCTAGTTTTAGACGAATGAAAATCTGCAATTAATGACAAACCAGCAGGGATATATAACGCTTCGCTTACTCCCATCAATGCCCTTAACCAATATAACTGATTAAAGGTTGTTGCAAAGCCCATTGTAAAAGTAACTGCACTCCAAACAAATAAACTTCCAATAATTAGCCATTTTCTATTTAGCCTGTCAGCAATCATTCCAGACAATGGACTCATAAATCCATATATCCATAAAAAGATAGCCATCAGATATCCAAAATTAGCCGCTGTTTGCAATTCATGAATATCTATTTGCATAGAAGGTTTCATGGTTGAAAGCATTTGCCGATCCATGTAGTTTAACAAAGCAACTACCCAAAGCATTGCAACCACTAACCAAGGATATTTTTTGGATTGCGTCATTTTAATTAGGTAGAATTTTAACTGATAATATTTTGGGCGACCTCACTCCTGCTCGTATTTCACCGCTTGGAATTAACACCATACCATCGCAATCAACAGCAGTTGTTGTTACAGGAATATCGAAAGGAATTGAATCTATTAAAGTCCATGTATTAGTGGGTAAATTAAAACGCAAAATATTTTTACTAAACCCTGGATGGGCTGCCTGTAAAGTATTTTTTTGCTGAATAATTGCTTGTTTTTTTAGGGAATCTTTTTCATTATTAATAGCAGCTAAAAATAATTCTACTTGATGAAATGTTTTTCCATCATCCCCACCAAAAACAAGCATATCATTAAAGCCAAAGGATACACCAGTAGCTGCCGACAAAGAATAAGGTAAACTAGTTTTCTCAGACCATGTTGATGCTTGTATATTGAATTCAAATACAGATTGATATAATTCACTGATACCTGATTGTTTTTTTTCTCTTCCTCCAATCAAAAATATTCTGCCATTTTGACCATCTCTCAAAACAGTCATTACTGCATGTGATACTGCTTTTGGAATATTGGGTAAAAACTGCCAGCCTTTATTTAAATTATGTAGATCTAATGCCAATAATTTATTAGAAACTGAAATGGTAGTTTCACCTCCTGCAACATAAATGATATTGTTAATGGCTACAGCCGATGCGTTTGTTAATGCAAAAGGTAGCGCTGGTAATATTTTAGTATCAATACTTTCTTTTTGATTATTCCAATTGAGTAAATAAGCACTATTCATTATTCCATTTTCATTTTCTCCACCTGCAAAAAAAATCCCTTCTACAGAACTACAACAGGCAGCATAAGCTATATTAAATGGAAGTTGACTACTTTTTTTAAAACTAATTTGTTGGTTCTTTCTTGTATATACAAAAACCTCTTTGTAATAAAATTTCTTACCCCCTTGCCATGGCATTAGTTCAGGAAAATTTGCACCTCCCGCAACTATAAATACGCCATTATTAGTTCCAGTGATGGGACCTGCAAAACCTAAGGATTGCTTATTATTAGATAAACTAGGCAAGTATTCAGCAACAGTAATTGTAGTATGAATAGCCTCTATTTTTTGTGACAAAACAGCATTTGAAATTAGCATAGAAATTGCAAAAAATAAATGTATAAACCAATAGTATTTACGATTGGGAAACTGAATCATGCGTTACTTTTAGAACAAAAGCTACTGAAATTTATTTGCGCTGTGTCTTTTTTAAACAAATCAAAATCATCCTCAGACATATTTTTTACCGGAAGTCGAAATCCACCGCAATCCAAGCCTATTAGTTTCATATAGGCTTTTCCTGTTGCAATGCCTCCATACTTTCCTAATAGCCGAATCATGTCAATAGATTGTTGCTGTAAAGATTGAGCAAGCAATAAATTATTATTATTAAACGCATCTATTAAATCATAATACAATGGTGCTGCATAATTGAAAGTGCTGCCAATTGCGCCTTTTGCTCCAATAGACAATGCTGGCAACATATTTTCATCTCTACCCCAAAGCATATCATATTTACCATTATTAAAATGTAAACACGATAAAAAATCCATAAAATCTTCGTGTGTATACTTGATGCCTGCAAAATTTGGAATCTTTCCATCCATTTCTTTGAGTAAATCAAACATAGGGAAAGACACTCCTGTTAGTACAGGAATATGATAATAATAAAAAGGCAAATCAGGAACAACGCTAGCAATTTCAACACAAACTTTTGCAAGCATTCCTACATCTGCTGGCTTGAAATAATAAGGCGAAGTAAATGATACTGCATATAACCCAATGTTTCTTGCATGCAATGCCAAATCTTTACAATCCGCTATGCTAGTATCGGCTAATAATGCCATCACTTTAAAATCCTTATCTTGTTTTGTACAATTTACCCAAGCTTCTGCAACTGCTTTTTTTTCTGAGATGGTTAATGAAACACCTTCTCCGGTAGAACCACAAATAAAAGCACCTGTAACACCGTTCGTTTTAAGCATTTGGTAATATGCTGGTATAATCGACAGATTTAACATGCCATTTGGATGCATTGGCGTGAAAGGCGCCGCTATTAAACCTTGTAAGTGTTCCATTTTCAATTGTACATTTTAGTTAAATATCTAAATTAAAAGTCGGGGAGTAAAATACCCCCCGGAGATTTCTTAAAAAACTAGCTGCTATATGAGGAAATTACAAATACTAATACCCTTGTGTTTGTATCAGTAAAGGATCATTATTAAGCATTGATGTAGAAATAGGTAACAATAACTTTGCTGTTGATACAGGGGAAAGATAAGTAGGGTTGATATTTGCATATACATAAGTATCTCCAGCCCTTCTTAATGCCCACCAACGTTTACCTTCGCCAATAAATTCCTTTAAATATTCTTCTAAAATGGCTTTAATATTATTATCAATACTTCCGTTAACATAAGGGGTATAGCCTGCACCATAAGCCCTCTGCCTAATCTGATTTATTTCAGCAGAAGGATCTTGTCCTAATTTTGCTTTTGCCTCTGCCATCAGTAATAATACATCTGCATACCTGTAAACAGGATAATCGTTATTATAAACCTGAGATGTACCTGAAACTACTCCAAGCCATTTTGTTAGTAATACCCCTCTTACAGCATAAGGAGTTGTATTGGAATATAATACCTTAAACGAATTACTGATGCGTTGATCTGCAGGGCCACTTGTTAGTCTGGTAATCATAGCCTGATTCATCCCTACTCTGTTGGAACCATTAACATAAGGATAAGTTGTTGAAACAAGAGGTGTAGCAGCCTGTGCAAAAGATAATGTAGTTGCTTGTATACCATTTACCTGAAAACTACCAAATACTCCCGTAGTTGCCTGTTGGAGTTCATAGTTGATTGCAAAAATAATTTCTGGATTATTTGGCTTTTTTGTTGGATCAAAAATATCTGCATAATTTGCTGCAAGGTTCAATGTAGCTCCTTGTAAAGATTGAACTTCCTGCAATACAGTTTTTGCAATAGTGAAATCTGCATTACCTCCGCCCATTTGCGTACCCGACCACAAATACACATCGCCTTTTAATGTTAACGTAGCTATTCTGTTCCAGTAAACCCTTTTTCCCGAAGGAATAACATTGGAGCTACCAAACAATTGTAGCGATTTTTCAATATCAGCTTTAACCTGTATCATTATTGAATCTGTTACAGTTCTTTTTTTATAAGTGTCAAATGCATTATTAATCGTTTCGATTGGCTCTGTAGTTAATGGAACAGAACCCCATGTTTTAAGCATGGTATAATAGACATAAGCCCTGAGGCCATAAATTTCTGCCAACTCTGTATTACGGGTTACTGCTGGAAGTGTTGTTTGAGGAAATAATTTTATAATACTATTCAGGTTATAAATCATATTATAAAATCCGCCCCAGTTACCAAAAGGTACATTTAGTGCACTGATATTATGTCGATTGAGATTTTGCAAACCTGCATCAGCAGATTCAGTAAAAAGTCCATCGGTCCATATTTCAGATCTCATTTCACCCAATTGATAGAATGTACTATTAGAACTTCTAAATAAAGAATAAGCACCATTATATAATGTTTGTGCTGCGTTGGGATCTGTTAAAATAAGATCCTTACTTATGGCATCCTGAGGTACTACGTCTTCTAATTCTTTTTTACATGCAGTTAGTTGAAACAAAGCCACCGCTGCCAGCATTACAAGTAAAATATTTTTATGTTGTTTCATATTATAATGATTTAGATGATGAATATTTTATAGCGTTATTTTTGCACCAATCGTAAGCCTTCTAGGTAAAGGATATTTACCATTATCAATACCTCCCTCCTCAGGAAAATTACCACTGTATTTAGTTAAGTAAGAAAGGTTGCTTCCGGTAATATAAACGCTAATTCCTTTAATCTTGTCTTTTAAATATTTATTGATCTTACTTTGAGATAAATTATAGCTAAGTGTAACTTCTCTTAGCATGATATAATCTCCTTTCTCCCACAAATTTGCTGGTGTATTATTTCCACTAGCATCAGTAGCAAAATTTCTTCCCTGGTTTGCCCAATAGTATCTTGGTAAAGTACCGTTAGGATTTTCTGGCGACCAGGTTTTTAAAATATCAGTTGTTCCATTTTGTGAACCCTGTACCTGGCTTAGTCCTCTTAATATTTCATTATTATTTATCACAAATCCTATGGCATAATCAAATGCAGCATACAAATGAAATCCTTTAAATCCTGCATTTGCATAAAAGCTTCCGGTAAACTGTGGAATTGTTCTTCCTACATACACAAATTGCCTACTGTCCATAGTATCATTAGCATTTACAAGCTGCCATCTGGCATCACCCAATTGTTTTATTTTTTTATTGTTGTATGGCAAAAATGAATTGTAAACATTTGCATCTTTTGTGATTAAATCCTGAGACGTATAAATACCAGCATATCTTGGTGCCCAAACTTCATCCAATCCAATTCTCTGCCCTTCAACTAAACCATTTACTTGCATTAATTTACCAGGGTTATTAGGATCCCAAACCTGGAATGTACTTTGCATGTTGCCTGGCAAACCATTAAAAGGTAATTTAATAGCATAGCTCTTAACGGTGTAAAATGTTGCACCCATATCTAAACTAATACCATCAGCTTTTTGGGGAGCAATTACCTTTGCATTTAATTCCAATTCAAATCCACGATTTTGTAATTGTCCTAAGTTGGTAGAAAATCCGGTAAATCCTGTTTGTGCAGATATACCCAATGACGAAAGTTTATCAAATACATTTCTTATAAAATAATCGAAATTAAGGCTTATCCTATTTTTCAAAAATCCTAAATCTATGCCCAGATTGAAGCTGTTAGTTCTTTCCCATCTTACATTTGGATTTATATAACTGGCTGCATAAGTACCTCCAACCCCATTATAAGTACCTGCATTATTATACGTTTGAGCAGTTGAAAAATATCCTAGTGAACTATTGTTACCATTTACACCGTAGCTTAACCTAGGTTTGATGCTACTAACATATTTTGTAAAACCAGATTTCTCATAAAAATTTTCATTATGGAGGTTCCACCCTGCAGATACACCAGGAAATAATCCATAAAAATTATCTTTATTCAAGCGGCTTGAACCATCATATCGTACTATAGCGGTCAACAGATACTTATTTTGATAAGAATAATTTACCCTTCCAATTGCAGAAGCCATTCTCTCCCATCCTGAAAAATTAGACGAAGCACTTGATGGGTTTACTATACTGCCATTAAATACACTTGGTGCAGTTATAGCTGTTAACCATGGAATTAAATCTGTTGGAGCACCTTGCCCAACACCTGAGCTTACATATCTTTTAAATTCATAAAATTCACCACCTGCAAGTGCTGTAATACTATGTCCTTTAAAATTTTTATTGAATTGTAAAAAGGCATTAGTAGTATATTGTATATCTTTTGTATTATTAAAAGATGCAGACCTTGTAGTGTTAAATGCACCATCATTTCCTTGCTGATATGCTTTTGTAAAATAATTATTAGTAGTATATAAATAATAGCCTGAAGCTCCCACTAAAAATTTTAAATAGGGCTTAATAGTGTATTCTAAGTTTAAACCTCCAAGAAAACGTTGCTGATCTGTACTGTTAGAATAAAGTTTACTCCAAATAAGAGGATTACCTAAGGTGATATCATTTGGTCCAGGTATCTGAGCCCATGAGGTGTCGTTATTATATCTTACAGTTGGCGCTACTCCAATAAATCTTTGCAATAAACCTCCTGTTGCCCCACCTGCAGGGTCATTGTAGGGCAATGCTTGCGTAGTGGTATACGCTGTAATTGTAGTGGTGATTTTTATGTTTTTTCCTACATTCAAACCTCCGTTAAAATTCATGTTGAATCTTTTCATCTTTGAATCCAGTATAATTCCATTATCGCTTACCGCACCTATACTTAAAGCAAAATTTCCTTGCTCCGTAGCACCTGAAAAATTAAGGTTGTGCGCGATTGTGTTCTCCTGCCGTAGTATCAAAGCTTCTCTTTCTTTTACGCCTAGGTCTCTATATAAAATACTGTCTGTTTGACCTTGGATAAAAGGATTTCTATCAAGTAATAATTTCCAGTTCGGATCAGTAAGGTATTTCCTGTTTTGATTGGATACAAGTTGCGTTGTGTAAAGTCCAGCGGGTGAAATCCATCCGCTACTTAAGGCCCAACCCCATGAACCTGTCAATTGCCCTTTGTCAGTATTCATATTATTGGTATTGTTATCCAAAGAATCTCCTAAATACCTTGCCCTTAAACCAGACCGATTCATTCGAATATAATCTGCCCCATTAAGATACTCCGAAGAGTTAGGGCGTATATAGTTAGTAGTATTGCTAATAGAATAAGTAACCTGAGTTTTTCCTAATTTTCCTTTTTTAGTAGTTACCAACACAACACCATTAGCAGCTCTTGCTCCATATATAGCGGTAGAGGCAGCATCTTTTAATAAATCTATTGACGCAATATCATTCATATCTAGCCCAAATAAGGTGGCTGTAATCATTCCGTCTACAACAAATAAAGGAGTTCCAGTACCATTAAAATTAGTTCCACCCCTAAAAGCGAGTGATGGGGAAGTACCCGGCTGGCCTGTTGATTGAAACACCCTTAGCCCGGGTACAGTTCCTTGCAATGCTGTAAAAACATTACTACTGGGTGAATGTTCAAATGCTAATGAATTAACAGTTGAAACTGCACCAGTTAATTCTTTTCTCTTTTGTGTGCCATAGCCAATCACCACCACTTCATCGAGTTTGCTAGTACTAATTTTCATTTCAATCACAAGATTATTAGCAGTACCTAATTTTACTTCTTGCGAAGTATACCCTATAAATGAAAAAACTAATACATCACCTTTCGATGCTGTAATAGAAAAATCTCCATTAATAGTTGTTTGAGTACCAGTTGTTTTACCCTTCAACATAACACTAACACCTGAAATAGGCTTAGCATCTTCGTCGGACAAAACTCTACCGGATACTTTTTTAGTTTGCGCCATTGCTGTTGCAAACAGAAAAAAGCAACTTGCTAATAGCAATGATTTTAATTTTGGTAAATTCATAAAAGATATTTAATATTTACATTATTATGTATGACATAATAAAGGTAGTTGGATTAAAAGAATTTAACAAAACTTTTTTATTCACATTGTTTTTATGAGTTTTCAAGGGTAAAAACGATTTAAATGAACCATATTTAATAAAACACCTTGTGTAAGGAATTTGCCAAAACGGGGTGTTTCTCTGTATTTTTGTAATAATTTATATTGAAAGGATGAAAATAGAAGATATTAAAGATGCTTTTGATTCGATTGAAAATACTAGCCTAGTTGATAAAGTAGAGGCTAAACTGGTGCAATTATTACAACAACAGAAACTTAAAGTGGGGGATTCTATTCCAACAGAATTAGAATTAACTGAAAAATTGGGGGTTAGCCGTACCGTTATTCGAGAAGCATTACTTCGGTTAAGAATGATGGGGTTAATTGAATCTAAAAAGAAAAAAGGGTCTGTAATTACTAGTCCAGACCTGTTTATTAATATGAGTAAGAGTATGAATCCACATATTCTATCTCCAGAAACGCTTAGAGAAGTATTTGAAATTAGACTTGTGCTTGAAATTGGAATGGCAGACCTCCTTTTTTTTAGTATTACAAAAGAAGATATTGCCGAATTAAGGCAGATAGTAGAAAACGAGCCTCCCACTACCCAAGACTATTTGTTCAATGTAGAACATGAAATTGCTTTTCATGGAAAATTGTACAAAATCACCCGAAATGCAACACTTAAGAAATTTCAAAAAATGCTTTTGCCAGTTTTTGATTATGTACACAATAGTGGCTTACTAAAAAAGCAAGCCTCATTAAAATCATTCTTATCGCACAAAGGCTTGGTTGATATCCTTGAATTTGGCACCCCTGAGTTATTTAGAAATGGCATGAGAGATCATTTAGAAAACCATTTCACCAGATTGTTCGACGTTTCTTAATACTAATTTTAATTAATCCTTCTTTTAGAACAAATTTTAGCCAAGATTGAATTAAATACGTGTAATTTGAGCCGACTTATTTTGTAACAAACCCGCTACACAAAACTGTAATTGTATATGGAACAGTATGGAAAGATCTTGCTAATTGTAATGCCTATTTTTT
>Ga0114971_10003331_pt1 | contig 10897 bp, 6 predicted proteins | sample M_140625_MF_Meta_FD_87320 | JGI IMG/M metagenome (GOLD analysis project Ga0114971, IMG submission 87320) | Freshwater microbial communities from Lake Montjoie, Canada to study carbon cycling - M_140625_MF_MetaG | ecosystem: Environmental > Aquatic > Freshwater > Lake | place: Lake Montjoie... | reverse complement strand
GGGCGATGGCCAGCCGCAGTCGCTCCAGCCGATGACTCCGGAGGAGGCCAAGCGGCTGCTGGACGCCCAAAAGAATGGGGAGCAGGTGCTTCAGCTCAAGCCGCCGGAAAAGCCGCAGGACCGACGGCCGCCCGCCAAGGACTGGTAGCGCGAGACTTGGTTTAGCGGGACTTGGTTTTCATCCCCGTTGTTGGCGTCTCCTTGATACCGAGAGGGAGGGAGGGTCCTTACAGGGGAAATTCTCGATCCTCTTGTGGGAAGGTCACCGTCCGCTTTGACGCGGAGGAAGACATAGCCGGGGTTGAGGCTTCTGATTCCGCCTCAAGCGGCACCGTCCCAAGGTTGTCGCTGGTATTCGGCGCTGAGGATTCCACGGGTGTGGAAGAGATTTTTTTAAGGCGTTTTTTTTCGGGAGGTGGGGCGGCCAAGGCCAGCGTGGACTCCGCCCGGGTGACGAGGGCGAGCAGGGAGAGAGCAGAGGCGGCCTCGCGTTCCGCAGTTTCAATGCGGGCAAACTCGCCATACACCTCGGCGCGCACCGGGCCGTCGCGCAGGGGCAATTCCTGGCCCGTGCCCGAGCGGAGCGCGTGCAGAACGTGATGGGCGTTGATGGTGTCGAGAGGACGGGCGGGAGCGTATCCGGGCTCGGATCCGCCGGTTTCCACAACCAGGCGGGCGGCGAGTAGGGATTGCATCACCTGCTGCACCAGCCGGGAAGGGATATCCAATTCGAGCGCGATGTTCTGGGGGGAGAGGGGAGGCTGTCCACTGTGAAAGCGCTGCCCGATACAGGTCATCAGCCGCAGCGCGATGAATTCGCGTCCCCGCTGGCTCACATTTTCAATCAGTTTATCCTGCAGGTAGGATCGGCGGTTTTGGAACGCGTAGGCAATCTGCGCGCCGAACAGCAGGATCAGCCATGAAAAATAAACCCCCGCCATGAATACAGGCACGAGGCCGAGGCTGCCGTAAATCTTGCTGTTGCTCACAACGCGGGAGACGTAGAGGAAACCAAAGACGCTGTTCAAGTGCCACAGGGTTCCGCCGACGATGCCGCCGACCAGTGCCGCCCCGAACCGGACTTTTGTATTCGGCACCAGCTGGTAGGCGAGGGCGAAGGCCAGCCATAGCACGACGAGGGGTAGCAGTTGGAAAACAATGGATCCGAGCAGGGTGCCGCTCAGAACTCCTTTGGTGGCTTGAAAATGGGGGCTGCTGGTCAGGCCCAGCGCGCTTGCCAGCAGCAGCGGTCCCAGGGTGATGGTTGCCCAATAAAGGATGATGCGTGAGAGCCAGCTCCGCCCCCGGGTCACGCCCCAGATGTCATTGAAGGTCTCTTCGATGTTCGCGAGCATCCGGATAGCCACGATTACTAGGACCAGCATGCCGATGAGCCCCAGCTTGCCGCTCTGGGTGTTCTGGATGAATTCATGGATCCACCGTGCCGCCTCTTTTTGCGCCGTCACCACCCGCGTGTCCGTGGCGACCGGGACGGTTAAATCCGTCTCCAGAATCGTATTGGTTGTTTGATTGGGCGCGATGGTGGTCGGGCTGGGCTGGACTGGGGTGATAGCCGCTACGCTGTTGGTTGCGGGGGGGACCACTTGGGAGACGACTTTTTCGATAAATCCGTAGATTTCATTTTCCCCCTCGGTTTTCAGCAGGCTGCTGGTGACCCCGATGGCCACGGCGAGCATGGGGATGAGTGCGAGCAGGGTGGCAAAGGAGAGAGCTGCCGCCCGCACGGGACAACGATTCCGGACAAAACTTTTGGCGACCAGCACGCAGAAATGCGCGCAATGGTCGAGCCGGCTGACATTCTGCCCAGAACTGGATTGTGAGCCGGACAGAATCTGCACGAGGCGGGTGAAAGACTTGGTGACCATGTCAGTGCGCACGCTACCAAACCGCCGTTCCAAGTCAACGTGACACATGGCACGGGAGATACACCGTTTGCTGACGGCGCGACCCTATGCGGGGTCTGTTTTTGGCGACACGTTGTGCTTTTACCCTCTGCTTCCCGGAAAAATCCGGACTCGGCTATGACCTAGAGTAATTCTTGGCAACGGTGGGACAGGTGGGACGTTGGTCCGTGCGCTCCGTCCCGGGGCATAAGGTGACGTGGGTTAGTAACCGCGGCGGGCAGAGGACCGCTCGCCCTACCTGCCGATTTCCCAAGGTTCAGTTGAACTGTCCTAGCCCTGATTTCAAGAGGCCCTTCCGCTGGCCCTGCGGTGCCGGTGACAGGAACCGTCATGAAGAGGGAGCAGCGCGTGTCTCCGCGAGCTGTCCGCAGTGCCCGGCATGTCGGGCGAGAGAATCATCCTCCCGCCAGCAGCTTCTCCCAGAGACCCCCGTTCAACAGTGCTTTCTGGAGAAAAGCTGATTCATCGGGGGAGGCGGATCCGGGCTCGGGTTGGAGCGGTAGATGCAGGGTGAAAGCATTGCCACCCCCCGGCTGGCTCTGGGCCTCAATCCTCCCGCCGTGATGGTGGACGATGAAAAAACAGGCCATTAAATTGATGCCATATTCCGCCGGGGCCCCGGCCGGCGCCGTGAACGGATCCAAAATGACGCTCAGCGCCTCCTGAGGTAGCCCGGGCCCGTTGTCGCTCATTTTAAAAATAATTTCTGGCCGGGCACCGTTCGGATGTAATTCCGCCGAGAGCTCAATTCTACTGCCGGCGGGCAGCAGCGCCAGCTCGTCCTGGATCAACAGTTCAAACAGCCGGTAAAATTTGGGCCGTTCCCCCCGCAGTGTCGGAAGCGACTCCGGAATCGTGTTCTGCACGGTGATTTTTCGGGCCTCGAGCGGCGCCTGAAATTTTTCCAGTGCGGCGCCGACGGCGGCCGACAGGGATACGTCGTCCGCAAACTGGGTCGTGGCGGAGCTGTCGGCCGAGGTCCGCAGGTCGCCCAGCAGGGAATTGATTTTTTGAATCTGGCTTTGGGCGTTCTGGTGGTAGTCGCGCCAGAAATCGGGGTCGCGCAGGCCGGCGCCGCTGGCTTTTTCCTCGGACAGCTTGAGGGGCGCGAGCTCCAGAAAGGTCTTCACCGCCACCATCGAGTTGCGGATGTGGTGGCTCAGGCCGGCGGCCAGCAGCCCGAGGCTCACGATGCGATCGGCAATCATCATATTGCGCAGCACGGACATTTTCTCCCGCAGCAACTGGTCGCGCTCGGTCTGCACCATGAAAAACTCTAAAGCCTGGCGGAGGGTGGCTTCCAGCTGCGGTGGATCCCAAGGCTTGTGGATGTACCGGTGGATCGCGCCGCTGTTGACTGCAGCGATGGCGGCGTCGAAGTCCGCAAACGCGGTCACGAGGATTCTCAGGATTTGCGGGCGCAGCTGCCGGGCGCGTTCCAGCAGCCAGACCCCCGTTTCGCCGGGCATCCGCTGGTCCGTCAGTAGCAGGCCGATCTCATCCGCGTGCGCCTCCAGCAGCGTCAGGCCTTCCCGCGCGGTCGGGGCGGTGAACACGCGGAATTCGTCGCCGAAGGCGCGCGAAAAATACTTCAGCGATTTCTCCTCGTCATCGACGTAGAGGATGGCGAATTTCTTGTAGTCGTAGAGGGGTGGCATGTTCGGTTCTCAGTGAGCGGTCGGTGCGGGGCTGGCTGGAAAAGCGAGGGTGAATTCACAGAATTTTCCCGGCTCGGATTGCACGGTGATTTTACCGCCGGATTCCTGGAGGATGCGGTAGCAGATGCTCAGGCCCAGTCCCATGCCGGCCCCGACTTCCCGGGTGGTGAAGAAGGGGTCAAAAATCTTGCCCAGATGTTTCGGGTCGATTCCGCCGCCATTGTCCCGGACGGATAAAAGATTTTGTCCATTTTCAAAGCGGCTTTTGATCCAGATGGTGGGAGGCTCGCCGGGGGTCGGGGGTTTCGATTTCAGAGCATCCAAGGAATTTTGCAGCAGATTGACCAGCACTTGGATCAGCTTGTTTTTATTGGCTCGGATGGTTTGATGTTCCGCCAGCTGCTGTTCGATCTGCACGCGGTCCCGCCATTCATTGCTGAGGAAACGCAAGGCCAGGGTCACCACCTCAGTCACCTCGACTTCATCCTGCTGTTCGGTGTCCGGATGCGTGAACATCCTCAGATCCGAGACGATAGTCTGCACCCGCTTAAGGCCATCTTCGACATCGGTGAGGATTTCGGTGTAGTCGGCCTGCTGCTCGGCGGGGAGGTGCCGCCCTTTTTTTCGCAGGGTGAACAGGCCGGTGGTGGCGTAGTTCAGGGGGTTATTAATTTCGTGGATGATGCCGGCGCTCATGCGGCCCAGGGACGCAAGTTTTTCAGATTGCACCAGTTGCAGCTCGTTTTCTTTGAGCTGTTGAAGGCTCACTTCCAGCGCCTTGCGGCTTTGGTCGAGCTCGCTGCGGGAGACGAATTCCCGGGCGCGCACCCGGCTGTGGAAATACGTGCCGGCGATGATGGCGATTCCGGAAGAGACCAAGAAAAATAGATTGCTCAGGAACAGACTTCCGTCAAAGGCCGCGGGGGAAAACCAGCAGGCCGATACGTAGAGCAGGAGCACCAGTCCCACCGAGGCGACGCTCTGCCAGAATGGCCAGTCCAGCACCACCGCCAGCACCAGCAGCACCAGCGTGAGCCCCGCGTAATAGGGGGACGCGCTCCCTTCCGTCGCAGCGATCATCCAGGCAATTGTGGCCGAGGGCAGGAAGAGCAGGACGCCGCCCTGGAAATGATAATATTTTTTCCCGAATGGGGTGGTGAGGACCAGGGCGAGCCCGGCCATCAAGGCCGAGCAGAGCAGCCGCAATAGGAAAAAATCAAAAGCGTGATCCGGATAAACATACCAATCCAGCCCGCCGAAGAGCGGCACCATCCCGATGCCCAGCCAGCAGCCCCACCGGGTTTTGCGGATGGTGATTTCCCGATCGTGCTCCTGATAGGCGGCAAATAATTCTTTGGGGATCAAGGGCATGTCAGTCCGGCTTGCGTATGTGGAGAAAGAGGTTCACCGAGGTCGGCTCTGCCATTACTCGCGTGGCGGCCCGGCAGCGATCCGGGACGAGGGACAGGAGTTGCAGGCGGTCCCGATAGATCAGCTGCCAGTCCAGTATGCACTCGATGAAATGCCGAAAGGGCTTTGTGTCGTTCATGTTCGCGATCAGCATCAGGCCGCCGGGCGGCAGGGAATCATACCAGAGATCGATCAGGGCGCGGCAGGTCTGGGGCGCCAGATAATCGAACAGTCCCGCGCAGTAGATCAGGTCAAATTTTTCCGCCGGGCCGGTCCGACGCTGCGTCCGTTTTAACAGCTCGTGGACCGACATTTTCTGCGCGCGGATCTCGGTATGCCGGCCGCATTCGCGTTTTACCTCCACCAGCTGTCGCCCGGTGTAGCCCAGGGTTTCCTCGTTGAAATCCACCAGGGTGAAGGCCGAGTGGTTGCTCAGCGGGGTGGAGCGCAGAAAGGTCTGCACTTCGCGGGCCGGACCGCATCCGACGTTTAGGACGCGGGCGATTTTTCCGGTGCGGGCGGTGCGGGCGGTCTCGGCGATGAGGGTTTCGCCCAGATGGGCAATCCGGTTGCGGACGGATTTGGCCGGCCACTGGCTCATCAGCAAGAGATGGATTAATTTTTCAAAAAGCGAGCGGCCCTCCGGCTGGTTCCGGTGGATCATGTTCATCATCTCATAATCGCCCGCATGTCCGAGAGGTTTATGATAGGTGCGATGGCCGAACGGCGATCCTAAAAAAAGCTTATGCCAGTGGCGACGGACAAACTCCTGATGGACGTCGCGTGATTCCGGCGGCAGGGCGCCGAGGATGGACTCGAATTCCTCGTGCCGGCCGTTAAAGGCCCCTAAAATCCGGGGGGCGACCGTTTCCAACAGGGCCTGCTCTTCGGCGGCCGACTCCCCTTCCGGATGCCTCCCAAACTCCAAACGCTCCAGCCAGTGGCGCACCCCCATAAGGTAGGACTCGACATCGGCGACCAGCACCTTGAACGCCGCCGTCATGCGGTAGTTTTTCTGCCAGTCCTGGAAAAAAGCTTCGTAGGTTGCCGCCGCCAGGGGTGCGGAGCTGGGCGGCGGCTTGAAAAATGCCGTGTCCGAACCGGGGCCTTCGAGCTTGGCTTCCGCCACCAGTGACCCACCTGTGTCCACCACGCTGCTTACCACGGCCCGGCCGAAATACAGGACGCGCCGATCTCCGGTGATCTTAAAATGGCTGAGGACTTCTGAAGTCCGCAGGGTTCCGGCCAGCGGCCCGGCCTCAAATGTTGCCGTGTGGCGGGTCAACCGCGATAGGCGAGCGCGACAGTCCACGCCCTCCGCCGTTTGAAAGGTGACCTCAGTAGGGGAGGTGGCGGATGGGGTCGCGGCTCGGCTCGGCACCGCCTTCCTTTCAAGAGGGCCAACCGGGCGGTCGCGGCCATTGCTTTGGATGACGGGGCTCATCTTCGTCCCAGAATGGAACATCTGCCCCCCCAAAACAACGCGATTGTTTGGGCTGGCCGAAGCCGTTTTTTACCCGAGCGTGGGGTTTATAACAAAAATGCCGTGGCGGTAAATTCCCGCCACGGCGTGCTCCCGATCTTAGGGATTTTAGATTTTACCGGCCGTCACCTGATTGGTGCAACCCAGCGTTTTCGCCATGAGGCTGATGCTGAATTTGTTCGTGCAGCTCTTGCCGCATTCGGTGAAGAACTGGTTGGTGCCGCTTCCGGAGCAGCCCAGCAGGGTATTGATGCTGAGTTTGTTCGTGCAGCTCTTGCCGCATTCGGTGAAGAACTGGTTGGTGCCGCTTCCGGAGCAGCTCAGCAGCGTGTTGATGCTGAGTTTGTTCGTGCAGCTCTTACCGCACTCGGTGAAGAACTGGTTGGTGCCGTTTCCAGAACAGCCCAGCTGCGTGTTGAAGGCGTTGTTCGTGCAACTCGTCGTCGAACCGGCAGTTGCCATCAGGGAACCTGTGATTAGAACGGCGGCTAATATCATCAATGATTTCATTTTTTTCCTTGGTTGTATTTTGATTCAACTAAATATCGACAAATAAATAACATGGTGCTCTTCAGCAGGCAATTAGTTTTTGGAAGGTGGCCTCTATTCCTCATCCCCAACGGGGCCGGATAAGCCGGTCCCGATGAGTTCGCAGCTACTTTATGCGGGTGGCTTCAACCCGCGCGATCGCCACAGAAAATAAATCGCTGGATACACGGCCAGCTCCATGAGGGTCGAGGTGATGACGCCGCCGACCATTGGCGTGGCGATTCGTTTCATCACGTCCGTGCCCGCGCCGTGGCTCCACAAAATCGGCGCGAGGCCGGCGACGATGACGCACGCGGTCATAGCTTTCGGTCGGACGCGTTTCACCGCCCCGTGGTAAATCGCCGCCTGCAGGTCGGCCGTGGAATGGAGTGCGCCCCGTTTTTTCCAGTCGGCAAATGCGAGATCCAGATAGAGCAGCATGACCACGCCGGTTTCCGCGTCGAGGCCAGCGAGCGCGATGATGCCGACCCAGACAGCCACGCTCAAATTATAGTCGCACAGATAAATCGCCCAGAACGCGCCGACCAGCGAGAACGGCACCGCTAGCATGACGATAGCGGTCTTGATGAGGGACTTCGTGTTGAGGTAAATGATCAGCGTGATGAGCAGCAGCGTCAGCGGCACGACAATCATCAGCCGTTCCTTGGCGTGCAGCATGTATTCGTATTGGCCGCTCCAGAAAAGGTTGTAGCCGCTGGGCAGTTTGATTTCTCCATGCGCCACCGCCTCATTCACGGCGCGCATGGCCATCTGCACATATGTCCCGACATCCACGCCACGGATATCCACATAGACCCAGGCGTTTGGCACCGCGCCTTCGCTCTTGATGCCCATCGGGCCGTCCACGACCTTTACCGTCGCCAACTGGCCGAGCGGAATCTGCGCGCCAGTCGGCGTGGGGACAACAATGTCCTCGCGCAACGCGCGCAGATCGGACCTAAAATCCCGGTCATACCGCAGGTTGATCGAGTAGCGCTGCAGGCCTTCCACGGTGGTCGTTAGCGTCCGGCCGCCGAGTGCGACGGATAAAACGTCCTGCACATCGGCAAGCGTCAGGCCGTAGCGCGCGATGGCATCGCGGTCGATTTCAAACTCGATGTAACGTCCTCCCATCACGCGTTCGGCAAACACGCTGGTGGTGCCGGGAACTTTGCGGAGGACTGCCTCGACCTCGGTGCCGATGCGCTCGAGCGTGGCCAGATCCGCCCCGGCGACCTTGATACCAACAGGCGTCTTAATGCCGGTGGACAGCATGTCAATGCGCGTGCGGATCGGCATCGTCCACGCATTGTTCAATCCGGGAATCTGCACCACTTCATTCAGCGCGTCCGTGAGTTCATCCGGCGTGCGACGTCGGTGGGCGGTGACCTTTCCGGCATCATCCCGGATGTCCACGGCGGGCCACTCCGACTCGGGCTTGAGGCGAATGGTGGTTTCGATCATATCCAGGGGTGCGGGATCCGTGGCGGTTTCCGCGCGGCCAGCCTTGCCGAAAACCTCCGCGACTTCGGGGAATGATTTGATCAGGCGGTCGGTGACCTGCAGGACTTCGCGTGCCTTGGTGGGTGAGATGCCGGGAAACGTCGTCGGCATGTAAAGCAGATCGCCCTCGTACAGCGGCGGCATGAATTCCGAGCCGATGTTCTGGTAGGGAAAGAGTTTTCCCACCGAGAACGCCGCATCCCGAGCCCGGCCCTCGGGGAGGACGCGTGAGGCCATCCAGTTCCAGGGTAGGAACACCCAGAGGACGATTCCGGCGGCGGCGAGGATCACCCCGCGGCGGCGGCGGATGACGAAATTCAGCAGGGGATGGTAGAGGGCGATGAGCAGCCGGTTGAGCGGGTTTTTTTCCTCTGCCGGAATTTTCCCACGGATGAACCAGCCCATCAGAACCGGCGCCAGGGTGAGGGACAGCAGCGCGGCGGCGGCCATCGAATACGTCTTGGTGAACGCCAGCGGTTTGAACAGCCGCCCTTCCTGCTCTTGCAGGGTGAACACCGGCAGGAAGGAGACCGTGATGACCAGCAATGAATAAAACAGCGTCGGCCCGACTTCCACCGCCGCGTCCCGGATGATCTGCCAGTGCGGTTTCTTGCCCTGGTCGCGCTCGAGATGCTTGTGTGCGTTCTCGATCATGATGATGACCGCGTCCACCATGGCGCCGATGGCGATGGCGATGCCGCCCAGCGACATGATGTTGGAGCTGATTCCCTGGTTGAACATCACCAGCAGCGCCATCAGCACCGCAACCGGTAAAATGATAATGGCCACCAGCGCGCTCCGCAGATGCAGCAGGAACGCGAGACAGACGAGAGCCACGACCACGCTTTCCTCAATCAGTTTTTCCTCGAGCGTCTTTACCGCGCGGTCGATCAGCGAGGTGCGGTCGTAGTTCACTGTGACTTTCACATCCTCGGGCAGCGTCTTCATTGCCGCCGCTAGTCGGGCTTTCACCTCCTGAATGACCTGATGGGCATTCGCGCCGGAGCGCACGACGACGATTCCGCCCACGGTTTCCCCCTCGCCGTTGGCTTCGGCGATGCCGCGGCGCATGTCCGGACCGAACTGGATGGTCGCCACATCGCGCAATAAAACCGGCACGCCGCGATCTCCAATGCCGACGGCGATTTTTCTTAGGTCCTCCAGGCTGGCGATATAGCCTTTGACGCGCAGGATGAATTCGCGTTCCGCCAATTCCAGCGAACGCCCGCCGACCTCGCCGTTGCTCCGCTCGATGGCGGCGCTGACGTCCTTGAGCGCGAGGTTGTAGGCGCGCAGCTTAGAGGGGTCCACCGTCACCTGGTATTGTTTCTCAAAGCCGCCGACCGAGGCGACTTCCGCCACGCCCGGCACGGCGGCGAGCTGGTATTTCAGATACCAGTCTTGAATCGAGCGCAGCTCGCCCAGGTCGCGGCGGGGGGAGTTGAGCGAATACATGAATGCCCAGCCCACGCCGCTCGCATCCGGACCCAGGGAGGGGGTGACCCCCTTCGGAAGCCGGCTTCCGAGGCTGCTCAAATATTCCAGCACGCGGCTTCGCGCCCAGTAAGGATCCGTGCCGTCCTCAAAAATGATATAGACGAAGGAATAACCGTAGAACGAATAGCCGCGCACCGCTTTCGCCTTTGGCACGGAAAGCATCTTCGACGTGACCGGATAGGTGACCTGGTCTTCGACGATATTGGGCGCCTGGCCTTCCCACGGCGTGTAGAGGATGACCTGTGTGTCCGAGAGGTCGGGGATGGCATCGAGCGGAATATGGCGCGCCGCATGAACGCCGGCGAACACCAGCACCGCTGTGGCCAGCAGCACGAAAAACTTGTTTCGCAGCGAGAAATCAATGATGCGGGACAGCATAAAATTTAACGGTCTTTAGGGCGGGTGGTCTGCAGCGACCCCGAGCCTGCCGGGGAAAGGGGCCCTGGAACGCCTCCGGCCCAAGCGCCGGGTTCATTTGAATCCAGTCATCATTGGGGATTTTTAACCGGCACCAGATCCATTTCGCATTTCGGGCAGAGGCCCGGTTTATCGGAGGTGATTTCCGGGTGCATCGGACAGTGGTAGTGCAACGGTGTTTCCAGTGGCCCCGTCATGGGAATCAGCGTCATGGCGCACAGGGGGCATTTACCCGGGTTCGCGGCGTGAATTTGGGCGTGTTCCGGCATAGGACAGGTGTAGTAAAGCACCCGGTCCCCAGTCTGGATTTTTGCCAATGCGGAAGGGGTGGTGGAAACCAGCGTCATATCACAGACGGGGCATTTTCCAGGGTGATCATACGCGATGGAAACATGCTCCGGCATGGGGCAGATGTAGAGGGATGCGTCCGGTTTAGTTTGAGCGGCGGCGTCGGGCTTTGGGGAAACCGGGGCGGC
>Ga0114971_10003330_pt1 | contig 10899 bp, 16 predicted proteins | sample M_140625_MF_Meta_FD_87320 | JGI IMG/M metagenome (GOLD analysis project Ga0114971, IMG submission 87320) | Freshwater microbial communities from Lake Montjoie, Canada to study carbon cycling - M_140625_MF_MetaG | ecosystem: Environmental > Aquatic > Freshwater > Lake | place: Lake Montjoie... | reverse complement strand
TGAATTTCTGTATATGAGGCAGTTTTAAGTTGGGCTTGAGTAAGACCAAGGTTATATTTACGCAATCCTCGAGTATTGCCTACATAAGCCTGGGCTAAATCTTTTGCAACAGTTGTAAGTTCTATGCCGCTGCCTCGAGAACCCTCAATCGCTAAACCAAGAAGTTCTTGAGATTTGGTCAAAGATCCAGTTGTGGTTAAAAGAGCTTGAAAAGCCGGACGTAATTGATCATCAAGAATTCCAGTAGTTGATTCTAATTTAGAAATATAGTTGTTAATTTCAGGTTGGGCAAAGGCTAGACCAAGATTCTTTACGGCTGTTGTTAATTGACTTGCTGCTTTTTGATCTTCTATAAAGGCTTTAAGTGAAGCCTTACCAAAGGCAATGATTTTGGTGGCAGCAAAGACTGATGCTAACTGCTTGCCTAATTTTCCTACTGCTTTGTCAAGTGAGGTCGTGGCTTTGTCAGCTTGCTTAAAGGCTTTCTTGCCTTTGAATTCTGCTGCTAAATCAATTCTTAAATCTGCCATTAGACTTTATCCTTCATTGAGTCAAACTTAGCCTTTGCCTTAAAGATTGCCTTGACTACTTCGTCTTGGGCTTTGCCACGATCTTCTTCAAAGGCTCTAAAGATTGCACGACCTGTCATCTTCTGACCTTCACCAGATAACTTGCCACCGAGTCTTGGGGTAAAGTTTCCAGTTACCCCAGACTTGCGCCCTGCTGTCTCATAAATTGCCCCAGCTGCTGACTTGTTAAAGATAGAAGCCAATGCTTGAAAGCCGTTGCGATTAGGCTTGCTTGGTGTTGCACGAAAACTAATGCCACGACGGGCAATGCTTTGATCGTAATAACGATTAGCCCAACGACCACCGGCATTAGGGCGCTTGAGCCAGCCTGATGGTGTTTCCTCGTTAGAAGGCAAGAATCCTCGGGCGTTCTTAGTTAAAGGTTTAAGAAAGGACGCAATCTCCTTAGTTGTTTCTTTTGCCAAGGTTGGCTCAATTATGGCTAAGGCTTTTCTAAGAGCGACCGCGCCTTGCAACTTTACTGGCATCGTTTCGCTCCTTCGCTAAGTCCTTCAGGACTTCTATATGTGCCTTAAACGCCAGAGCCGGTAGTTCGACAATGGTTTGGAAGGGAACTCCATACTCGTAACTCAAGCGAGCCGCGAGATAGGTGAGGGAGTTCCGATCTACCCTAAAGGGTCAGATTCTAAGACCTCAACTGACTTGAGTGTCTCAAGGAATGATTCCCCAAAAGGTTTGACTGTTTCACCCGAACGTCTAATTGCTTCCCAGCAAAGCCAGTACACATCGGTCTGACGTTGCTCATTGATGAGAGCCTTGTGGAATCCCATCTTGGCGTATTGTTCAAAGCTATATTCAAGCACCGGAGTTATCTCGAACTCTTGTACCTGTCCATCAGCCCTTGTTACTTTGAGTTTTGCCATGTTAGCCCCTTAGTTAGTTTCTACGATGTTGCTACAGCGATTGTACCGGATACGTTCCAAGTTACAGATTGAGTTGAAAGGTCTCCAACTGCGCCGTTAATATCGGTTGTGTTGTTGATAAGGCATGTCATTGTGTAAAGAGGGTTCGTTGCAGATGTAGCGGCAGAAGTCTGCTTTGCTGTTACTGTAACGTTAGTTCCCCATGTTGCCTGTAGTGTCTGCAAAACGTTTGCTGATGCTGTGTCGTTTAAGAAGTCAATAGTAATAGATGATGCCTCAAGACCCTTGACGAACTTGTGTCCTGTATCACCCATTGCTGTAACTTCTAGTTCATCAAAAGAACGATTGATTGTTACCGCTGTAACGTGGTTTGAGAGATCAACTGCATTGACAGTTAAAACTACTCCATTGCTCATGAATACTGCCATTTAGGTTATTCCTCATCTTTCTTAGTTGTTGGTTTTGGTGCTGGTGCTGCTGGAGCTTGTCCGATCTTGATTAGGAAGTCGGCTTGCTCCTTTGTCCAATCGTCCATCGATTAGCTCCATTCCGTTAAGGTACTGATTGCAATATCGCAAGTCAGTAAATCACCTGTAGCGATTGACAGGACGCTGGGCGCGCTGACGCTACCTACATTAAATACGATGCTGGAAGCCTCAAGAAGCGCAAAGACGCGAACTACGTCAGCTTCTATTCCAGCAAGGTTGCCCTGGTTATCGAGCAAAGGGACAAGTATTGAAATTGTAAAGTTAGCCATCGGAGCAATCGCTGTGTAGTCATTATTGGTAGGCACGATATAAGGATCGGCAGGAGTCACAATAATGCTGTTGGCAATAGGCGTGGCCGGTGGGAATGAGAAAACTGAATACAAGGAGTTATCGGTCAAAGCCGATGCGATTGATGTGCGGAGTGTAGTTATTGCTGGCATTAGCCCACCATAGATCGAGGGTCAAGATAAGGAGCTAGCAAGCCGCGAACGCGAGCCACTAGCTGTGAAGACATTGTGTACATGCTGCCCATCGATCCGTCAGGTTGCATACCATTGCCAGAGTTAGTCTGTCGAGCAGTCCAGATAGATACGCAGACCATCAGACTTGCTTCTCTGACTGCCGGAATTGTTGCATAAGTATTCTGTGTTACGCCGGAGACAATGCCATAAGGAACTACCGGGTGATACTCGGAGGCTGTGGGGCTGCCGGTCACAGCGTAGGTTATTGAATAATCCCCAACAGCTGTGATTGTTTTTGTGCCATTAAAAGGTGAGCTGTTTTTAGTAATTACAACTGACTGTCCTATGTAATAAATATCTTTGACCGGCTCATTAAAATAAAGAGTTCCTTCTGTGGTCGTGTTGCTGTGAGCAATATTGTAGTTCTCGTTCATCCATAGAAAAGGCAACAAGGCATTATCAGCAGCATCGCAAACTTCTTGGATTGTGGCGTCTGAATAAAGACTGCCAACGCCAAGCGCTGCTTTAAGTTCTGCAACTGTCGTTGTACTCATTGTTATCCTTTCTAAAGACTCAAGGGGACTGCAAGGGCTCTGGCAGCCCCCTTGAGCGACTTAGTTATTCTGTATGGATCAGGTCTTGTTGATACCGAAAGCGCCCGCACCGATTTTGGTTGCGATTGCGCCATAGCCATACATTGCTACAAGGATTTCTCCTGAAGCGATTACATCAGCGCGAAGCTGGTAAGTTGGTGATTCGTACCATGTGTAAGCAGTTGGGTTGATGATAAGAATTGAATCATCTTTGTCTGTGTTTTCTGAGGTTGCTACATTGGCAGATACATAGAGATCAAGTCCCATGACATTGCCGCGGATTGAAGTTGGGCTTACAACGCCACCGGCATTTGATGGCTGTGCGGCGGCGTAGATTGGGCGTCCTGAGTCGTTTAGTGTCATTAGGTTTGCCCACTGTGATGTGTTCATCAAGATGTTTTTGGCAAAACCTTGTGTATTTGTGTAAACAGATGCAGCGCCGCGTGATACAAAACCAAGCAATTCTGATGCTGTTGGATAGGTTGTTAGTGTTGTTGAATCAGCAGTTGCACCTGAAGCAAGTGCTGAGTAAACAGCCTTGTCTGTTGCGGCTGCATATTGCGCTGCCATGTTGTTCATCAATTCTGTAATAAATAGTGGTGATGAACGATCAAAAAGTTCTACAGAGAATTGCTGTTGTCCAGCATATTTTTTGACTGTTACTGTTACATAAGATGAAGCCTGATCTGTGTTAGATGGTGTACCGGCTTCTGCTGTCTCTGCAACTGTTGGAAGTGTTGTGATTTTTGGAATCTCAAATGACATTCCTGCATCAGGCAATACTCCTGTTGAGATGGCATCGATCGCTGAACGAGTGTTATTAGCAAGTCCATTGATGACGGTTGTTAGCTGGCGTGTTGGAATAAGACCAGCGTTGTCTGTTGTATCAGCAGCAGCGCGAACATACTCACGGGCTTCATCTGATCCGAGTGATGCTCTGATTGTCATTTCTAGCTGCTTTGGAGCAGAGAAATCAAGGCGTGGCTTTGTGTAAGCCATTGCTGTAATTGTAGGGCGAGCAGCTTCTACAGCCGCAGCTTCTACTGGTGTTGCTTCGACCGGAGTGGTATCTTCCACGACTGTCTCGCTTTCTGTTTTGGTTTCTTCGACAGGGACGATTTCCTCTGCCGCGATCTCTAATACTTGAGCCGACTTAAATGCCGGTTCTGTTACTAGAGAAACTTCTTTTAACTTAGCCGCTGATACGACTGTGTGACCATCGCGTGATGGCTTAGATGAAATGATTTCTGCTCCGATAGAAAGCCCGGATACTAAACCTTCTTGAGCCATGAGCAGGGCATCGCTTCCGCCTGTGCTACGAGATAACTTAAATGTGGCATAGATGCCGTCTGCGCGTGTTTCAGCAGCAATCATGCGACCGATAGGCTTCTTCATGTCGTGCTGCGACAGCAGCTTAATCTTGCTGACATCGCCAATCTCAATAGAGCCAGCCTCAAAGGTATAAGCGCCAAGGTTGGTGTTACCAACCTCGCCAGTACCTAGTGGCACAATCTTGCCAGAGATTTCTCTGCGATCTTCGTTGCACTCAATAGATGCAGCTTCGATGTATAGGGTTTCCATTAGATTCCGTTCTTATTTCCGTTAGGACTTAAATCTTCCATTTCCATGGCTTGCTCTGTAGTAATGAGACCAAGGCTAAGCATCTTCTCAAGAACGAGTAGGCGCTCCATTGGTTCTGTGCGTAAGAATGTGTCATCGAGGGCAAACTTGACGTAATGACCTGCTGTAGAGATATCGTCCATTGACAGCCGCGCTTCCACGCAAGAAACGTAAGTCTGCAAGGTTAAAGCCACCATCTGCTTGCGCTCATCCTGGACGTTTGCATAAGTCATTGTGGTGTTTTGTGATGCAGACACATAGTAAGGATCAACAGAGCAAAGACGTGCGCACTCTGTTGCTAGGTTCTGTATCGCATCGTTGTAGCCCATATCTTTAGGGCTAAAGCCGATTGTTTCATAATCAATAGTAGAAGTCAGATAGGCTGTGCCGTTATTCTGACGAGCGCGCTTCCAAGCTGATAAAAGTCCAGAGACTTCTTGTGGCGGTAGGTCTGCGCCGGTGTTCTTAAGAAATCCTGTGGCAGAAGGTGTAGCAAGTGCCACGCTTGATGCGCGTTGTGCATCGAGGGCTGCCTTAATTGTCTGGGCACCGATACCTAGGATGCCTTCATCCTTTTGGAATGTAATAAGAGAACCAAGACCAGACATAGGGACTGGCTTACCATCTACCGAATACTGTGTTACAAAATTAGTTGAAGGATCAGTTAAAAAACTTACGCGAGTGTTTGCAACCCAGTTAGCACGAGCCATGCGACCATCTTCTGCATAGACTTCTGTAATTTGCCAGAAAGCCTGTCCGTACATGAGAAGCGAGTCAAGCGTGAAGTGCATAGTGACATAACGTGGCTGATGAATAGAAGGTTGCTCAACCCATCGAGGAGCAGGAATCTTTTCGCCTGTGGACTTCTTGTAATACTCCAAAGGGATGCTGGCGATTGTGCCAGAGATTAGATCGCGGCAGCGTTTGATTGCTGGGACGCCCAAAGCCATCTCGCGTGAGACGATTGCCGGAATATAATTATTGAAGGTATAGAAACCATCATTCATTATCTGCGGCGCTTCTTGCGCCTTCATGACTTGCGACTTACGCGAAAAGAGACCCATAGAGGGCAATTATACACTACATGTAGGTCATTCGCTGTAGATTGCCGCTACCTGTTGTGGTTTGGTTAATTGATGGACAACCATTGCAGTAGAGATTGCACCCGATACATCTCCAGCTGACTTGCGCTTTACAATACGCCACGACGAGTCATTAGTTTTAGCTGCGCAGTTATTCATCTGCTGAACCCAGTTTTCTTGCCCTGAATGAACTACTCGATGATTGACAAGGGCATCTAATAAATCACCACAAGCCTGATAGAAGGCAGCGCCAGAGATATCTAGGCACATTTGCCCTGCATTAGTTAATCGGTCTGCGATTGATTGGGATGTGTACTTGTCAAAGCATATCTGCCGAGGTCTGTAGTTATCCGCCCAGCCTTTGATATCCGCAGCGATTTTAAGGTCATCAACAGAGACCTGACTCTCCCATGTTTGTAGTATCCCAACTCCGATACGACCATCTTGGAGTATTTGCCCAGCAACCAGAGACGCATTACGACGAGATGGTGACACATCAAAAGCAAAAACAGTATAACCACCCGGCGGGATTGTGAGGGAAGCATCTGACGTATCTTCGAGGATTCCATGAGGCCAAGGAGATGAGAGAGAATCAATCCATTGACATAGCAACTCTGTTCTAGTGTTTTCAATCGGGCTTGTAGCCACAGCTTCTTCAAGTGCTTCCTCCGTGATCGTATAGCCAAGTGCCGGGTTTGCTTGTGCCCACCCTTGGCGGTCTGTAATCTTGCAGTATTGGGGTGCTGAATATTCATAGAATCCAAAAGACTTAGGAGGATTTTCTAAGGCAAGCGAGCGCAAAGAATTTAATACTTGGCTAAAAGCGTCTCCTGCATTGCTGCACAAAAGCGTCTGAGAATTTGAATGCGCTCTAGTCGTTGGTGTAGCTGCTCTGTATCCTTCCTCGCTGATTTCTCTGACTTCATCGATGAATAATAATCCGTTGACAGAGCGTCCGCGAGAACCGTCTCTAGTTGCCGCAACAACGTCAAGCCTTGCTCCAGATAACATGAGTATAGATTCTGTTCCATTTGCATGACGGATTTGCTTAACGAATCCCTTGAGGTGGTCATTGTTCTCCAATATGTCGGTTACTTGTCTAAAGGTGTCTAAAGCCATGCTTCTATTAGAGGACATGATTAGAACATTGGTTTCCCACTTAATCAGGTGAGCCAGGATCAGCATACGGGCTAAATGAGTCTTGCCATTTTGTCTTGCAATCAATAGCAGGTTTGTCTTGCGAATCCACTTGCCTGTTTTGTCCACAGTCAACATATCTTTCAGAACATGCTCTTGCCATGGCAATAAAGGCATCTTAATGATCTCGCATAAGTCTATGACGTCCTGAAGCTTGTTTTCGCCCTTGATTGGTATTGAAGCAAGCCTTGGTTTAGTTGCCCCTCGTAAGGGTTTGACTCGCTTGGTTGCCATCGGGTTAGTTCTGGACTGGTACGGCTGTGAACGGACTGTCTTGGTGAATCTTGGACTGCGTTGGGGAGGGGAAGTCAGAAAAAACAGGGGGGGTACGCTGTCGCTCTAAAAAAACGCCCTGTGAACGGCTTCCCTTGCTTGAGTTGCATGGCTTACACGCAGTCACCATGTTCTCAATATCAATGGCTAACTCCGGTGCTTTGCTAATCGGAATGATGTGATCAATAGTCATGTCCTTGCCCTCTGCTCCACAGTAGTGGCATGTCCAACTATCTCTAGCCAATGCCTTTAGCCTTACCTCTTTGTACTTCCTACTAAGTCTAGGGTCATTGCGCTTACTACTCATTGCCAACCTTTAACTCTTAGATGATGTAGTGCCTTACACATATCAGGTTCATCATACTCTGTTATGCCATACCTAGATGAAACGTAAGACCAATACCAATAGAATTGCACATCATCTGGCTTATTAATTAAATAGGTAGTTCTGCCTTGATAGTAACCATGATGTGATCCATTGACTGCATATCTATCAAACCTTGATTCTCTATACACAATAGCGTTATGACAAGACTCTTGCTTCTCTGTTAGTTGTATATCAGCTAATTGTCTCACACTATGAATAGGACTTATTGAGCCATTGTCTGCTGCCGACATCGGTATAGACATAGATATCCCGATAACGAGGGCTACCCCCCGAGCTACGCGTCGGCGGCTCGGTGTGAGCCCTTGATGGGCTCTAGCCTGTAGAGTACCACGCGTGTCAAGCATGTGGATAACTTGGGCGTGGCGTAAGCGTTGTTTAGTGTTTTGGTCAGACTTATCCACAGGTTGTGTATAACTAGCGGTCTGTGGAATAGAATCCTGTGCCGGTGAAGTGAACGGGAACAAAACTGTAAATCTTGCGCATAGTAGAGCTGCAAAACGGGCAATCAACATCATGTGGTTCATTAATACTCAACTCCTTGTCATATCTGGCGTTAGCCTCGCATAACTCGTTATCACACTCAAACTCATAGATTGGCATTAGAACATGTCCTGCATGGGACTTCCTTTAGTTTCCACGATCCACACGATGTGCAACGTTCAGGCTCTAATTGTACTGAATCTTTCTGTATATCTCCGTAAATAGGGAGTAGTAATTGCACCAAGTCACCAAACCGCATGAAAGCAAGATACTCGGAAGCATCTTCACCCTGTCCATTCATACGACACACCACGAACGCAAGCTCTTTACCTGCTGCTCTCTTGGTGGCTTGACGCAACCACTCCAGGGGCTGAAAGGCAGACCTAGCCTTTATTTCAACGTCGAACGGGACGTTTACTATGTCTTTACCAGCCCCTCGACCAACGACTGCGCTTCTCCACCAAAGCGATAAGTAGGCTGCAACTACTCGCTCGGTACGCAATCCTCGGTCTTTTCTGTGACGCGTCATGCACGTCCAGCAGAGTTAATTGTGCTACATTTTTCGCAAGTCCAGGTCTCCCTTAGATAGCGATCTCTTATCTGTTGCCTGTTAGGGAATTGATTACACAACTGGCATATCAGTCTGTAACCCAAGTCCTCTATTAGCTCTGCATTGGCTCTTAGATTGGCTTCTTGCTCTGCGTTAGGGAATGTCTCCCATTCACCATCTTGATTTAAGAACTGTAGGTGTCCCATCAGCGTTTTACCTGTGGCTTCCATTGTCCGGTCTCTTTGTCAATCTCGTACCAGATAGGCTCGCAACGTTCTGCATCACCCATTATTTGTGCTACACATTTCCAATGACCCCAAGGCTTGCCGACCTTGCTAGTACCAGTTTTCCAAACTCTTGCTCCATGAATACAACTCTCGTCCGGCGTTGTGCCACCAAGTGAGGATTTCACCATCTCGACTGCACTCTCTAAAGTCTGTGCTTGCTGTGCTGGTGCGATAGTCCAAGGATCATCTGCCTTTGCTACTGGAATGTACTCGCCAGATGATTCAGCCATCTTAGCCTTTACCTTATCAAGTTCAGCCTTTACCTTAGACTGTTCTTGAACTTTCGCCATCTCTTCTCGACTCGGGCGTTTTCCCTTTGTTGCGTAGCCAGCACTAGCCAGCGCACGACCAATAGCAGACGTTTCACAATTTTCGAGAGCAGAAGTAGCATTGACTCCACGCCCCGATATCGTTTCTTCTGCGAGCCCAGTTGACCAAGCGTATTGATCAACTTCAGTTCTGTATATATAAGCCTGAACGATAAACCGCGTAGCACTTGCATCAACCAACTTTGTGTCAATTCTGCCATCAGGATGTTCCTTCCAAAACTTGATAAGTCTTTCTTCTACTGTCTCGTAATCGTCTAGATTAAACATAAAGTTCATTCTCCTCTGTGTGCAGCTGCGCCGCTATTGCGACGTACGCTGTGAGATCGACGTAAGTGTCTGTCTTTGCAGTTTCCATGCTTCTTGCGACTTTGACCAATGCCATACACATTGCCACCTGATAGTCCGTAACTGGCATTTCGAGGTATGAACTCCAGAGTGCGGCTGTTCGCTGCATATTGTCTTGAGGGTGACCGTAATCAAGTCCTCTGTCCTGGATAGTAGCTCTCGCTTCGTTGAGATAGTCACGGGCGTTCATCAATTAACCTTGTGTTGTTCCATCTGGCGTGCAAGGCGGCGATAGGACTGGCGCGCTTGCTTTAGCCCGTTCTCATGCCCCTTCATGTAGCCAAACAGGAAACCAGGCAAAGCGCCTATTAACATTGAGAATATAACTATGTGATCGTGATTCATTTTTAGCCCTTCTGTTATCCGTGTCTCGGAAACAGCAGAAGTATTACAGCAGAATTATCTGACACCCGCCATGTTTAGGTAACGAAACGATAACAATTTCATCGACTGTCTCATCGCCAAAGTCCGGTCTAGCGAACCCTTCCATAGACCTTGCCTTGGACTATAAAAGTCCCATTCTTCTCGATGTTAATAATGTCCACCTGGACGCTTGAGCCATGCACATACATGATGGCAAAGGCTTGCTGCCAATTAGCCGTTCCCTTGGTGTATCTAGCCTGTTTGAAATCCATGAGATTACCTACCTCAACTCCATGTAGAACACGCCCTAAACGCCCTCCAGAGGCTTCTGTAAAGGCGCTACGCCCTGCCCTATGGGTATGACCAGAGATGACGTTCTTGCCATGCCTACGGGCTGCCTCAAGGGCTGATAGACCGCCCTGTTGCTTGATGGGTGTGTGGTCTCCATGTACTGCAATCCAGCCTGGAGCAATGGGCATTGGGTTTTTATGAAAGGTTATGCCTAGCTCATCAAACTTCATAAATTTCTCAAAGCGCAGTTCTGGCAAGGATAAGAATGAAGGAATTTTGCGCATGATGACGTTATATAAACGATCCGTGTGATTACTTCTTATACAGTCGCTAACGCCTAGTTCCCAGAGAAGCTCCACACATCGGTCTCGGTCATCACCTAGGCTCTGTGAGTATTCCTCGGGTGTGCCTTGTGACCACTTGCTGATGGTCTGGAAGTCAATCTCGTCACCTATCGTGACTGTCTGATCTGGCTTAAAAGTGCCTAGGAACTTGGCAATATTACGGACTACATGCACGTCCTCAAAAGGCACTTGCAAGTCCGAGAGTATTACGATCTTCTTAATCGTCATCCTCATCATCGTAGGGAATGTTGTCTATGCGATTGGGAAGTTCTGGCAATGCCCAATCTGGATAAGCGTCTCTATCGGTAATAATTGCTAGACATAAATCAACTGCAAAACCAGCCCTGCGTAGTGC